>Ga0182011_10002272_pt1 | contig 16303 bp, 21 predicted proteins | sample 711E1DmetaG_FD_120481 | JGI IMG/M metagenome (GOLD analysis project Ga0182011, IMG submission 120481) | Permafrost microbial communities from Stordalen Mire, Sweden - 711E1D metaG | ecosystem: Environmental > Terrestrial > Soil > Wetlands > Permafrost | place: Sweden: Stordalen | collected... | reverse complement strand
GCTCCTTTGCCTGACCATCGTCGGGATCCCGCTCGGGTTGGGGAACTTCAAGCTGGCTGGCGTAGCCATCGCGCCGCTTGGCAAAGAGATCGTCTCGACAAGCGACCCTCGCGCCGCGCTCGGAGCTGTCTCGTTTTGATTGCGCTGCTGGCCTTCTCTTGACGTACCACGACCGTGGCACGATCCTCGCCCACATCCTCAGCAAGCACGGAAACGAAGTCGATCCAGAGGAGGTCGGGCCGGCCCGTTCAGGATTGGAGACCGCTCGGCGATTGAATGGCACGTACGCACGCTGCACCCGGGGCGATCATGAACTGAGCCCTTTGCCGTACTCCGAGACGACAGCTTCACCTACAGCACGACTCGGCCGGCTGTGTCGACCACATACCCGGTCAACGGTGGAACCTACGACGCCAGCGCCAGCTCGCGGACAGGGGCCGCAACCGGCACCATGCACCATCTATCAATATCGGCTCGGGTCGGTCGGCCGTTGACCGGTCTCTTGAAATGGTGAGCAGCGCCTGCGAGGCGTGAACTGCGGCTCCGGCCAGTGTTGCTGCCTGCAGTCTTGGACCGGCTAGCTTCCTCCGCCTGTCTTCGGATGCCAAGGTCGGGCCACTGTCGTCCGCGCGGTGCCGTTCAGTTGTGCGTCGAATACGGTCGCGTGCGCGGAGGTGTTCTCGGCAACGACGCGCCCGCTGGCGAGCACGTACCGAGGCGGGGCGTGCCGGGCAACGGCTTCGCGCACCGTCGAGCCGTCCAACACGACCAGGTCGGCGCGGTGCCCGGGTTCGAGTCCGTGTCCGTGGATGCCCATGACGCGGGCCGCAGTGGTGGTGACAGCGTCGAGCAGCAAGTCGAGCCGCGGGCTGACGGTGGCGCCGAGCAGGTGTGCTGCGAGGAACACGACTTCCAGCATGTTCTGTCGCCCGAACGGATAGTAGGCGTCCTCGCAGTCGTCCTGGCCGAGCGCGACGAGAAGGCCCTGGGCCAAAAGGTCGAACATGGGCAGGTGCAGCGGGCCGGTGTGCGGGTCGCTGACGAAGCCGAGCCCAGCCTGGCGGGCCAGGCGGGCGAGGCGCAGCAGGGACGGCTCCCGATACTGGCTTAGTGCCCGAGCGTGATTCGCGATACCACGTCCGTGCAGGCCGCATCTGAGCATCTCTGTGGCGAGCATCTCGGTTGTGCGCAGGGCCGGATCACCGGCGTCGTCGACGAGCATTGCCACCCCGCGACCGGTCGACGCGGCGAGTTCGCACATGCGGCGCACATGCTCATGTGCGTCGGCATCGGTGTACTCGATCCACGGAATGCCGCCCACGACGTCGGCTCCGAGCTCGACCGCCTCGCGCACGAGCTCCTCGGCGCCAGGGTCGCGCAACAACCCGTCCTGCGGGAACGCGACGACCTGCAGGTCGATCACGCCGCGGAACTCCTCGCGCAGCCGCAGTAGTGGCGTCACGCCGCGCAGCTCGGCACGCGTATCCACATCGGCGAAGGCGAGTACGTGCCGGACCCCGTGGCGCAGTCCGGACAGCAGGCATCGCCGCGCGTTCGCCTCGACCGCCGCTTCGTCGTAGCTGTCCTTGACCATCGAGGCGAGCTCGATCGACGCCATCGCCCCGCCCATCTGCTCGCCGGTGTAGGCGGTCACGGCCGTATCACCGAGCAGGTCGAGCGTGTACACCTTGTCCAGATGCATGTGCGCGTTGACGAACGACGGGATCACCAGCGCTCCATCAGCCTCGACGACGGTGACGGCGCGCAGCGGCTCGTAGGCGACCGCGGCGATCATGCCGTCTCGCACGCCGATCCAGCGCGGACCGTCGACGCCGCGTACCGCCGCCGCCGCGACGACGAGATCGAACGGCTCAGTCGATGAGGTCATCGGGCTTGCCACCATGGTCGAGCGGCGTCTCATCGTCGCCGAGCAGTGCGTTCGCCCGTCGGTTCAGCGCCAGATTGCGGTCGGCGACATGATCGAGCAGCTGTGGCATCGACGAGCTGGACGTGAGTAAGGCCAGCGCGGTGGTCGGGTCCAGCCGCGCGGAGCATGCGTCTGACGACAGGCACTCGCCGGAGTGCGGGGCGTGTTCTGTTGGCGGAGCATGCCCTCCGTAGACCAACTTCCAGCCAAATGCTGACATTTGCGCCGCCTTTCTCCGACCAGCAACGACCGCCACAGGGGCACGGCCGGTGTGACCGCGCTAATCGCACGGTAGGGCCACGCCGTTGAGCGGGCACTGAGCAAACCAAGCCAAAGCAGTGTGGCACGGTCGTTGCATGCCTGTCCTTTGCGCGCCCGGCAGGCTATGCGGCCAGTTGCGATCCGCGCACATTCACGACGCGCAGCGCCGGGGTGATGCCCGGCACGGGGTCCTGCTGGGGACCGGCGCCGTCTTGATACTGATCGCTGCCAGCACAGTCCTCGGCAACCGCCCAGGCCGACGACGCCGCCGTCCACGGCGAGCCAGCACGGCTATGCAGTGGGCCTGCGGTGACGAGCCAAGCTGGACCCAGCGAAACGATGTTCTCGTCCGCCTGGACTCCATCGACGAGCGTCTCTTGGAATATCTCGACTAGGACGACGAGGTGCACGGCCCCCTGGATCACCCTCGCTAGGCGACCGGGGATCGTGCACCACTATCAATGTCGGCGGGGCATTCGGCCCTGAACACTCACTTGAAATGGCGAACCGTGCGTGTGTGGCGGCAGGTACGGCCCCGACCGGTGCGTCGACGCCGCAGACCGGTGGCTTTCCGAGAGCCTGAGGCTCAGGACTTTCCAGAGCCGAGGTGCTTGGAGCTCCTCTCGGCCCGTCGTGATGGGCCATGATGGACCCGTGAGCGACTTTCTCGTCACATATCTGGACGCGATCGACGAGCGGCTCTTGGACTACCTGGATGAGGACGACGAGCTGAAGCTCGACGCCGTCCAGCGCCTCAGGTTCTACACAAGCGCTTTGCTTGACGGGTCGATCCACCCGATGCACGTCATGGAGGACTGGTTCGACTGGTATGCGCTCGTCCCCGCCTTCGTTGCGACTTATGGCTCCGACGAGCTACGGGAGCTGGAAACCGGAGCGGAGTTTCTTGGGGCGATCGACGAAGGCGAGGAAGTGATCCTCACCAAAGCCGACCTTGCTTACCTCAAGGAGCTGGAGGCATGGATCGACATGTACCCCGAGATGCGGACCGCAGAGGAGTAGCCGAACTCAGCTCGCCGGGAACGCCAGCGTGCCTGTTCGTCCATCAACGGTGTGCAGCTGGCTGACGATCCAGTACCAGACGAGGATCCGGGAGCTCACCTGGAGACTGCTTCACGACGAGTTGGTCAGCCGACGACTTTTGAAACCGACTGCCCGCGAAGTACCAGAGCTCAGCGTGAAGTAACGTCCGCCGATATGGCCGCACAGGACCTCCCGCAGAAGCCCGCCATCAGACGTTTCCGGGCCCTCCTTGACTCTCTCGATCAACCTCACGACCCGGAGTACCACTGGCTCCGGAACGAGCGGCGTCATACCGGTCATCCACCGCTACACGCCTCTCCAGGACCGGATGCCTCGCAGCATCTTCCGCTATCCGCCGCTCAAGCTCCCAGTCCCGAGCACCATAGGAGAGTCACGGACCACTGGCGCGACGAGACCTGATGTCCGGAAAGCCCATCCCCTGCGCTGAGCACCGCTTGTACAGGAACGCCTGCGACACGTAAGACCCCATGCTGTCAAAGGACGTAAGCCTCATGAAGGCCGACCGGGCATACCGCAAGGCGCTGGAAGCGTGGCTCGACATGTACCCGGAGGTGCGGACCACCAGCGAGGAATAGCCGGACAGCCTTCCGGAAACTCCCGGTCGACGGCGGCGAGAAGATCGGCGCCTACCAGATGCAGGTAGCGCGAAGTCGTCGCGATGTTGGAATGGCCCATCAACCTTTGGACGACGTGGATGTCCTCGTCCCGCCGTACGAGGCTCGTGGCATAGGTGTGGCGATTGTGATCACAGTCACGCTCCGTTTGGCACGAGAACCGTCCGGCTCCCTGAGCCAGCTCCACCAGGTTGCCTGTCCCGGCTCATGACCCGTGACTCTCGGGGTTCTCGTCCAGGGCCGTCGCGCGCTCACTGATGAGTCTGTCAGGGTCCTTGCCCATCTGGACCATGGTTTCGCTCCACATCTCGACGGCAGCGGCCGCCCGCTCGTCCCCGGTCATCTCGAAGTAGACCAGCGGGATGCGGAGGAAGAATCGTCGGCGGGAGATTGGTGGCAACGAATTCGCCGCCCGGCCAGTCGTCGACCTGAGACCGTCACGGGAATAGCATGCGAGACCATTGCAGTTGATAGTGACAATTAGGGGGACTGCGCCGATGGACTTGCATGACGAGTTCGAGGTTCGCCTGCCCGTCGCCGAGGCATGGACGGTACTGACAGACATCGAAAAGATCACGCCCTTCTTGCCCGGAATCTGGCTTCAAGAGGTGGAGGGCGAAAAGTACCTGGGCGTCGTAAAGGTCAAAGTCGGGCCGGTCACGGTGTGGTACGAGGGCATCGCCCGCTATCTGTTGCTAGATGCCGACGCGCACAAGGCAGTCCTCAAGGCAGAAGGTGGCGAAATCCATGGGCAAGGAAAAGGCACCGCCGTGGTCACAGCGACCCTGTCCCCTTCAGCAAGAGGCACCAGGGTCCAAGTCGTCACAGTTCTCTCCGTCGGCGGCAGGCTCGCCCAGTTCGCCAAGGGTGTGATAGCCGCCGTGTCGCGCAATCTCATCGCCGAGTTCGCCGAAAACCTGGAGTTGACCGTGCCGGCCGCGCCCAATGCCAACACCGCAGAGCCGGTCGTCGGGACCGAGACCGCCGAGGGTGCCGACAAAGCCCCGGCCGAGGCATCGCCGAGAAGGTAACCGAAGTGTTCATTAGCGGACGTGGGCACGACGTTCGACCAGGCCCGCGTTCTGTCATAGCGCTGCGGCCCTGCAACGCCGATTGGCGGCGACAAGAGCGTGCGTCGAACCGACAGACGCCGACGGCCGAGCCGAACCGGCCCCCCGCAATCTCGCTCCGTCCCAACCCGACCGCCGGCACCTGAAGGGACCCCCACCCGACCCAAGGCGTCCGCTAGGTCAAGCGGCGAACCAAGCGAGCCGAACCCGTCGACTGAATCCAACACCAACAGCACTTGCGGCAAGGCAACCTGCTTGAAGCCGGTTCCTCCGGGTAGCGTCGGTGACAGTGACTGTCTGGGATGAACTGAAGGTCGTCCTGCTAGAGCTGGAAGACGCGGGAGCGCTCGTCCAATACCCCGATCCGCGCGTCGATGACAACCGGCAGCCGCCGTTCGAGATTCATTTCCAGCCCTGGGCCACGGACGTGGCTGAGTCACTGCACCGTCGGTTCGGTGACGCCGTGGAGCTTGTTGTCGGTTCCCTCCGTTACCCAGAGTGCCGGCCGTGGAGGCAGCACGCGGGTACGCCAGAAGACATCCCGCAGATGGACCAGATGGAGATGACCGTGGAGCTGGAAGCGCCCATCGCCGTCGCGACCGGTCGCACCGCACGGGGGGCCTTGCGCGTCCACAACACGGGTACTGAACCCATCGTCATCGCGACCAACGGACAGGTAACCGCCCAGGTGGTCGACCCTATGACTCGGGCAGTCGTGGGCCGTTTTGCCGGTGCGCAAATCCTTCCCGGTATCTACTTCCGAGCCGCTCCGGGCGACAGCGTGGTCGTGCCCGTTCTCGTAGGGACCGCCAGCGTTTCCCCTGACCTCGGTTATGCCGTCCCTGCCGGGGAATGGGCGATACAGATGGTCCTCGAACTTGAAGATGAGAACGCTGCGGGGTGGCGGCGCGGCACGGACAGACCAGGACGCCGACGGTTTCGTACACCGCCGCTACCCATCACGGTGACCGAATGAACCCCCCCTGCAGCTCCCAACAACCCGTCATCGCGATGTCAGCCTCGCTCGCGGTTCCACCAATCCCGGATGACCGCCTCGGTCTGGGCCGCTGCCTCGGGGCTTGGTCCGGCGGCGTTGGCCTTTGCAACCAGGTCTCGAACGCCGTCCAAGATGCCGAAGACCTCCGCTTGCCCGGTTCCCGTTGGCATCGAAACAACGATCTGCGGCCGGCCTGGAACGTCCTGAACCTCGGCGCGTGGGCCTTGTTCACGGGCGAACTTCATGAACCAGGTCCGCCACTGTTTACTCACTTCACCCACCAGCGGAATCGTGACAATCAGGTGGCCTTCGCTCTGGACAACTTCGATCTCCGCAGCAGTATCAATGTCAGCCATGTTCTCATCCTGCCCGTCTCGTCCTGAGGCCAGGGCCTCGTTCTCCTTCTACGGTACGGCCTTGACCATCAGCGTGTTGGTCGGTTCTCAAGAGATGACGGACCCCTGTCGATACTTGGTGCACGACCCCCTGATGCCTCGCGAGGGAAGCCGGGAGCCGTGCACCGTCCGAGAAGTATGCGCTCACGGGGTGCCCTGCGCTAGGGGTGACCGAGACGAGGGTCACCGCCCGAGCCGTTGCAACGCGTACGCGTGGACCTTTACCTCCTATGCGCTCCAGGGCCACCAGTGTCACAATCGCGGACGTGATCATCGAGTTCTTGGACAACGACAACGGCTACACCGCCTGGCTAGCTGATCATCCAGACGGGTACGTCTTGAACTGCGAGCGGCCACCGCGGCCGTCGTACCTGACCTTGCACCGCGCGACGTGCTGGACCATCAACAGGACATCGGGTACCAACTGGACTGTGAACTATCAGAAGGTCTGCGCCGACACGTTCGAGGAAATCGACACCTGGGCGAGCCAGATCGGACCGCCGTGGGGCTGTGGCTTCTGCGCACCTGGCTGACTGGTCGTTCCTCAACGAATCGGCACGGGCACGAAGACGAGCGTGCTGGTCATCACGCCGGACGTAACGAGTACAGGATGGTCCTGGCGACCTTACCGTTCCCGGCCAACCCCATGGAGACGAAGATGGGCTTGTCGCGCCCCGGCACGTTTACCCTGAGGACGAGGATGGAGTAGGCAGGCGAAGTGGCAGGGCATGCGGTCAAGCCGTGTAGGTCAAGGCAGTGAGGCGAGAGGGAGAGCGTCACAGTCGGCTCGGTGCGTAACCCCGAATCGACCTGGACCCCGTTTTCTGGTTGCTGGGGAGTCGGTGGAATGTAGGGGCAGGGCGGAAAGAGCAAGGGCCGCGCATCGCTGCTCAGAGTCACCGTCGTGCCGAGAAACGCCACGCCCTGTTCCCGACAGATGGCGCCTAGGCCGGGAGTTACCTGGGTCCGCCTGATGGGCCAGTTTGCTGGAACCGAGAAATGCAGCCCGGCGAAGCTCACCGACTGCCAAGACGACGGGACTAGCGGTGCGGGGCCTGAAGCCAGCACAACCGCTCGCGGCGAGACCGCCAGCGTGTCGATCACCCGGGTACCCGACCCATTACTTGCCCAGACCTCAACGTGCAGTGACGGCACGAAGAAGGAGATGGACGTGGCAACCTCCGGTCCAAGGAGAACGGAGATGCCATTGAGCCGGACTGGTTGCTCCTGCCCGTAGGGAGCAGGGATCGTACCGAGCGGGGTGATCCGAACCGTAGGGGGAGCCGGGGTCGCGGGACAGTCCATGTCTTGCTTGACGACGCCAAGCTGGACGATGGGCGGCCACGTCCCTCCGCACCACGCGTGTGTCATGACGACCCATGTCGGCGGCACGGACACCTGGGCATCGCCGTACGCGACCGGCACCCACCCAGCCGGTGCGGCCGAAAGGTCAATGGCAGGGTGCGGCATGGTCGTGATTGGGAACGTGACCAGCTCCCAGACGGACGTGCCCATGACCGCAGACGCGGCGAGGATCAGTGTCAGGACCACCGGCACGAGGGCGCGCAATCTCACGGTGGTCATGCTCCCACGAAGCCCTGACGGATGATTCCGCGTACCGTACCCGTCACGCGGTCAGCCCCAGGAGAGACTGAGAACCTGTACTTGGCACCTGCGCGGACCGTCCCGGAGGCGATGGGCCTCGATCCTGAGTAGAGGCTTACCTTCACATGGAGAACCTCTCCAGCCAGGGGAATCCTTACTTCGCAGACCGAGGCGACACCGGTCACGATGCCGGTCGGTCTGACAGTGCTAGTCGTACACGCGGCGAGGGTGAGCGCGATCGCCGCCATCGCGACGGCGCGGAGTCTCACTATCGCCACGCTCCCATGAAGGAGGACGACGGTGATTTCGCGTACGGGAAACAGGCCGCCACTTGCAACAGCTCGGGGCTTGGCGGTGGTAGTCCACCCGCCCCTAGACAGCACCGCACAGTCGCGAGCACACTGGCTCTCGTGGCCATCTCCCGGCCAAGTCCGCGAGTCTCCGAAGCCTGGTTCAGCGATCACCGCTCGCCGGCCCGGCGACTCCACATCTCCTGGCACGGGGCCGAGCGCATCATCGTGCTGAGCATCTGGCACGAAAATCGGTGCACCGCGAGCTTCCGCCTGCCGGTGCAGGACGCGGGAAGGATGATCGCCGCTGTTGCGGACGCGATGAGCCGGGCGATCAGCGTGCCGAGCAGGGAGATCGAGCAGATCCAACTGCCGCGTTGGCGGTCGACACTCCAGCACGTTCAGAGGTTGCTCCGGCATCGAGTCGGGACGGAGCGCGAGCGGCCACCAGGCACCGGGGTCCGGGGCATGCCGATAGTGGATGAGTCGGACTCGATCTCCCAAGCAAACTGAGCCGAGGTGACCCTCGGCCAACAATGAGTGCGGCAACACTGGTCGTTCGCCCCGAATCGACCGTCGCAACCACAGGCCGCTCGCCGGGACCTTAGGAAGCCGGAACGGGCATCGCGATCGACCGGCGTAGAACTTCGGCTTCCTCCAGGGAGTCAACCGTGGCGAGCAGTTCTTCGCCAGGCTTGTGCCCGTGCGGCATAGGAACGGTTGACAGCCCAGCCGAGGCCACACGGCCGGCCTTGTTCTCATCTACGACTACGAGCTTGGTGCGTGATCCATCGATGAGTAAGGTGAAGCCGTGCGACGTTTCCTAGCGATAATCCTGCTCGTCGTCGGAGTCGCCGCGGTCGTGGCTGGTGTGCTGTACCTCACGCAGCCGGCGAACTCGCTGCCGACGTTCTTCCCCGGGTACGCGGCTCACGTGGTCGGCAAGCACATGAAGCGTGGTTACGCGGGCGTCGCGCTCGGCGCCGTGCTCGTCATCGTCGCGTTCGTGGTGGCATTGACAGGTCCGCGGCGGCGAAGCGTGTCCTAAGACAGGCGACGGTACGGCGCTCTACGGCCGGACCGGTGTGATGCTCGGGAGCCTGTTCGCTTGGCCGAGCTTTCCAGCGCGTATCGGGTACGACAACCACGAGCGTCTTCTGGAGGATCTCGACCAGGTACGGTCCTGACCGGTGCATCGAGACCACAGTCCGTGGGTCCCGATCGATCGATCGGCATCCGCGCACCGTTCAGTGGTCGTTGCTGCCGATCCTCACCGATTGAGGCGTTCTGGCCTGCGCCCGAGACGTTCAGCCGTCGAAGGCCAATCGATCCTCGAGCGGCACCCTTCACGTCAGTGCCGGTTCAGAACGAGGAGGAACTCTGCAACACTGTGGTTGGCGAGCGACCCGAGAAAGCCGAAGCCTCCTGGCTCCTTGATGGCCCAGTCAGAAAATGCGATGGGGATCGTTCCCACGACCTGGAGGGCTGCGCCGTTTCGGCGCGCCGTGACCGCGACCGTCACCTCACGTGAGACCCCGTGCATCGCAAGCCGGCCGGTGGCCGTCTCCGTAATGGTTGCGCCAGAGGCGAACGTAGAGCTCAGCATCACCGGCCGGGAGAGATTGAACGTCGCGTTCGGATACTTCCTGGTGTCGAAGCTCGTCGCAAGCTGTGGTTCTGTCTTGCCTCCGACCTTGATGGTGGTGAGGTCGATGTGGAGGGTCGCCAAGATGACTCGATTGTCGGAGACGGAGATAGTGCCGGTGACGTCACTCGTCCTTCCGACGACATCATTACCGAGCCCGATGAATGTCTCCTGGAGGCGAAATCCCGCCACCGATCGGGCCGTGACGTCCCACGTGCCGAGCTTCGACATGACGTCCTCCGGGTGCTCCTGTGTCGCCACAAAGAGTGGTCAGACATACACAACGAGTGAGCATTTCGCTGCAATGAGCGCGCACGTTTTCGTCACAATCCCCCGTCGTGGGAGACGCGTGTCGCGCCTACGCAGTAGCCGTCCGATGCACAGCGCGTAACCGAGTCACCGGCACCACGTCCATGCGGTCACACACAAGGGCGGTCTGCGACCGACGGCGATCTTCGCGGTCAGCCATGCAGAAACACCTTGATTATCAGCACGTTTGGGACTTCGACCCTCGGGCGCTTTCGTATTTGGGACCGTGCGTAGGGAATGCGGCCCGGCCGGGCGGGCTGGGACGTGGGTCTCTCCTGCCTTTGTGGATCGGACCCGCGGAACTGAAGCTCGTTTGGAGCATTCCTTCAACTTTTGCACGGGTATAGACCTGTTGTCTCATGGGGAGTGCGAGATTTTCGCTTGACGCTAACGGCTTGCTCATATATGATTTCGGATTGCGAGGGAAGCGTCGATTTCCAGTTCTTATGTGGTCGCTTGGGCTGGTTGGAGCTAACAGCGAAACCGTCCTCGTTCGATAGCAAAAGTAACTGAGAACCCACGAGCGAGGAGTGGGAATCGATGAATTGTCTCCGGTTTCAATACGAGGCCGATTCTTTTGAAACCTCATCGGCGGTCGTCCACGGCAGAAGTTCTCGGGTCGGTGTCAGCGATGCCCCCGCGAGCATTGAGCTTTGTCGTGTGAGCAAGGGTCACCCTGTCGCACCCATCACGAAATGCAACCCAGCGTCAGCCCGCGCTCGTGCTGACCGCAACGAACCTCTGCAACGTACCGATGACCGTCACCTCGGCACTGTGTCGGTGCCCAGGAATCCGGTGAAGTCACCACCAACAGCTTCAGCCACAGCACATTCATTGAACCAAAGGGGATAAACGAAATGTCAACTGAACAAGGGAGACTCCGTCGGAGCCACTTCCAAGGCGTGGACGAACGAGAGGAAGGCTTCACCCTGATCGAGCTTCTAGTGGTCCTGCTCATCATCGGCATCCTGCTCGCGGTCGCGATCCCGACGTTCCTGACGTCGAGCAAGGCCGCCAACGAGACCTCGGCGCAGGCCAATCTGCAAGTCGCCCTCACGGGTGCTGACGCGTACTGGACGCAAGCCGACCAGACCTACTCGGGAATCGACGTGGCCGGGAGCACGACCGTGTCGAACATCTCTGAGATCGACACGAACGTGAACTATGTCAGCGGGACCAACTCGACGGGGCTGAACGTGGTGTCGCTCTGGACCGACGGGTCCACCTCGATCGTCCTGGCGGCGTACGCGCCGGGCACCAGGGACTGCTGGTTCATCATCGACCTGAAGGCCGCAAGCTCGACTGTCTGGGGTGGTCTCGGCTCCGGCACGTACTACGCGGTCGACCCAGGGATACCGGCCAGTGAGTGCACGGCAGCAACAGGTGCGGCCCCGAGCGGCGCCTCGACACCGCAGACAGGTGGCTTCCCTAGCGCCTGAGGCTTAGGCGGTACATAGGGCCGATCCGCTCGGATCACCTTTCCTCCCGCAGTGACCGGCCAAGATGGACCAGCGGGCGACTTCCTCCTCGTCTACCTGGACTCCATCGACAAGCGTCTCCTGGAGTACCTCGACCAGGACGACGAGGTGCACGGCCCCCCGGCTTCCCTCGCAAGGCGACCGGGGGTCGTGCACCATCTATCAATATCGACTCGGGCCGGTCGGCCCTTGAACGCTTGCGTGAAATGGTGAGCAGCGCTTCGAGGACTTCCCCGACTGGTGTCACGTCGCCCCCCCTGGTGGCCACCGACGGCGCCGAGGAGCTACAGGGGCTAGAAGGCGCAACGTGCGCTCTGTTTGTCACTCCTTGAGATAGGTCTCCAACTCGGCGATTGCCTGTTCGTTGCCGACGAAGAGCACACCGGTCATGCCGACCCGACGGGCTCCCTCGACGCAGGCCTCGGTGTCATCGAGGAAGACCGTCTCGCCCGGCTGCACGCCGAGGCGCTCTGTGACGATCCCGTAGAACGCGGGATCGGGCTTCTCCATGCCTTCTTCGTGCGAGTACACCACGACATCGCAGAGTTCCTCGAAGCGGTACGCCTCGCGTTCTCGCTCCCGGGCTCCCACAAAGCTGTTGCTCAAGATGGCAGTCTTGTAACGAGGACGCAACGCGGCGAAGTAGTCCGTTAGCTCTCGGTTCAAGGTGCCGAGATACTCTGTCCACAAGTCGTCCATGAACAGCAGCAGTTGCGTTTCGTCGAGACCGAGTACCTCAGCCGTCCGCTGTTCGACCTCCTGGAGGCTGATAACACCGACGCGGCCGGCCCGCCACGCCGCCTCGAGCTGGGAAACTCCCTCGTACCAAGCCAAGCCGAGGCGCGCTCGCCACACCTCGAGCCAGCCGGTTGGCGGGGTCACCTCGAGGACGCCCCCGACATCGAAGATGACCGCTCGGACCGTCATCCGGACATGGTGGCAGATTGGACTCCGGCCCAACCGGCGCACATCGACATGCCGTTGGCATCCAACGCGTCCCAGTTTCTGAACGTCCGCTCCATCAAGGACACGAGCTCCGGGGCCGGCTCCATGCACGAAGACACGGCCTGAGACCGCCGGCCGTAGGTCCGTAGCCGAGTGGATCCTACAAAGATTCCCTAAGGCTCGGGGAGCTGCAATCCGATGGAACTTAAGGCAGCAGTTTGCAGCCGAGAGGATGGTCCCATGTCAGAGGCTCCCGAGAGGCTCCGTTTCCGTCGCCTCAGGTTCGGGGAGGCTGCAGAAGCGGGCTTCACGCTGATCGAGCTTCTAGTGGTCCTGCTTATCATCGGGACATTGCTTGCGATCGTGATCCCGACCTTCCTAACGACGGCCAAGACCGCCAACAACACTGCTGCGCCGGCCAACTTGCTCTACACGAGCGGCAACCAGTCCCACTTCGGAGTCTGCGGTGCCACAGGTGTGTCGACCATCACGGCCATCGGCACGGGCTTGACGTTCGTGACCGGTAAAGGGTCAACCAAGGAGAACACCGTTTCGATCAACTCCAGTGGCGCGGCCGGCCGGCGCTCGCCGGGTACGACGGACTGCTGGATCACCGTCTACAGGATGCAACCCAGCCGGCTCAAGCCAACGCCGCCGGCACCACAAGCCTCGCGACCGGCACCTGTTACGGAGTGATCAAGCACACGAGCGGCTCTAGGTGTATCGCCAAGAGCACACTTGCCAGAACGAGCTACTCATCCAGCAAATCGACTTGAAGGCTCCAAGCTCAACCGATGGCCGGCAGGCTTATCGGCGATGGAAAATGGTTCCTGGGCAGTTCTAGGCCGTTCCGGAGGCTGCCGCAGGGGCCTGTTGGATCCTGGCGAGTGGCACATTTCAACAGTTGGAGGACTCGGATGAGAGGACAGCGTCGCGGGTGTCGCCACCTTCGGAACATCTTCGATCTGTCAACGTGGTTGCCGGAATACGAGGATCGGTGGCGCTATGGAGCGGCCGCCAGAGTGCGCTGCGTCGTGGCTCTGCCCTGCGCGTAGCGCCGAACAGGGACGCGAGCTCTGCGCCAGGCGCGCCACCGCGATTGTGCCGCGCTACTCAGGCGTCCCGGGTCATCATCCTCCAGGCGCCAAGGGCCGTCCAGACGACTAGCCAGGCAATGATGACGCAGACGGCCACGGTGGTCGACTCAGGCACGAGGAGTGGGTTGCCGTTGCCGCCGCCTGGCCCTCCCCCGCCGCCGCCGAATACCGGAATGCCACCCGGCGTTAGGTGGGCGGTCGCGACACCGACCACTGCACGCTGCAAGTTCAGCAGGTGAGGGATACGTGCTCGTGAAAAGATCGGCGTCAGGACGACCTCGAGCACGAGCATGAGGATCACAGAGATAGTCCTCTGCCCAAGCAGGGAGGCGAGTCCCAGGCCTACAAGCAACCCGATGAGCGCTTCGAGCTCGAGCCACAACCCAGACCTGATCATGAGGGAGTCGGACGGGTACAGGAAATCGGACGCGTAGCTGGAATAATTCTGCCGGGCTACCTGGATGGCTGCGGTTCGGAGCTGGGCTGGCGTGGGCTGCGTCGGACCTTGGGACCCCGGCTGTACTTTGATGATCTGGCCGTTAGGTCCGCAAGGGACGTTCGGCAAACCCGGTCCGTTGTAGCCGAAGTCGCACATGACCAAGTCGGAATGGTTGGCAGCCCAGTTCTCGAATCCGGCACGCGAAAGGCCGACAGGCACATTCACACCGTCGTAGTTCAGCGTCTTCGGAGCCGCGAAGACGCACACCGCGCAGACAATGGTGAATCCGACTGCGACCAAGGGCACGACGATTGCCAACCCGGCGGGGATCCGCGCCAGGTAGAGCGCTAGTCGGGAGCGGCCGGTCACCACCAGATGCCGGAACATCCCCTCGGAGAGATCCACCGATCCCGCCGTGCAGCCCAAGGTGGCAGCAACGATGAAGCCGAAGACGTACATCACGCCAGCGACAAGGCCCGTGTAGATCGAGTAGCCGCCGGCCGGCCCGTAGGACTTCGGGTCGAACGCGTGCGCCAGCAGTCGGACAGTGAGAAATATCGTGGGGATGCCGATGTTCACGAGGATCAGGGCGATCATGAGTCCGCGCCGCTTGCGCAGCTCCATGAACCTGGTCGCGATCATGGCTCCAGTAGGAATCGGCGATCCCCGGTGATCACGCGACGTGCCGGACGGCGGCGCCGCCGGAACGGGAGAAGTCTGCGCCGTCACAGTCGCCATTACGAGACTCCCAGTCGACTCGTGACCTGCAAGAACCACGCTTCGAGCGACGCTTGGACCTCCTGGAGCCGATACACGGAGATCCCTCCCGTCACGAGGACGCGGTTGATCTCGGCTACGACGTCGCGCGGCGTGCCTGCCGCCAGGGTGATCCCGAGGCCCAGCGTCCCGACCTCGATGCGGGCCGCAATACTGGTTCCTTCGATAAGGGCGCGGGCCCGATCGGGTTCAGAGCATTCGACCTGAAGCACAAGAGATGCTCCCGCGAGCAGCTCGGATATAGGTCCCTGCCGGATGATCTTCCCCCGGTCGACGATGGCCACGGCGTCGCAGGTCCGCTCGACCTCGTCAAGCAGATGTGAGGACAACACGACCGTGCGACCCTCGGCCACCAGGGCGAGGATCATGTCGCGAATATCGGCCATGCCGGCCGGGTCGAGTCCGTTCATCGGCTCGTCCAGGATCAGTAGCTGCGGGTCCCCGATCAGGCAGGCAGCGACTCCGAGTCGCTGACGCATGCCCATCGAGTACTTCGAGACCTTGTCATCGGCGCGACCAGCAAGTCCAACGCGTCCGAGCGACGGCCCGATGCGGTCACGTGCCTCCCGTTCACGTGCTGCGGCGAGGATCTGGAGGTTCTGCCTCCCGGTCAGATGGCCGTGGAACTTCGGCTCGTCGACGATGGCTCCAACTCGCGCCAGGGCCACATCGCGATGCTTTGGAACGGGGTATCCGAGTAGGGACATCGTGCCGGCGTCGGCGTGCGTCAACCCGAGTAGCACGCGGATGAGCGTGGTCTTGCCGGCGCCGTTCGGCCCGAGGTAGCCGAACGCACATCCGCGCGGGACCAGGAGCTCAACACCGTCTACCGCGACATTCTCCCCGAACCGCTTGGTCAGCCCATGAGTCTCAACGGCCCATTGGCTCTCGGCCGCCAGCCTGTGGGATGCGTCGGGGAGCGCGGTGGCGCTCATCCGGTACCTCTGCCGACAACCGCCCCCATTACTGTCGGCACCCCGCGTGCGCCGTCACGCTGACGATGAGCGGGACCCCCGACCCCGCCAGCTTGACAGGCTCGAGGTCCGGGCAGACCACGCTGAACACAGAGAGCGAAGGCTCCCTTGGTACGTCATGGCAGACGGCGCGCCGACCACTGGACATGACGCTTCCCCCTTACGGTGTCGGTCTCGACCAAGGTGCCAGTCTGGCCCGGGAGCTGCCGGGCGGAAGGTCGCCTTCGAGGCCAGCCACTCTCATACCGACGGACAGACAGAGCAAGGAGCCTGTTGGACTAGTGAGTGGCACATTCGAACAGTTGGAGGACTCGAGGCCGGTGAGGCTTCGCCGGTGCCGCCACAGCCGGAAACATCTTCGGTCGATCAACCTGGCCATGCGCAGTGGCGCTATCGAGCGGCCGTCGGTGGGAATGCG
>Ga0182011_10002271_pt1 | contig 16304 bp, 15 predicted proteins | sample 711E1DmetaG_FD_120481 | JGI IMG/M metagenome (GOLD analysis project Ga0182011, IMG submission 120481) | Permafrost microbial communities from Stordalen Mire, Sweden - 711E1D metaG | ecosystem: Environmental > Terrestrial > Soil > Wetlands > Permafrost | place: Sweden: Stordalen | collected... | reverse complement strand
CCGCCGCCCGGTCCTCGTAATACGTCCTGGCCGCGTCGTCGTGTATCTCGATCAGGAGCCGGTACGCGCTCCAGGTCAAATCTTGTACCCTTCGGTACAAGTTCTGGCGGTCGTAGACTTGGCGGAACACGATGCACCGCCGGAGCGTCTGCGGATCGCTTTTGATGTCCTCGGCCAGACGCTCCAGGACCGATTCCCCGTAGTGGTTCCGGCCGATCAGCCCGGCCGCCACCAACTTGTCCCCGATCTCCCAATTGACCTTGGCCTTGTTGCTGTCCGCCGCGCGGCCTTTCTTGTCGCTCTCCTCGATCAGTTTCCCGACGGACTCCACCAACGCCTTGTAAGCGCTCCCCGTTAAATCTTCTTTCATGACTGCTTCGTCCTCGGTATTTTCTCCCACCGTTGCCCCATCTGCCGCGCTACCGCGTCCACCATCACCAACAGGCCATCGTCCCGTTTCCGCAAGAACCTCAACAGGTTCGCTTCCCTCCGCTCCCGCGCCGTCAAAGGCTGGACCGTCCGCCTTTCGTCCAGCAAATCCACCAAACGGACCCCTAACCCCTCCGCCGCCCGAACCATCGTCGATAAATTCGGATTCCGCTCTCCCCGCTCCAACCCGCCGATATAGGTCCAATGCAACTTCATCCGCTTCGCCATATCTTCCTGCGTGTAACCGCGCCGACGGCGCAGCTCCCACACCCGGCGGCCGAGCACTTCTTTTAGGCCGCGCAACGGCGTTCCGTTCCTTGTCCCTGACCCTTTCTCCGTCGGTTTCATTCCTTTTTTCCGCCCATGAGCCGTTCCATCCGTTGGGCCAAGGTGGGGTTCATCTTCAACAATATCCGATGCTCCTCTTCCGCCCCCGAAAAATCCTTCATTAGGAATCGGGAAACTCCCAACCCGTAATGAGCCATTGCATGGCCGGGTTTGATGCGGAGGGCCTCGGAAAAGGCCTTCACCGATTCGGGCAGGTGGCCGGTTTCCCCCAACGTCATGCCAAGATAGGTATGGGCCTCGGCGTGGCCCGGTGCGAGGCTGACGGCCTTCCTGGCCGCCTCGATAGCCTTCTCAAAATCCTTAAGGGACCCGTGCATCATAGAGAGCTTGTACCACGCCTCCGCCCACGTCGGTTCCAAACGCACCGCCTCCAGTAAGGCCCGCCGCGCCGGTTCGTACTGCTTGAACTCGCTATAGGCATAACCGAGGTTGAACTGGCACTTGGCGAAATCCGGCTTTAGCTCTGCCGCCTTTCGAAAACATTCGAGGGCCTGTTCCCATCGCTCCTCCTTGGCGCGAATGACCCCAAGGTTGTACAGAGGATCGGCGAATGCCGGATCGGTTCGTGCGGACTCCTCCCAAAGCCTGATTGCCTCCCCGACGTTGCCCAGGGCATCATGAGCCATGCCCGCGTGATAAAGATATTTGGCGTCCCCCGGCTTCTTCTCAATCGCCGTTTGGAACGCTTTAAGCGACGGCTCCCGATTTTCCCTGCATCCAAACGTCAGCCCTAACTCGTCGTAATACGCGGCCAACTCCGGCGCGGGGATGTCCCCCGCCTCCGGTCCGCAATATTCGCTGATCCGGTCCATGATGAAAAACAGGACCCCTTTTATGGTGATGAGCCGCTTCCATCTGGAACCCGGTTTTTTCTCCGTCTCCTCCATGACCATGGTGACGTTCCGCTTCGGAAGCATCCCCTTCTCGCGCGCCGCTTCCTCGGCGGATAAATCGCCGATCCTGATCCGGGTGTATCCCCTCAAATGATGGAGGTTCACAACTCCCGTCGGCGAATCGACGCAGATGAGGGAGGTCCACGGCGCGAGCTTCTTCGCCGCTCCCGCGACGACCGGCCCGACGTCTCCCAAAGAAAACAAAACCAGCATCGTGCCGTCATCGAACGCCCGCGCCCCGTATTTCTTTTCCCAACCGTCGAGGATCATTCCCACCATCCGCGAACACAAAGAATCGAACTTGTCGGACTCCATCCCGGCCATGCCGCGCCAACAGGCGTCCCCGAGCGGGATCCCGAAGACGTTGACGAAACCGTTCGTCTGGAGCACGTCGGATAGCGTGGACGTTTCCCCCGGCATCCCGGCTTCGTCATAGATCAGGCAAATAACGCGGTTGTCCGCCGGGCGGAACCCTCCGCCCCCTTTATCTTTTTCCGCCTGTTCGTTCGTACTCATCGCTGTCCCTTCGTGGCCCTCCGCCTGGGCAGCTTCATTCCCACGGCAGACCATCGCCTTCAACATAGCGGTCGTCGAACTTCGGACGCGGACCGTGGAACACCATCAGAGCGCCGATATCCACTTGCTCCCCCTTGAACGGCCCTTCGCTCGTCACCTCCGCGTACACGTCGATGGACTCCGCGCCATAACCCCGCGCCCGCTCGATGTGCGCCACTCGCACCGCCCCCCCCGCCGGAAAGACCCCGCACACCATCCCGTCGTAGTAATACGCCGGGAGCTTCGCCGGAATGTTCCGAAGCAGCGGCACCCACGGCGTTCCGGGGATGTCCAGGGCCTTCGTCTCCCGACCGCCCTTGGAACCCATCACCACGAGGGTCTGCAAGGTCCTTAAAACCTTCCCGATCAGAGGCCGGTACGCTGGATCGTCGTCCAGGCTAACCGGATCACGCCGCCGCCACGTCATGACGTCATACGACGCCCAATCCGCCGTTTCCCGGACCTCACAGGCATTCACCTATTTCCCCGCCGGAGGATTCGCGGAACGATCATTCATTGCGGCTCGACGGCATCCGGTCCCCAAACGTAATCGACGGCCGGACTGCATCTCTTTCCGTGAATCTCGTAACGCGCCTGATGGCCCGTCGCCGTTGCCGGGAGGAGCATCGTGGGAGGCAGCGTCCCGTCCTTCATCGCCTGCATCGGCATCGGCGGCATCCGTTCTTCCCCCGAAATGGATACGTAATCCAAACTCTCCAACGGATCGAACCCGTCCCCGTAGACCATGAAAAGCTCCCCAGTATTGGCCAGCAATTGCAGTCCTACTCGACAGGACCCGTCACGCCCCTCGATGGGAAACGGGAACACCTTCGCGAACGCGCTCGTGCTCCCGTCCGTCGAAACCAAACCGAGCTCCATGCCGAGCCCTTTTTGAAAAGCATTGGCCGCGACCTCGTAACCCTCAATCGACTTCCCCTGCGCCTGGCCGGCCAGATTGCCGTGGCCGTCAGGTCGGAAGAATTCCTTCGGAACCGGCGACTCCGTGACCCCCCGAACAAGCATGAGCAAGGCGTACGCCTTGCTCCGGTCGATCCCTTCGACGATCATCCGGTAATACACGTTCGTCCCCCCTTTGCCCGGTTCCCGCCTTAACTCTTTCAAGGAAAAATGAACGTCGGGGCCTCCGCGCCACTCCCCCCACCGTGGCTTCGGCCGGTGGAAAGCGCAACCGGACCCGCACAGAAGGACTGCTATCATAATCGCCTTTTTCAATGGAAACTCCTCTCGCTTGGAATCGCCCCGCCCGACGGAAATGGCTAAAAAGATTCGTCCTATTCTTTGGGATCGCCGACATCCTCACACGCATTAACTTATTGCCCCGCCGCCGGTTTCACTTCCTCCAGCAGCTCCGGCTTGAACTTCGGATGCAAGCCGCCGCCCCCAAGCCAACTCGGAATGATCTTCCAGCCCTCAAAGCCTTTCCCGACGGTAATTAGCGCGTTAAAATAGGCATAGTTCATCGGCGACCCCCGCACGAGCATCACTCGCGTCACCTTGAACTGGCTCCCGGCGGGAAGAACCCCCACCACCGTATTGCCCTGATACTTGAAGGGAAACTTCTTCCCTTTCACTTCGTCGAGGTAAGGAACCTCCGAAACTCCGGGCTTCGCCAATTGAACCTCTGGATCGTCCTTAAATTTAAAAAGGATGAAGTCCCCTTTCGTCCGGTATTCCTTCCCGACCACCGACGCATAGGCCGGATCGTTGGAAACGTCCGTCTCCGTGCGCGGTGTCACGCAACCCGCGAAAAGGACTCCCGCCAGCGCCGCTGTCATCAATACGGTTCTTAGAACCTTCCCAATCAGCGGCCGGTACACCGGATCGTTGTCCAGGCTGACCGGATCACGCCGCGTCCACGTCACGACGCCATACGACGACCAGTCCGCCGTCTCCCGGACTTCATTGGCGGCCACCTACTTCCCCGCCGCCGGGATTTCCTCCACCAACTCCGGCTTGAACTTCGGATGCAAGCCGCCCCCGCCAAGCCAGCTCGGAACGATCTTCCAGCCCTCGAAGCTTTTCCCGACGGTAATCACCGCTTCGAAATAGGCGTAGTTCATCGGCGGCCCCTGCACGAGCATCACTTTCGTCACCTTGAACTGGCTCCCGGCGGGAAGAACCCCCAAAATCAAATTCCCCTCGTAATCGAAAGGGAATTTTTTTCCCGCCACTTCTTTAAGTTCGGGAACGTGCGTCACTCCCGGCTCCTCCAATTGGATTTCCGGGTCGTTCTTCTTAAACCTGTAAAGGATGAAATCTCCCTTGGTCCGGTAATCCTTTCCAACCACCGACGAATAGGCCGGATCGTTGGAAACGTCCGTCTCCGTGCGCGTCACGCAACCCGCAAAGAGGACCCCCGACAGCGCCGCCGTCATCAACACGGTTCTTAGAACCTTCCCAATCAGCGGCCGGTACGCCGGATCGTTGTCCAGGCTGACCGGATCGCGCCGCGTCCACGTCACGACGCCATACGACGACCAGTCCGCCGTCTCCCGGACTTCATTGGCGGTCACCTACTTTCCTACCGCAGGCTTTACCTCTTCCGCCAAGTTCGGCTCAAACTTCGGAAGGAAATCATTCGTCCCCAACCAACTTGGGACGATCTTCCAGCCCTCAAAACCTTTTCCGACGGTGATCACAGCTTCGTAATAGATGTAAGTCATCGGCGGCCCCTGTACGAGCATCACCCGCGTCACCTTAAACTGGCTCCCGGCGGGAAGAACCCCCACCACCCAATTTCTGTCGTACCCGAATGGGAGTTTTTTCCCTGCCATCTCTTTAAGTTCAGGGACGTGCGTCACCCCCGGCTCGTCAAGCTGAACCACCTGATCTTCTTTATGAAACTTGAAGAGGATGAAATCCCCCTTTGTCCGGTATTCCTTTCCAACCATGAACGAATAACGCTGGTCGGCGGAAACATCCGTTTCCTTGCGCACCACGCAACCCGCGAAGAGGATCCCCGCCAGCGCCGCCGTCACCCATGTTGTCGCTTTCACCTTAACACCCCTTTCTTCCGAAGATCGTCCACCCAATTTCCCAACGACTCGGGGTAATAGACTCCAAAATCGTGCTTGTTCCCCTGCGCCCCGTCGGGCGTGTGGTTCTGCTTTGAATCGAAAACGTGCCAGCCTAGGCCCATGCCCGCGATCCGATCCCAGTTCCACGGCAGGACGTTGCTCGCCATTCCCGCAAGCATCCCGATGACCGGCACGGGGTCCCCGATGTTCCGCGCGTTATAGGCCCCGCCGACACCCGTCCTTTTCTCGTCGATGTACCACTCCGATCCGGCCCCGTACGCGTAGACCTTACCCCGATCCGCCGGGTTCAGCAGGTCAAACGCCCGCCGCTCCGTAGGCGTCCCTTGGCTGTGTCCGGCCGACAAGACGAATCCCTTTTCTTTGATCCCTTCCCGCAACGCTTGGGCCGTATGGATCGCGGTAATATCCGTCGCGTCGAACAGCTCATCCCCGATCATTTGGGCGAAAACGTCTCCCATCCCGACGGGAATATCCAGTTTCCCGATCCGGGGAAGGTTGATATGGGTAAAGTTGGTCACCTCGGCACATCTCTTTATCCCAAGCGCCTTACTTGTGACCTTATCCATTTTGAACAGGTCATCGGCGCGACATGCCATCCCCGTGACCACCACCGCCGCCGGTGCATTTGGGTTTGAATCGAACCTGATAGGGTCCTGCTCGTCGAAGATGTCGCCGGAAAGGATGCTGAACGGAACGCCGATGATGACCTTGACCGCCTGGACCGGATTCCTCGTCACCGTGAAGGACTCCGTGATCGCCGTCCCCACATCCGACACGTTCCGCGATACCGGCTGCTCCGCCGCGACCTGGAAACCTTTCTGCACGGCCTGGCCGGCCTCGATCGTCTTGTCCGCCGCGAACTCCGCCACGATCTTGGTGTCCCGGCCGAAGTCGATCACCGCGGCCTTGGTCCTGGTCTCCGCCTTATTTGTCACGGACCCCAGCCAGGCCACACCGCTCAACGCGGCGCTTGTCGGCACGGGGATCGCGGCGGATGTCCAGGACAGAATCGTCCCGGCCGCGGTCACGGGCTTGGCATTTGCGGGTTGATTGGGAATTGATGAGGTGGGTATTTCTGCTGGTTTTTCGACGGAAGGAATCAGAAGCGGCGAGGCGGAAACCGCCCCGCTGTCAAATACGGCGTTCTTGCGCGGCGATACCGCGCCCTGTGGCACCGCCGCCGGGATCGCGCCGGACGACGTCGCGGCGGGGATCCCCTGGGCTCCCGCGTTCGGCAATGCCGCGCCGGATACCTGCGCCAGAGCCGGGGAGCTCGTCCCCCCGGCCCCGTTCTTCGTCGCGTCCATATAACCGGCGATCGCCATCAGCAACGGCGTCACCCCCAACGTCCCGAGCATCAGCCCCGCCGTCGCGTGGCCGCTATCCTTTGAAGCCGGGGAACCGCTTTCGGGCCTCGTCGGTGGTGATTTTTCGGTAAACATTCCGTTCGTTTCGGCCTTCGCCTTCCCATCGATCAGTCCAGAGTTGGCCGCAGGCTCGGCAGCGGACGAGGGCATCCCCAAACGGGATATGGGCGACTCGCTCGACGAGCTTAGAAAGCTCGTTGATTTCGGGAGCCTTCCATCCGATGTCTGGATTAGGTCCTTCCCCAACACCGACCACGTTCCGTCTTCGTTCGCAGCAATTTTCCATTTGAAAACCTCTCCGTTATCCGTGACTTCCTGAACTTCTTTAAGCCGCATACCCTCGGCTTGCTTGGCCCGAATATCACCATTCGGGACGATCCCTTGCCACGCACCCGTCCCGGTGTCCGCACCCGTCGTCGCATGCGCCCCGTATTGCGCGGCGTCTGACGCCTCCGGCAACCTCAACCCCGTCGGGACCTTTCCGGGCGTGTCACATTCAAATATCAACTTAACGTTCACGTTGCCGAGCAAATTACCGTCGCTATCGCGCAGCTCCAAGTCCTTCGCCACCTTCAACGGCGTATCGGCTTTGGCAATACTCTTTTCCAATGTGATGTAGGCTTTCTTGCCGCCAAAATTCCCGGTGCCGTTAAGGAAATCCATCGCCCTATCCGCTGGCATCGCCCTCGCAAATATTCGCTGGTTCTCCGGCGGTAACGACTCCAGCACCTCGGGCGGGACCACCGCCACATCCGGCCCGGCGCGGATGGCGTTGCTGTCCGGGTTGACTGCCTCCGTCGTCTTCGCCGGTTCCTCGCCCTTGTTCAACCAATCCGGCAGGTTCCGACGGTAGGCGTCCAGCTCGATCACCGCCCTGTCTTCGCTCCAAATTCCGCGATCCGTCATCCATTGCGTCTTCCCATTCTCCGTCTTTTGGATGCTCTCCGTCCACACCTGGCCTTCCAACGCCTCGGGGTCCATACGCGCCACCGACAAGTCGGGGCTTTTCATCTCATACCGCCATTGGATCCCCTTAGCGTCCGTGAACACCCGCGTATCCCCGAACGCCGCCCCTCCGCGCTTCGGTTCGAAGATGTTTATCGATTCCTTGGGGACGAACGGCGCGACACTCGACGGCTTCACCTTTCCAAACGACAACGACCACATGGGGTCGTCGCCTACCCTCTCCCCCGTCGGCTCGAACGCCGTCCCCGCCACCTGCCGCCCTCTGAAATCCGTTTCCAACTGCCGCAACGCGGCCGGGGGCGTCCCGCCGTCCGGCTCCATGCCCGCCGCGCGCTCCGCCAACGTCGCCCGATCCGTCGGGGGGACCACGTCGTACGAATCCCTCGGCGGCAAATCCGACAGCTTCGCCGCACCGAGGGAGCCGCCGCGATCCCCGCCGAAGAGAGCCTTGATCCTGCCCCACATTCCGCCGCTCGGCGTCCGCGATCCTTCCGCCGCATCGGCCCCGAGGCCCGCCGCCTCGTCGCCACCGCCAAGCAGGACCCGCCCGGCGGCCCCGATCTTCTCGTTGACCTCGCTGAGAACGGCCTTTGTCCGCCCCCATAATCCGGTATTAGACTCACCGTAATTACTACTTGTCGTATTTACTCCATCTGAGACATAACCCCCACCCTGGCCGCCCCGCACCCCATCCCGGCCAAGCCCTGCCCCGACCCCATTTCTTCCACCCGCTCCGATTCCTGCGGGTTCCGCTCCAACATTTGCGGAGCCGCTTCTGACTTCTCCGGGGGTTGCTCCAATCGCATCCTTACTTACGTTAGGAGGCGAATAGAGCAACCATTTAAGACGGTAAATCAACGGTTTTCCCGTTTTAAGGGTGATAAATAACGGGCTGTATATAAGGAAGGTGACGGCTTGGTGTTGTAGGTCAACCGCCAGAGCCTGGAAGGCGACGGCCTGGGGCTGGCTGGCGGAAGGGGCTTCAAATACGGATGGGGGAACCGGTCCTAAGACCTGTTTCCCCATCATATAGAGCGTCACCAGGATAGCTCTGAACATGCGTTGATTCTACATAAGAACTAACAATTATTTCTCTAGCCCATCCGCCGCCCCCGGATCGCCAAACTGCGCGGTAATGGCCTCCATCGTGGCACCCTCGGCCCGTAGCCGGGCGATACAGGCGTCCCGGATCACCCGGCAGGGCATGGCCGCCTTGGGGTTGACCTGGCGCACCGCGGCGGCGACGATCTTTTGAACGGTCCCCGTGTTCAGTGGGTTGCCGCGCATAGGCTCGATGAATAGCGCCGTCCCGCGCCGCTCCGCCGTCGGCCCTTCGCCGGGGAGCTGCGCCCACGCCGAACGGACATCCTTTAAATACCGGCCCAGGAACTCCCGCGCGGACTCCGTCAGCGGGGCCATGCGCTCCTTTCCATCGTCGGACGATTTCACGCGCAAGCGCCCGGCCTTCAAGTCCACGTCCTCCAGCTCAAGCGCCGCCACCTCGGGCGCGCGAACCCCGGCGGCGTAAATCACTTCCAGGATGGCCCGGTCGCGCAAGCCGTCAAACTGGTCCACGTCCGGCTTGCTCAAGACCTGCGCCATCTCCTCCGCCGTCAGGGCCTGGCCGCCGCCACCCCACAGGGACAAGCCGCCGATGATCCATTTCGCCGGGTTCGACGGAAGCCAACCCTTTTCCGTCGCGTGCTCCAGGAAGTTCCGCACGATCACAAGGCGCGTCCCGGCGGTCTTCGGCGCCAGTGGCTTGCCCGTCATCGGCACCACTCGCTCCAGGAGCCGCTTGCGGTATTCCTCGACCAAACCCGGCGTCAGCTGCTCCAGGTCCTGCGTCTGGCGCATCTTCATGAACTCCAAAAACTCCCGCGTGGTCGTCACCTGGACCCAATACGCCGACTTGCCGGTTTTCTTCTCCTTGTACGCCACCAGATACTTTTCCCTCGCCTCGCTGATCTTCATTCGCTTTTCCTCCTCGCGGATGGCACCTTTCATGTTCCGCTTTCAGGTCCACCGTCAAAACCGTCGTGTAAATCTCCGTCGTGGAAAGGTGCGCGTGGCCGAGCATCCGCTGGATCAACTGCACGTCGGCCCCGCCGCGCAGCATGTGCGTGGCGAAGGCGTGACGGAGGATGTGGCATTCCATCTCCGCGCCGGGCGCGACGGACCGCACGTACCACCTCACCATCCGCCCCACCGTCCCGCCCATGATCCGCCGCCCGCCCGGCTCGACGAAAAGCGGCGAATCCAAACCCGTCGCCGCGCCCCTCGCCGGACCGGCCGGGGGCCGGATGGCCCCCGCCGGCACGGCCCACCGCGCGCCGACCATGAGCGGCCGGACCTCGCGCATGTACCGGATCAGGAATTCCAAGGCCGCCCCCACGAGCGGCAACGTCCGGCCCTTGCCGCCTTTCCCATGCCGCACCGTCAACGTCCCTTCGGCCAGGCTCACGTCGTACAGGTCCAGCTTGACCAATTCATTCCGGCGGATGCCGGTGGAATAGAAAACCTCCAATATTGCCCGGTCCCGCAATCCCCGATGGGTCCCGATGTCCGGCCGCGCCAGGATGTCCTCCATTTCGTTTTCCGTCGGGATGTGCGCCGGAAGCTCGCGGCGACCGATGGGCCAGGTCAGATGCGCCGCCGGGTTCACCGCCACCGCGCCCCGCCGCGCCAGGAAGTCGAAGAGCTGCCGCGCCGCCAGCAAGTGCTTCGCCACCGTCGAGCGCGACAGCCGCCGCCCGCCCCACCAACAAAAGCGCTTCATCACCCACGTCTTATACTCGTCCACGTCCTCGCGCGCGGCCTCCCGTGCGTCGTCGATGCCGCGCCTTTTCAGGAACTCGATCAGCGCCCGCAAGTCGATCTCGTACATCTTCACCGTGCCACGGGAATATCCTTTCGCCTCCAGCCAACGAAGGAAGGCGTCCCGCGCCTCGATCAGTTCCATTGCGTGCCGCCCTGGGCCTCGACGACGTGGACGCGCTCCCTCGGATGGCACCGTTTCAATTCCCGCTTCAAGTCTCCGACCTCGACCCGCAAATACACCTGCGTGCTTTCCAAGCTCCGATGGCCGAGGAGCCGCTGAATGTGCCGAAGGGACGCATGGCCTTTCAGCATGTGCGTGGCGCACGTGTGCCGCACGCCGTGGGCCGTTACGGACGCCTTGACCCCCGCCCGCGCCGCGAACCGTTGAACGATCCAGCGGTTGACCGTCGTGCCGTTCATTTTCCCGCCGAACCTTCCGACGAAAAGCGTTCCCGGGTCCTCCTTCCATCCCAATATCTTGGATCGAGCCTCCCGGACGTAGAGGTCCACATACTTCGCCGCGATCCCGCCCAAGGGGACCACCCGGTCCACCCCGCCCTTTCCGTTCTTTACCCGAACCTCGCCCTCCGCCGTGTTCACGTCGGCAATCGCCAAGCTCCGGACCTCCTTATTCCGAAGTCCCGACGAATACATCAGCTCCAGCATGGCCCGATCCCTCAACCCAAGCGGCGTATCCACGTTGGGCGCGGCCAGGACGCGGTCGATTTCCCGGCGGGTCATCACGCCGCGCGGCAGGGGCTTTTTCCGACGGGGGAGCGAAATACCCGACGACGGGTCCGCCAGCATGTAGCCACGCCGCACCATCCACCGGAAGAGGACCCGCACGCCCATCAGCGCGTTCGCCTGGCTCCCAAGGGTCAACAACTCCCCCCGGCGGCCGAACTGGTTGTAAAGGTGCATCTGGAATTTGTGCATCGTGTCCGCCGTCACGGACTCCAGCCGCTCCTCGTCTCGCGTCTTTAGAAACGCCGTGAAGTAGTCCAGCGCCCACAGGATGCGCTCCTCCGTCTTGTCCGCGTAGCCTTCCATCCGCCGGTCGCGGATGAATTCCCCGGCTAGGGCGCGGATGCGTGAAACCTCTTGATCGTTCATGGTTCGGCCTCCTTGGGGCGTGTTTTTTACACGCCGCTTTATTCTTTTTCGGAAAAGTGGAAAGGTTGGTCTTTTTCAGACGGAAACGCTTGATGTTCAATGGAATGATGCCGATGAAAAGCTCGGGAAAGGTTTGGAAAGGTTGAAAAGGTTATCCACAACCGGCGGCGGATCGGGACACCCGCCGACGGAAATAACGGGTTAAATCGGTTCTTCGACGGGCCGCGCGGCCGGTAGGGACTCGCCCCCGCCGGATCGCGCCGACAGCTTCGCCGCCAGCTGCTCCGGCGTCGTCAGGCCCTCCAGGTCGCCGCGCACCGCGCCCACGTGCGCCGCCAGACGGTACCGGCACGTCTGCCCCGGCCGCCCTTGGGGCTTCTCCAAATATTCCAGGTCCACCAAGTCCTCCAGAAGCTCCCAACACCGACGGTTCGGAAGGCCCGCCGCCTCCCGCACCTCGCGCCGCGTCACGTCGCCGCGCTCCTCGGTCAGCTTCGCCAGCGCCAGCAAAAGCTCCCGCTGGGGCTTCTTCAACTCCGTGAAGCTCTCCCCCATGACCGCCTTCGCCAGTCCGTACGAAATCCGGTAATCCTCGACGGTGGCCTCGATGTATTCCGCGCCCTCGGCGGTCCGCTTGGTCTCGCGCTGGTGCTGGTGGATGAACGCCACGACGCGGATGAGGTTGAAGTATCGCGGATGATCCCGCCGCGTCCGCAGCCATGCCGTCGGGAACTCGATCAAGGGCGCGTAAGGGATCACGACGGCGACGGGGCGGAGGATCCGCTGCATGTTGTGATGCCGCCGGATAAGCCGGTCCTGGCGGCCGTGCCGCTCCAATCCTTCCAGCGTCATCCCTTCCCGTTGGAGCGTGTGGATTCGGTGCGTCTGCTCCGCGCTCTCGTCCAGGTAAAGCTCGAAACACCGCGTCGCGTTCTCCTCATGGATGCGGGGCTTCGTCGTCGTTTCGATGTAAGCCACGGGGCCGCGCACCTCGAAAAACTTCGTCTTGATCTGGCCCGTCGCCTCGTCCTTTAAGCTCACCGCCTGGGAAAGCTTCTTCTTGCTCTGCAATGTGCGGATGGCATAGTCGGCGTTCTCCGCCCCGACGCGCTCCTCCATGATGACGAGCTTGTGGACCAATCCGTCTTTGACGATGTAAAAGAACGCCTGGGGCGTGGCGCGGGACAAGGAAACCACGTCCTCCGGCGGCGTCATCTTCTCGACGGTGTCGGCCAGGACCGACTTCCCGGCGGAGGATTGGCTGATGATCACGCAAGACAGGGGATCGTCCAGCTTCCGCGAAACCCCGACCAGATATCCAATCCCCTTGTTCGCCTCCTCTCCGACGTAACCAAGCGTCTCCATGTCGCGCAGGATGTCGGCGTAAAGCGTCGGGCTTCGGAGCGCCGCCATTGCCTCCGCCCCGTCCTCCTCCGTCATGGGCGGCGGGCCTTCGGGCGCTTCTCCGTCGGCAAGCGTCCCCTGGATCTTCTCCAACTCCTCGATGATCCGGTTAAGCTCCCGGTGAAGGTCCCCTTCCTGGGCGTCGAATATTTTCCGGCAACAGCCGACGAACGCCGCCCGCGATTTGGAGGAATACAGGTCAATGTGGTCCACGTGGACCGCCCCGTTGAACTCCACCTTCAAGCTGGCGCGCAAATGCTCCCGCCGCTTCGACGGAAAACCCGCCGCCCGGTAGGCCCGGCGGCCGAAACAGAAATAAACGCCGTCCTCCCGCCGGTCCACCGACGGGGCGGCCCCTGGCGGGGCGGCCACCGCGGGAACCTCCTGGGCGGGCGTGGCGGCCTTCGCCGCGGCCGTTGCGGCCTCCGGCCCTGCCGGCACCGCCAGCCGGGCGCGCAGTTCCTCCCCCGGCATCCCAAGCCTTAAAGCCTCGTTCATGTCCTTGTACTGCTTCGGAAGGTATAGCCCGCGCGGCTCGATCCCCAACGCCGCCAGCTTCTTGACGATAGGCTCCCGTGCCCGTTCCCCGGCCTCGTCGTTGTCCATGCACAGGAACACCCGCCGCGTCCGGTGCTCCTGGAACAGCCGCAAGTGTTCCTCCGTCAATCCGTTGGTGCCGTAGATCGGGACCGTGTTCGGGAACCCCAACGCCGCCGCGCTCATGGCGTCGATGATGGACTCGACCAGGATAAGCTCCTCGTGCGCCTTGATCGCCGCCGCGTTCCATACGCCCCGGTGCGGCCCCGGCAAATACAGGTGCGACACGCCCGCCGTTCCCTGCCGGATGTTCCGGCCGTAAAGCCCGACGACGGCCCCGTTTCCGTCGTAGATCGGGAACACGACGCAGTTATAAAAGCGCTCCGTCGCCTTCTCGTTCAGGATTCCAGCCTCCCGCAAGGCGCGGACCGTCTCATGGTCCGGGTCGTCGGGAAGCATCCGCCGCAACCGCCCGTTGACGAAACCCACCTTGTGCCGCCGGATCAACTCCCCGTCCTTGATCCCCCGGCCCGCCAGATACTCCACGCCCCGCCGGTCCTCCATGAACGCCGCGTGATAAATCTCCACCGCGCGGGCTAGCGCCTCCTGGCGCTTGCCCGGCGACGTCGCGGCCGCCGGGGCGGGCGCGGGAACCTCCGACGGTGCCGGGACCATCTTCAATTCCTCCGCGCTCTTTTGGTACGCGTCCGTGAAGGAAAGCTTCTCGTACATCATGCGGAAGTCCAGATAGTTCCCGTGGGCGCCGCACCCTGGCCCGAAACAATTCCATACCCATTTATTTTTCTTGTATCCGACGGAAAGGCTCGGCGTTTTGTCTTCGTGGAAGGGGCAGCGGGTTTGGTAGGCGTTTTTTCCGACGGGCTTTAGCTGAAGGCCGTAGCCTTGCATCAGTTTCGGCAGGTCCATCCCTTTGATGGCTTCCAAGACGTGCGGATCAAGCTTCATGGTCATGTCTCCCCGTGGGGTTTTTTGGGACCTTCGTCCCATTGGTTCCTGCGTCCTCGCTACTCCCTCGATGAACTGTCGCCTCCGAAAATCACCTGCTTTAAGTGGCTCACGTGCGTCTTAAGCTTCCTCACGTTGCATACCGCGTCACCGTCCTTGAACCGCCGCGCCAGGTCCTCCACGCCTTCCCCCGTCAGCCGGAAAATGTATTCCCTTTTTCCGTCGGACTTGAGCCGGATATGAAACCCGTCCAGCCAGCCGCCCTCCGCCAACAGATACGCTCCCTGCCACAAGTCCTTCGTCTCAACCATGGTCCACCTCCTCCAAGCGACGACGCGCCCGCATCTCCAAATGCTCCACGCTCCGCCTCTGCCGCGTCAGGTTCCCCATGATGTTCCCGTCGGCGTAATGGCTCGTCAGGTAGTCCATCCCTTCCCCCTCGACGACGAACACCGGCACCCGTTGGCCCTCCCCGCCCCGGACTGGCCGGACCTCCTTCAACTCCCCCCCGTTCGCCACCAAGAAAGCCGCCAACCATAAATCCTTCGTCTCAATCGCCATCGGGATCCTCCAGCCGCCGCCTCTCCGCGTCGTGCAGCGCCGCCGCCTTCAATATCCATTCCGCAATCCCGTCCGCCCCGCCCGCCAAGACGATCACCACTTCTTTCTTTCCATCCGCTCGGTCCAGGACGTGGACACTCTCCACCGCGTTCGATCCTTTCCAAATCCTCACCGCCCGCAAATCCATCCGCGTCCTCCTCCCCCGGCCAAGGGGCGATCACGGCGATAGGGTGTCAAGTACTTTTTTCGCCCCTGCAAAGGCTGTTTCAAACACCCCCGGTTTCTCGTTCGTGTTATACTAGTTGGTATATCATATGTCAAACTCGTTATACCAGTCGATTTTTGTTCCCGTGCCATAATATGAGGGTAAAGAACCTCAAAGGACGGGACATGCCGCGACCAGCGAAAAGCAGAGGGGCCTTCGCCCACCGATTGATCCAGTTGCGTAAGGCAAAGGGGATCACGCAAACGGAACTCGCCCATTCCTCGGGCGTCTCCCAGCGCGTCGTCGCCATGTACGAAACCACCGTCAAGAACCCGACGGCCGACATCGTCCTCCGCCTCGCGCGCGCCCTCGATCTCTCCGTTGATCAACTGATGGGACGCCGCCCCGTGAAAGCCAAGGAAGCGGTCAGCCGGAAAACGCTCCTGAAAGCCAAACGATTGGAGGAACTCTCGTCGGAAGATCAGAAGACCATTGATCGGATGATTGAATCCCTCCACGCCCACGCCGCCAATAAGACCTGATTTTTTCCACCAGCCGTTTTTCTCATAAGCAAAGCCGCCGGGCGCGCCGTTCGCGCCCGGCGGCTTTTTCGCTTGCCCCCTCCCTCCCTGCACGGGTGGGAGGGTCGGGGAGGGAGGGTGGGGCAAAGCGGGCCGTGCACTCCGCGCCTGGTTCAGCGGCGCGGTGTGCACGGTGGCTTTTCACATGGACCGCCGTTTTCCACTTTCGCCGCTCTCCCCCTCCATCACGGGAGGGGGCCGGGGGGCGGGTGGGGTTAAGCGGGCGGCGCACTCCGCGCCTGGTTCAGCGGCGCGGTGTGCGCCGTGGCTTTTCACATGGACGGGGTTTTTTCCTTTCTGGTTCTCCCGCCCCTTTGGGGCGGATGGCCGCCTCTGGCGGCCGGGTGGGGAAAAGGGAACGGGGGGAGGGGGGCACCCAGCCGTGCAGGCCCCCCGCCCCCCGCGCGCGGCTGATTTTGCCGCGCGGTGTTGCGGGGGGAGGGGGGCCGCTTTAAGCACGGCGGCATCCGGCAGCGTGGCCCTCTGGGCCACGCAATGGG
>Ga0182011_10002270_pt1 | contig 16309 bp, 10 predicted proteins | sample 711E1DmetaG_FD_120481 | JGI IMG/M metagenome (GOLD analysis project Ga0182011, IMG submission 120481) | Permafrost microbial communities from Stordalen Mire, Sweden - 711E1D metaG | ecosystem: Environmental > Terrestrial > Soil > Wetlands > Permafrost | place: Sweden: Stordalen | collected... | reverse complement strand
TTTATACCGGGCGGCAATGGAGTCACCCCTTGACATTACACCCATCAAAAGAGATAAGGATGTCAAAGATATCCTGAACGCGAAGGGCTTACTCAAAGGCAAAGGCGGCATGGAGTTTGATGTTGTCCCCGTTGCCCTTTTTGAGAGATGGAAATCGATACTCGGCTTCGACAATATGGCCGATGTGTCGCCGCTCATCAAGGATGTGCGTCTCGTCAAGAGCGAATTCGAAATTGCCCAGGTCATAAAATCCGGCCAGATCGTCACCCATGTATTGCAAAAAGCGAAAGACATCGTAAAAGAGGGGATGCGGGAGATTGACATCGATGCAGCCCTTATCGCAGAGGGGAGAAAGATGGGTCATCAGGGATTCCTGCGCATGCGCGGACTCAATCAGGAGATGATGACCATCACCGTGACGTCAGGGTTCACCGGTGCCATGCCTTCTTGCGGGGATATACCCGTAGGAGGGATAGGCGTGACACCCGCACTGCCCCTGGCGGCATCGCTTAAAAAGATAGCGAAGAACATACCTGTTCTCATCGATTATGGCGGCGGATATAACGGCTATATAACCGATGAAACGAGGGTATACGTGGTGGGCGAGATGAACGATATTTTTCACAGGGCCTACCTGGTCGCGCGGGAGATCATCGAAGAGACTGCGAGCTTTGCCAGAGAAGGGGTAAACGCAACGGAGATTTTTATAAAGGCCCTCCGCCGTGCGAAACAGGAGAAACTGGAAGATTACTTCATGGGCCACGGCGAAGGGCAGGTGGGTTTCATAGGCCACGGGCTCGGTCTCGAGATCAATGAGCTACCCGTGATTACGCCGCGTCACGAGACAATACTGAAAGAGGGCATGATCTTTGCTTTTGAACCGAAGTTTGCCATCCCCAATGAAGGCGCTGTAGGCATCGAAGTGGATTTTATCGTAAGAAAAGATCGCCTTCAGAGGGTTACCGATTCATCGATAGACATCGTCTATCTTTAATGACTGCCGGCGAGCAACCTTCAATGAAGGAAAATTGTTGATATAATGAACAAAAAGTATTATGAAATTGTAAATAGGCTGTTGCTGTTGAATATGATATAATGCAATGGGAACAGAAAGGAGAACGTGGTAAAAGGTTCGCCAGAGCGTAGTCGCATAAAACATAGATTGCGTGAGGACACGGATATTTACCGCATAATATTTGAGTCAACGAGCATTGCTACGGTAATCGTCGACGAAAACGCAAAAATATTCCTCGTAAATCAGAAATTTGGAAAGTTTTCCGGTTATTCAAAAAATAATCTTGAAGGTAAAAAAAGGTGGACGGAATTTCTTCTCAACAGCGACCCCGCAAAGATAGATGAGTATCGGCATTTCACGAGGGATCATTCAGACAGGTCCTCGAAGAGCCATGAATGCAAATTTGTTGACAGCAAGGGAAGGGCAAAAGATGTCTTTGTTACAAAGGATTCTATCCAGGGGACAAAAAGGACCGTTATTTCTTTTATAGACATCTCGAAAATGGTTGAAGGAAAGAAAAAAACAAAGATAAGCGAAGAGAAGTACCGCTCCCTTATAGAATCTACGGACGATTCGATCTATATGATTGACAAGGAATGCCGGTATCTCTTTGTGAATGAGAGGGTCTTAAAAAGGCTTCATGTAGCGGAAGGGAAGATTATCGGGAAGCGATACAGTGATTTTCATGATGCCAGCGATACGATGGAATTTGAGAGCTATGTAGACAAGGTCTTTGAAACAGGCACTTCCTACCAGTACGAATACAAAAACAGGAAGGAAGAACGTTACACGCTTCGCACCCTGAGTCCCATTATGGAGCCGAATACGAGAAATGTCAGGTATGTTGCAATCATCTCGAAGGACATTACCGACCTTAAGAAAACGGAGGAAAGATTAAAATATCTGAGCCTACACGACCCCCTTACAGGCCTTTATAACCGCGCTTATTTTGAAGAAGAGATGCACCGTCTCGACAATACCCGCTTTGAGCTGGTGGGTCTCATCATCTGTGATATCGATGGATTGAAGCTTATTAACGATACCCTCGGGCATGATAAGGGTGATGAGCTTGTTATTACGGCATCGAGGGTGATAAGACAATCCTTCCGCGAAAACGACGTTGTGGCGAGGGTCGGCGGCGATGAGTTTGCTATACTTCTCCCGAATAGTCCCAAGCCAAAGGTAGAGAAGATTTGTCAGAGGATTAGACAAGCGATTAACGCTTATAACAAAAAGAATCATCTTTTGCCGCTCAGTATCGCAACGGGATTTGCAATCCGCAACGGCCCCAATCAGAGCATGGCGGAGCTCTACCGGGAAGCGGATAACAACATGTACAGGGAAAAGCTTTACAGCAGTCAGAGCGCACGTAATGTCATCGTAAAAAATCTCATCAATGCTGTCGAAGCGAAGGGTTTGACGGATAAACATTTGCTCGAGCGTTTCCAGAAACTCGTCGTGGCGCTGGCGCGCGCCGTCGGAATACCCGAAGAGCGGATAAAGGATCTCTTTTTGCTTGCACAATTTCATGCCATAGGCAACATAAGTATATATGATCACATCCTTCGTAAACCCGGTCGTCTCACCAAGGAGGAACTCGTCGAGATTCAGAAACACTGCGACATAGGTCATCGCATCGCGCAGTCTGCCCCTGATCTTGCCCATATTTCGGATTTTATTTTAAAACATCATGAATGGTGGGACGGCAGCGGCTATCCGCTCGGCCTCAAGGGCAATGAAATCCCGCTCGAAAGCAGGGTTATCGCAATCGCCGACGCTTACGAAGCTATGACAGCCGGTCGTCCGCACCGCGAAGTAATGTCGAAAAAAGAAGCCATAGGAGAACTCAAAAGATGTGCGGGGACACAGTTCGATCCCTATCTCGTGAAAAGATTCATCGAAGTAGTCGGAGAATAGTTTACACATAAAGCTTATATGCGCTAATACCGTTTCTAAAGCAAGATGATATCGAGGCGGCAAGGAGAAGGCGACGAGGCGTATTGTGTATACCTTGAGGAAGCCGACGACGCTGCCAACAAAGATAGCGCTTTGATTTAGAAACGGAATAAGTGGCCGCAACAGGTTTGCTGCACGTCTTTCACTATCTATCCAGCATCTCCCTTACCTTCAGAAGCAATTCATTCGGTGACAGTGGTTTTGCAATGAAGTCAAATTCTCTGTCTCTGATGCCTTTATTGAGGACAACATCCCTCGTGTAACCGCTGGTAAAGAGCGCCTTGATATGAGGTCGTATCTTGCTTATCTCATCATAGACCTCTCTCCCGTTTTTTTTGGGCATGACAGAATCGAGGATCGCAAGACCTATTTCCTTGTGTTTGCTGAATTTGTTGACCGCGTCGTCACCATCAACCGCCCCTATGACGGTATATCCGTGTTGCTTAAGGACATCCTTCATGAGACGTCTCACCGCTTTATTGTCTTCAGCGACGAGGATGGTTTCTTTCCCTCTTTTGATATGTTCTGGAGAGGGTTTTTCTTCTACCATTGTCAGATTTACCGCAGGGAAGTAAATATGAAAGACTGTACCCATATTCGGTTCACTGTATACGGTGATATGCCCATTGTGCTGCTTTACAATACCATATACGGTGGATAGGCCGAGTCCTGTTCCTTTTCCTACTTCCGTGGTGGTAAAGCACGGTTCAAAAAGCTCTTCCTTTATCGTCTCATCCATACCTGTACCTGTATCCGAGACGGATAAGAGCGCATATCGCAAGGTTTCGCTAAACCCGGGGATCCGTATAAACTCCTTGTCCAATACCGCTAATCTTGTCTCTATGGTGAGTATCCCCCCCTCCGTCATGGCATCCTTCGCATTGGTGGTAAGGTTGAATAATATCTGGTCAATTTGGGTTGCGTCTGCCATGACGATGATGTCTTCGGGGGCGAGGAGGATCTTAAGCGTAATATCCTCTGAAATAAGCCGTTTCAAGAGCTTCTCTGTCCCTTTAAGGATATCATTGATATTAACCGGCCGAAGGGTTACCGGTTCATCTCTGCTAAAAGCCAATAGGCTTCGAGTGAGGTTAGATGCCCCCTGAGAAGCAGACAATATCTGGTCGACATATATCCTGAGCGGATTATCCTTATCCATTTTCATCTGGAGGAGAGTCCCATATCCTGAGAGAACGGTAAGAATGTTGTTGAAGTCATGAGCAATACCTCCCGCCATGGTTCCGATAGCCTCCATCTTATGGGCCTGATGGAGCTGGGATTCCAGCGTCTTCTCCCTTGTGATGTCGATAACGTTCCCCGTAATGGCCTTCCGTCCTTTATAGATTGTGGCACTCCCAAGAACCTTCAAGTTAAGAACCTTGCCGTCTTTTCTCATTGCCCTGAAATCATATTCGATATGAGATGCTTCGCCGAATAACCGTTTTTTTATATTTTCTTCCACTATCTTTCTATCCTCGTGGTAGGCGGTGTCTATGGGACCTAATGTATCGACCGCTTCCTCATATGTATATCCGAATATCTCACACCACCTTTTGTTGACAAACCGGAAAAGATTGTCCTGTACGATATAAACCCCGGCAAGGGAATTCTCTACTATGTTGCGGTATTTTTCCTCTGATTCATACAGCGCCTCTTCGGCGCGCTTACGCACGGTGATATCTTCCGCTTGCACCATAATCAAATCCGGAGGGACAAATGCATAAGTATTTACGATAGTTCTGCCTGGCATAAAATACTGAGATTGCATCTCCCTTTGAATGACCGCTTTTCGTGTAAAGCATCGATGCATATTCTCCAATATCTCCGGTCTATCTTGATATATCTCATCGGTTGTTTTTCCGAGGTATTTTATGGCTTCACCTTTGCCGGCAATCTCCGCCGCCTGATTGTAGTCCACCAGTTCGAATGTCTCCCCCTTCTTCTGCCAAGTTACGGTCGGGATAGGGCTCCCCTGATATAGGGCTTTGAATCGCGCCTCGCTGGCGAGCAGCGCCTCCTCGGCCCGCTTACGCTCGGTGATGTCTTCCGACTGCATCATAACTAAATCAGGGGGGACAAACGCATAAGTGGTTGCCAAAGTTCTTCCGGGCATAATATGCTTAGACTGGAACTCCGCTTGAATGACTTCTTTTTCTGTAAAGCATCGATGTACATTCTTCAACATCTCCGGTCTATCTTGAAACATCTCATCGGTTGTTTTCCCAAGGTATTTTATGGCTTCACCTTTGCCGGCAATCTCCGCCGCCTGATTGTAGTCCACCAGTTCGAATGTCTCCCCCTTCTTCTGCCAAGTGGTAGTCGGGATAGGACTCCCCTGATATTGTGCTTTGAATCGCGCCTCGCTGGCGAGCAGCGCCTCCTCGGCCCGTTTTTGCTCGGTAATGTCCATCCCGAAGGAAATAGACCCCACGATCCGGCTTTGTTCATACAGTGCGGCATTCTGCCAGACGATATAGCGCTCCTCGCCGCACTTTGTCAGAATAGGATTTTCAAATCTTATAGGTAATCCACCCTGTGACAGGCGTTCAAACTCAGCCCAGGTCTCCGGGTAACGGTCTCTGGGCACGACTACATCAAACCAGTTTTTGTTTGTCAATTCAGCACGTGTATAACCCGTGATTTCTTCTGCGGCCTGGTTGAAGACTGTAATCTTTCCTTTCGTGTCCAATCCGACTACAATAGCGTTGGCGGTCTGGATCAACTTTTCTGCGTACTCTTTCTCGGTTTGCAGGGCAATTTCCGCCCGATTGCGCTCCTCAAGCTCCTGGCGCGCCCTTTGTAAGGAATCCCTGATAGTATGACTCGCAAGATACTGGAGACAGACGATGACTGCCATGTAAAATCCATATGTTACCCAGCGCGAAAACAGGGTATAGTGAACCATGCTAACAGGCAGGTGGCCCGACCTTTCGGCCCATACTAACCCCAGCCCTGTAAGGGCGCAGACTGCTGTCATAGCGACGCCCGCCCGTTCTCCCAGCATGAACCCGACGCCGAAGACGAGGAGGACGTAGGCCGGGGCCTCGGGGGCGGATATACCGCCGCCGGTTAAGGCCATCGCTGTGATAAGCAGCCAGTACTGCGCCGCCAGCAAGCCGGCAACCAACCTGATATGACCGCGCCGGATGAGCGCCAGCGAGACCGGAGATGGTGCGACCATCGCCACAATGGTCATCAACCAGCGCAGGGTATTCTCCGGCAAGACAGCGATATTTATCGTCATCATGAGAACAACTGCCAGCATAACGGCCCACAGGGTCCCATACAAATGGAAGGCACCAAGGGTCTTTTCTTCGTCGACAAATACAGGCGGGCTTATGATCTTGAGTATGATTGATCTCGGGCTTATCATATTGTTCCCCCCGGCCAACCCACGATCCTTTGTCCATTGTGTCTGGCCGTATAGAGAAGCTCGCTCGCTCCTCTATAGATCATGTCTTGTAATATATAATGGCCCATAACGATCTCCTCATGTCCTCATGAACCAGACGTGAAAAAGACGTTGCTCATGAATAGTTATCGTCCATATGAAAAAACATATAAGAAGGTATTGCCAGAGAGTAAAAGTCTTTCTTATCTCGCGCAAGGTGTTCATGGTGCATCCCATAATGCATCTATAACTTGTAAATTGAGATCTGTCAATTGGATAAGAAAAATACAGGAGATATTTATGTTGAGCCAGATAGGATAATGTAGCGGGGGATGTTTATGATAGCTAAATAAAGAGGTCGACGAAGGTGAATGATTCGCCGTCAAAGAGGCCTTTGTCGCTCAGTTTGAGCTTTGGGATCACGAGAAGGGCCATAAATGAAAGACTCATGTAAGGGGCAGTGAGCTTTGTGCCGAGGCTTCCGGCAAGCCGATTGAGGCGGGCGTATTGCTCAGCGACAGCAAAGCCATAGTCGTTTGACATGATACCGGCAATGGGGAGAGGAAGGACCTCCTGAAATTCATCGGAAACGATCGAGATACCTCCTTTGTGTTCAATAATGAGATTCACGGCATCACAGATTGCCTCATCGCTTACACCGACGGCGATGATGTTATGGGAATCATGAGCCACAGATGATGCGATGGCGCCTTTTCTTAAGCCGAAATTTTTTACAAACCCTATTGCAGGAGGTTTGTTTTCATAACGGTTTATAACAGCCATTTTTAAAATGTCACGCTCCTGGTCGGATACAACGTTGTCGTTGTCTGTACGGGGTGTTGCCGATATGCTGCCCGTTACAAGCTGGCCATCGATGGCCTCAATGACACGAATTATCTCGCTTTTTTTCTGTATGCGAAATGCCTGGGCAGTTTTCCTTTTTACCTGAAAACGATTGGGCGTCGCTCCAGCCCGATGTACAAGATATGTTTTTCCGTTTTCGGCGACAAGCTCGCCATTAATAAAGGTTTTGAGGACCCTGAAGTCTGTCAGGTTATTAACGACAAGAAAATCTGCCCGTTGGTATTTTTGCAGAAACCCCACATCGAGTCCGTAGTGAATGACAGGGTTAAGGCAGGCGCATCGAAGCACCTTCATAACGTCGATACCTTTTCCTACCGCCCGTTTTACAAGCACGTCAATATGGCCCTTTATAAGATCATCGGGGTGTTTATCGTCACCGCAGAACATACAAAAATCAGAATATTCTTCAATTAGCCCATAGAGGGTTTCAAAATCTTTTGCCGCTGACCCTTCCCGGATCTGCACCTTCATACCGAGGGCTATCTTTTCAAGGGCCTCTTCTTTTTCAATGATTTCATGGTCCGTTGTAATCCCGGCTGCGATGTATTGCTTTAGGGCGGCCCCTGAGAGACCCGGCGCATGCCCATCAATGCGTTTTCCGTATGTGTGCGCAAGGGCGATCTTCGCCATGAGCTCGGGGTCTTCATTGATGACTCCGTGAAAGTTCATTACTTCCGCGAGGTGTACGATGTTGTAATCCAGCAAGAGCGCTTCTATTTCTTTTACGCCGATTGTCGCTCCTGACGTCTCGTACGGTGTCGCAGGAACACAGGGAGGAGCGCCGAAGTAAAATTTGAAAGGCGTTGTTTTTCCGTTTTCTATCATATATTGCACGCCTTCAATGCCGAGGACATTGGCAATTTCGTGGGGATCGCAAAGGGCCGCCACAGTGCCATGTATAACCGCCAGCCGTGCAAATTCTGAAGGGGCAAGCATCGAGCTTTCAACATGAATGTGGGAATCGACAAAACCGGGGACAATATAGGTGTCGTAATTTTTTGTTTCTTTGACGATATTGACGATGATGCCGTCGCGAACCTCTAAAGTGCCCGGGTAGATGACTCCTGCGACGACATCGACAATATTGCCGGAGATTTTCATAAGACGGGGTAATGGGCTATAGCCAATAGGTCATAGGTAAAAACAGGGGATATGTCTGTCATCGCCCATCACCTATATTTATTCGGCTTTAATGATCTTCGTCTCTTTAAATGCCCTTGTGTAAGAATTTATGTTTTTCTGGGCAATTTTTCCGAAACGATTATTCACCGGCTCTTCGAGCATTCCCAGTTCCATCAAGCCCGTTGCTTTGATGAGCGCCCCGAGCATTGTTGTATTCGTTATGTTTATCCCCATTTCTTCCTTGGCGATCTTTGAGGCGTCCACATACGCTATGTTTTGGCCGGGGAACATCTTTTTCAGATCTTCCTCTGATTTGTTCGTGTTGATGACAACAAAACCGCCTTTTTTAAGACCCTGAGCGGGATTGGCAGAAACGAGCAGTGTGGGATCTAGAATCAGAACACTGTCAGGCTCATAGATCTTTGACCGAAGCCTGATAGGTTTGTCGGAAACCCTCAAAAACGCCTGGACAGGGGCTCCTCTTCTTTCAGGTCCGAAACTGGGAAAAGCCTGTGCGTAATCTCCTTTTTTAATTGCTGCCTGGGCAACGATTTCGGCTGCCGTGACAGCGCCCTGACCGCCTCTTCCGTGAAATCTTACCTCTACCATGTTATCTGCTCCTTTCATATGACTGTATGTTTTATTCGCCATTCAGTGCCCTTGGGTGTATCAAGAAGAGCTATGCCTTTTTCGAGAAGCATATTGCGAATCTCATCCGATTTTTGATAATCCTTATTTTTTCTCGCTTCCATTCTCTTATTGATTGCATTTTCAACAAAGGATGCATCGAGTCCGATACGTCTCATGTGACGAACCTTTTCTTGGGATTCCAGTATATTAAGATCGTCTTTTAAGAGCCCCAATGTGTCATTCAGAGAAAGGAATATATTGTTCGTATATGCAATGAGAGGGATGGCGCTTTCGTCTTTGTCATCAAGCATTTTGTTTATGTTCTTGGAAATCTCCAAAACGTACGAAAGGGCGAGGGCCGTATTAAAATCGTCATCCATAGCCTCAAGAAATTTCTTCTCCAGTTCATCTCCTTCGGGATACCTCTCCGGATTGACGGTTTTTCCTTTCTGCGCCTCCAACGCCCGACCGAGGGTGTAGTAGAGCCTGTGGAGGACATTGTTCGCATCCTCAATAGATTTTATATTGTAATCAATGGGACTTCTATAATGCGTTGTGAGGAAAAACAGCCGCAGGACCTCCGGATGGTACTCCTTGAGAAAATCTTTGATGGGGAGGGTATTACCGATGGATTTTGACATCTTTTCCCTGTCGATATTCACGAAACCGTTGTGTATCCAGTAATTGACGAATTTCGAGCCCGTTGCGGCTTCTGTCTGCGCTCGCTCGTTCTCGTGGTGGGGAAAGATGAGGTCTTTTCCGCCCCCGTGGATGTCAAAAGGATTGCCCAAGTATTTTGTGCTCATGACGGAACATTCAATGTGCCAGCCGGGTCTTCCGCTGCCAAAAGGCGCATCCCATGAGGGCTCGCCTTCTTTCGGGCTTTTCCAGAGCACGAAGTCGAGAGGGTTTTTCTTTTTTTCGTCGATTTCGACACGCGCGCCGGCCATCATCTCTTCGAGCGGCCGTTTGGAAAGCTGTCCATATCCTTTATAACTTTCCACTGAAAAATATACATCGCCGTCAACGGTGTACGCATGTCCTGTTTGCAAGAGCCTGTCGACCAGTTCGATCATGTCGTTTATGTGCTGTGTTGCCCTTGGCTCGTAAGTAGGCCTTAAAATATTGAGCGCATCCATATCTTCGTAGAAGGACTGTATGTACTTTTCCCCGACCTCTTGCCAGGAAATCTTTTCCTGCTGCGACCTTCTGATGATTTTATCGTCAATGTCTGTGAAGTTCTTTACATAGGTCACATCATGCCCTTTTGCGGTAAGGTAGCGATAGATCATATCAAAGACAATGCCGCTTCTTGCGTGTCCAATGTGGCAATGGTCGTAGACGGTGACCCCGCAGGCATACATTTTCACCTTTTTCTCTTCGATGGGTGTGAATGTTTCCTTCTTGCCCGACATCGTATTGTAAACCTTAAGAGCCATAGTGTTGACCGTATTTTTAACATAGGGGGACTCATATTGTCAAAGTAAACCGTTACCGGGGCTCACGTCGCCCCCTCGTGCCACCCGCTAAGCTTGGCCCCGGCCTCTATCAATATCACGGGTCGCGGGTACCCGGCTAAAACCACTTCGTGTTGCATAGCTCGGCTCGCCGGAGCCTCCCCCTCTGTCTCGCTGTGCGAGACGCAGGCTACGCCTGACACCACGGCTTGCGCCTGCCACCCGTACCTTCCGAATATAAAATGAAAAATGTAAGATAGCTACAAGCTGCCTTTACCCTAATTTTATTGACTTTTTCGCCCTGTGAGGCTATTCTTATGCGCAATGAAGAAGGAGCAGCAGCGTCTCGCAAAGATAAGAAATATAGGGATCGCAGCCCATATCGATGCGGGTAAAACGACGGTTACCGAACGTATTCTTTACTATACCGGTAAGACCCATAAGATCGGAGAAGTCCATGAAGGGACGGCGATCATGGATTATCTCCCCCAGGAGCAGGAAAGGGGCATTACTATTACCTCTGCGGTGACGACCCTGTACTGGGATGATCACGAGGTCCAGCTCATCGATACGCCGGGTCATGTCGATTTTACAATAGAGGTTGAACGTTCCCTTCGCGTGCTTGACGGGATGGTTGCCGTATTCTGCGGGGTCGGCGGCGTTGAGCCCCAGTCGGAGACCGTCTGGTACCAGGCAGATAAGTACCGCGTCCCAAGGATCGCCTTTATCAATAAGCTTGACAGGATCGGCTCAGATTTTTTCCGTGTTATTGATACGATCATCGAAAAATTCGGGGCAAACCCGATACCGCTCCAGATACCGCTCGGCAAGGAGGATGGCTTCTACGGTGTCATTGATCTCATTGCCATGAAAGGCATTGTCTGGGATGAAGAAAACCTGGGAGCGACACACCGCTTCATATCGATACCTCCCGAATATAAGGAGAAAGCAAAAGCCTATCGTGAAAAACTCTTTGATAAGCTGTCCCTTCTCGATGATGCGTTTATGGAACATTATCTGGAAGGAGGAGAGATCGATGAGTCAATCATAAAAAGAGCGCTCAGGAAGGCCACCATTGCGTTAAAATGCGTTCCTGTGCTTTGCGGAGCGGCCCTCAGGAACAAGGGTATCCAGCCGCTCTTAGATGCTGTGGTTGGGTATCTCCCCTCTCCCCTCGATGTTCCGCCGGTGACCGGGGAAAATCCTGAGACCGGGGAGCTGGAAGAGAGGAAGGCGAGCGTCGAAGAGGATTTTTCCGCACTTGCCTTCAAGATCGTCATTGAAGAAGGAAGGAAGCTCACCTATATCCGCATTTACTCGGGCAAACTCAAGGTTGGTGAAGAGATTTACAACGTGAATCTCGGCAAGAAGGAGAAGGTTTCCCGTATCTATAAAATCCACGCGAACCACAAGGACAGGATTGAAGAGGCACAGGCCGGGGCCATTGTCGGTATTGTGGGTTTAAAAGAGACCTCTACAGGACAAACGCTCACGAAGACGAAGCCGATACTCCTTGAGCCCATTGAAGTCTATGAGCCGGTCATCTCCATCGCCGTGGAACCGGTACGAAATGCAGACCAGGATAAACTCATGCTTGCCCTCCAGAGGGTATCCGAAGAAGATCCCACCTTTATCCTCAGGGCTGATGAAGACGCCTATCAGACGGTTGTTTCGGGCATGGGGGAGTTGCACCTCGACGTTGTTGTGAAGAGGATCAAAGAAGAATTTGGTATTGACCTCCATGTCGGCAAGCCCCAAGTCGTGTACAAAGAGAGTATAGAAAAGGCTGTTTCTAAGGAGCACATCTTTGAAAAATCGATCAATAACGTGCTCTGCAAAGCATGGGTATCGCTCAATGTCGCACCCAATGGGAGAGGGAAAGGGATCATTACGACGAGCCACATTCCGGAGACACACCCCGTTTTTCCTTTCGTTGAGGTAGTCGAGGAGGGTATCGTGGAGGCATCGAATATCGGGGTCCTCAAGGGATATCCCATTACCGATGTGAAGATCAATATCAATGACGCCTCCTTCAATAATCCTGAATTTGCGCGGCTTACCCTGAAGATGGCCGCATACGATGCGTTCCGGGAGGCGGTAGGCGAGGCAAATCCGGTCTTGCTTGTGCCCGTTATGTCTCTCACGGTGACGACGCCCAATGAATTCCTGGGGGATATTATCGGCGATCTCAATGCGAGAAAATGTCAGATTGCCAATGTTTCAGCAAAAAATAAGATCACCGTTGTTCAGGCAAACGCGCCCCTTACTAATATGTTCGGCTACTCTACGGATATCCGTTCCCTCTCACAGGGGAGGGCATCCTTTACCATGTATTTTTCACACTACGACAGGATAGAGAATGGATAGTATTAGCGAAGTATTGAAATTTTTACGTAGGAAGCGGGATTTTGTGTCGGGTGGCTACATCTCAGAAAAACTAAAGGTGTCGAGGACAGCCGTATGGAAATATATGAACCAGCTTGAGCGGTACGGCTACGTCATCGACAAGGCGAAGGGAAAAGGATACATGCTCACCTCGACGCCTGACCGGCTTTATTGCTGGGAGGTGGACAGACACCGCAATACCGCAATTCTCGGAAAAAAGATCATTCACCGGGACGATGTTGACTCCACTAATATCGTTGCCTTCAAACTTGCCCTTGCCGGCGAGGAGGAAGGCACCTGCATTGTTGCGGAATCGCAAAACAAAGGGAAAGGAAGATTGGGAAGAAAATGGTGTTCGCCGGTCGAAAAAAATATTTACCTTTCTGTTATTGTGCGGCCGCCGATCCATCCTTCTGTCGTGTATCCCATTACATTTCTCTCATCACTTGCCGTATACGATACGATTGAAGCGCTGACTGGTATAAAACCTACGCTCAAATGGCCCAACGATGTGCTCATGAATGGAAAGAAGGTGTGCGGTACATTGCTTGAGCTTTCAACCGAAGCGGATATGGTGCAATTCATCGTTATCGGCATTGGATTGAATGTCAATATGGACGAAGACGAAATCGACGAAGAGATAAAGGGGAAGGCAAGTTCCCTCTCAATGGAAACGAAAAAGGTCTATGAAAGGGCCGCTGTGTGTGGTATGCTACTCTCCAACCTGGAAAAGTATTATCTGCAATTCAAGCAAGACGGTGAAGAGGGGATATGCCGGATCTGGGAGGAAAGGGCAGCGATCAAAGGGAAGCATATGGAAATAACCCAGATGGGAGAAACAAATAAAGGCATTGCGGAAGGTATCGACAGGGATGGCGCCATTCTTCTTAATATAGAGGGGAAGACAAAAAAAATCATTGCAGGCGATGTGAGTTTTTAAATGCTTCTTGTCATTGATATTGGGAACACAAACATAGTTTTCGGTGCATACGACAACGATACGCTCGTCAACCACTGGAGGTTGAGCACTGCTCTTAACAAGACTGTCGATGAGTATGCGATCCTTCTCAATAGTCTGCTCCATATTGAGAAGATAACTTTAAGCCAGATTGACGGCGCCATTGTCTCCTGTGTTGTCCCGCCGCTTCGTATCCCTTTTGAGATCGTTTGTCGCAAATACATCGGCATCATGCCTATTTTTGTGGAGCCGGGTATCAAGACAGGTATGCCGATCCTCTACGAAAACCCGTCAGAAGTCGGAGCTGACAGAATAGTCAATGCCGTAGCAGGATATGAAAAATATAAAAAGGCGCTCATTATTGTGGATTTCGGTACGGCAACGACATTTGACTACATAACACCGAAAGGCGAGTATACCGGCGGCTGTATCGCCCCGGGGATCATGATATCTCTGGAAGCGCTCTTTGAACGGGCATCGAAACTCCCCCGCGTAGAATTGTCCCAGCCGAAGAGCCTTGTCGGAAAGAACACAGTGCACGCAATGCAGGCCGGTATTACGTATGGATATGTGAGCCTCGTTGATGGAATTGTGAAAAGGATGAAGAACGAAGTCAAGACCGACCCCTACGTCATTGCCACAGGCGGGCTTTCAAATCTCATCTATAAAGGTTCCGAAACAATCGACGAGGTGGACGAATTCCTCACGCTGCGCGGTCTCAAAATCCTCTACGAGAAGAACAAAGATTACCACAAATTTAAATAACCGGATTACAACATCTTACAATAGACGGTTTTCCTGAAGCCTCAGAGATTTTTCTTAGCCCCGTCTATGCGATGTCCTTGTCGGCAATGCAATTCCATGGTTTAAGGAAGCGTTGGAGACGGGACGCTTGTACTGAACCGATCACATAAATCGTTTACCGGAAAATATCCTTAAAGATGCTGAATAAAACTGACTTTCTGGTTTATGGTGGGAATTTTTTCCAACCCATAAGCACCTCTTTGGAGTTGCCTTTATGAATCGCACAAAAAGCGTTACCCGTGTCCCAGGAATAATCTGTTACATATGTGACCGTTCGTTCGAGCGGTTCTTCAAATACTGCTTCAAGTCTCGATAGTAATTCTCATTAGGCCCGATCATAACAAGCTTCAAATCACCACCAACCTTTCGATGGGCGAGCAGATACTGGGTTGTTTTGAGTTTAAACTTGTGTACGACTACACCTCTCAGATCACCTTTCTTTTCTTCCCCAATGCTCGGATTTTCCATAATTCTTCTTATTTCTCGATCCAGCAACTCCTTTTCGGGCTTCGACATTTTCTTTATCTTCTTCTCAAATAACCCTGACTGGTAAATTCTCATAATGAACTACCCAAACTTGTATTCAGTCTTTTCGCCCTGTTCCAATTCGTCCAGTCCAATGAGGATTTCCTTAATGAGGGAATATGGCAAATCAGAATTTTCTTCGGCACATTTGCCCATACGAGCCCAATGCTCAATCTGACCGGCCAAAGACCTGTGGTCGATCCGCCCAAATCTTTTTGCCTCATCTACAAGTTTTTCAGAGATTCTTACTGCTGTAGCCATAATAGTACCTCCAATCATCTTTGATACAATATGACAACATAATATCTCGTATAATTGCATAGTGCAACTATATGTTTCATATTGATTCTATCATATCATCTGTATTGCGCCGATACAAAGCGCTGTGGGCGCAGCACAAAACCGCATTCGGGCGCGGCGTCCCGCCGTCGCCTACAGGCAATGGTTCGGCTCATGCGATTCGCTCTGTGACGTGTCCGGCAATCCATGGGAAGAAGCCACACACGTAAAAATACGGTAGTGCAAGTCCGCGTGGAATCCGGACGGTGTCAGTCGAAAGACGCTATTCGTCTCGCCGAATTCTCTTGCCATCATATCACGTATGCGTGCGAGATCCCTTGCGTCCAGCGCATACCGCAGACCCAGATCATCCGAGGTCAGTAGTAGTGGAGGCGCCGATATCGTATCGGTTACGCGCCAGCCGGAGTCCCCCAAACGTCTCTTCAGATCATTAACAGTTGGATACCATTTGAGAGTGCGCATGTGTCTGTAGAGAGCATTGAGGCAAGCAGCTTCTTCTTCGTTTTCAAAGGATGCGCTCTGATGCACGAAGAACTCACCTTCCTTTGCCTGGTCACGAAGATGGCTCAGCAAGGGCAGTAAACCGTTTCCCCCGAGGTAGTGAAGTACGGACCGCATCATCAGGAAAAGTCGTTGGTCTTTGGTTGCAACATCACTGCGCCTGAAATCTCTGATAGGCGCGCGGACAGGAGAAATACCAGCCTCATCTATCAGGGCGAGTTGGGCTTCTGAGCAGTCAACGTTCATCAGCGCCGCGGCAGCGCCGATGCCTTGCGATGCCAACTGGGACAGCAGGAAACCCGTTCCTCCACCCAAGTCCACAATGACATCGGCCGGCGATTTCGCCAGAACTCCTATGGCAGTGTTGACAAAGGGCCACGCAATCGTGGGATCGGAAAAAT
>Ga0182011_10002269_pt1 | contig 16310 bp, 23 predicted proteins | sample 711E1DmetaG_FD_120481 | JGI IMG/M metagenome (GOLD analysis project Ga0182011, IMG submission 120481) | Permafrost microbial communities from Stordalen Mire, Sweden - 711E1D metaG | ecosystem: Environmental > Terrestrial > Soil > Wetlands > Permafrost | place: Sweden: Stordalen | collected... | reverse complement strand
GCGAAGATTCATGGCGAAGACCGCTGCCAGAAAAAAAATCGGGATACCGGGCAGGGTGATGACATCAGGAATGATCTGATGGTCCAGATCAATAAAGGTAATGACCATCAGTGCACAAACAAAGATAAATGAAAACAGATATTTGAATGTGAGCCCGAATTTCAAGAACAGCAGCAGAGAAAGGATGGCGGTGATCAGCTCCACCAAAGGATACCGGAAGGAGATCTTCTCATGGCATTCCCGGCACCGGCCCTTGAGCAGGATATAACTGATCACGGGAATGTTATCATAGAACCGTATGGCTTTTCGACAGTGGGGGCAATGGGAAGCGGGGAGGATAATGGACGTCTCTTCAGGCAGCCGGTAGATCAGGACATTGAGAAAACTCCCCAAAGCGGCTCCCAGGACCGTTATAAAGATATTCATAAATAATGTCATGCCTGGATTTTTCTCTCATTCCTCCCGATGGCTTTTCCTGCTGCATGTTCACGACAGGCGGCCGATCATCCTTATCCGTCTTTCCCGTGCCAGTCATAAGGAATGTCGTTATCATGGGGATGAACCCTGAATTCATCGGGCTCCTGATAATCATAAAGCTCTGAGGGGGTATTCACGACAATGGCCTCTTCAGACGAAATACATTTGAATCCATGATAGACATAGGCCGGGATATGAATCAGGACCGGGTTATGCTCGCCGGCAAAGATCTCGTTGATCTGTCCAAAGGTCGTCGAATGCTTTCTTCCATCATAAAGGACAATTTTCATCATCCCTCGAACCACCGCCATATTGTCATGTTGTTTCTTATGGTAATGCCAGCCTTTGACAACTCCCGGATAAGCCGTCGTCATATAAACCTGACCAAACCCCTTGAACATCTCATCATCAGCCCGCAGGATCTCCATCAGGCGGCCCCGCTCATCGGGAATGACTTTCAGCTTCTTCATCATCACCCCTTCGATCATCGACAACCTCCTCTATTGAATCTATTCATGTTTATGAAAACTGGCCCACAAGCAGCGAATGAAATGGAAAATACTTTTGAGCGGCGGCGAACCCATTTTTCAAAACGTTCTTACAGTTTGTTCGCGCCGGTTTTTGCGACCCTATTGCTCGCAGACAACAGGGATTCGAAAGTCCCTGCATCGCTCCACCAGCCATCCAACACGTCCCAGGCCATTCTACCCTCACGGATGTAGAAATTATTAACATCTGTAATTTCCAGTTCACCCCGCTGAGAGGGTTTCAGGGTTTTGATGAAATCAAAGACTGTTTTATCATACATGTAGATGCCGATCACAGCGTACATCGAAGCCGGATGAACGGGCTTTTCATCAATCCGGACAACTCGCTCATCCTCAAAGGTCGGCACGCCGAAACGATGCGGATCAGAAACCTCCTTCAAAAGGATACGGGCTCCATCTTTCTGATTCCGGAATGCCTCAACGGCGCTGCGAATGTTCTTCTCAATGATATTGTCGCCCAGCATGACGACGATCTGGTCCTGATCAGCAAAGAACTCGGCCAGGCTGAGCGCCGCGGCAATACCGCCCTCCCCTTCCTGGTAGGTATAATTGATATGTTTAAGACCAAAATCCTTCCCGTTCCCCATCAGTCTGAGAAAATCACCGGCGTTGTTGCCGCCCGTCACGATCAGGATTTCATCGATGCCAGCATTGACCAGGGTCTTGATTGGATAGTAGATCATGGGTTCGTTGTAAACCGGCAGGAGATGTTTATTCGTCACTTTCGTCAAGGGATGCATGCGGGTTCCCAAGCCTCCTGCTAAGACAACACCTTTCATGGTTTGCTCCTTTCATAATGACAATTGCGGCCTTCTGTAACATATTTGGTGATCGGACAATAGAAAAAGTTATGGTTAAAGCGCCCTTTACATTTCATTTCTAATAGGTTACGCCTGTTTTAGTCAAATTCTATCTTCGGTAATATTAAGAAAAACAGTGGGTTAACTGCTCTGCCGGTCAATCCTCTTGTGCAACTGAGGGTGTTTGGTCAACGGTTTGGTCAACATTTTTCAAAAAACCCTGCATTCGGTCAACAGCATTCCGGGTATCTGTTTCATCAACGGTATCGTATCTGAGAAACATTTCCGTTGTTGAATGACCCGTGATCTTCATGATCACACTTTCGGGGACGCCCGACTTTCTCATATTCGTATTGAAGCAATGCCGGGTATCATGGAACACAAACCCTTCCTTTGATTTCCTACCATAAGGGATTCCGGCATCACGGCAAGCTCTTCTTAAAGCGGTCATGATGTCTTTTATGGGTTTTCCCCTGTAAAGAAAAACATGATTGTCATGAATAGCCCTGGGGATGTTTGACAGGATGGCATATAAACCGTCGCAAATTGGGATCCTTCGGGCTTCCCTGTCTTTCGTTTCAGATGCCTGCAACTGTATGATTCGCCCTTTCATGTCGATATGCTCCCAGGTCAAATTTAAAATCTCGCCCTTACGCATACCCCCATAATAACCCGTTGCCACAATCGCCCGTGTATGAGCGGGAAGGGTTACCATTAATCGCTGAAATTCATCGGCAGAAAGGATTCGATCCCTTGCATTTTCGTTGCCCTTGAGCAGCTTCTTAACACGCTTAAAAACCTTAACAATGTCGCCGCCCACAATATCATTATCAAATGCCTTGTTGATCATCGTTTTTGCCGCCCCTATCTGACTATCAACATATGAATCAGACAGTCCCTCGGCCTTTCTCTTTGCCTGATAATTCTCCAGGGTAGCGGGTTTCAGTGTGTTGACAATGGTATTCCCAAAGACTTGGTTGAAGCTGTTCAGATTGACCTTCAAGGTGCGATAATAAGCCCTGGACTTCACCTTTTCCAGGTTACAATACCATTCAGCTAATTCGTTGAATGTCATCTTTGCTTCGGGTTTGATCTCCAGGATTCTATTTTCTGCTTTCATTGCCTTCGCTTTTCCATCAGCCGCTTTAGCCTCTGTCAAGTCATATCCGTTACCCTCTATTCTTCGGACTTGCTTGCCGCCAGGGATGCGATAATCGATCCAGTAACGGACCTTCTCTTTTGACCTCTTGGCCTTTACGAGATCGTTTCCACATAAACACAGCCTGTTTTTCACTGATTGCTTTCTGTGACAAATTGGACACTCTGCTAAAATTGCCATGTTCGTTCTCCTTTCTCAAATAAAAAACCCCTGAGATATATCCCGGGCCACAGGACCCGCTCCCAGCCTCGCGACTGAAAGGATCTCAAGGGTTTTTATGTCTGTTTTAGTTTTCATGGCCTGTGGTTTCGGATAGTTGCAATATCGTTTAGTTGATTTCTACATAGCAACTAAATTCCATGATGTCAAGATTTATTTGTTGACTTCAACCGATCAATCAGGCATTATTTTCACCATGGAAAAAGATAAAGAAAAATCATATATCAATACCACCATTCAAAAAGGTATCCATAAATCCCTCAGAGTTCTCGCAGCGCAGGAAGGCGTCCGCGTAAATGCATTATTAGAAGAAGCCATCGAGGATCTCTTGGTAAAGTATGAGGCGCAAGAGAAGAAAACAAAAAAATAATGGCCTCATCCTGTAAAAAATGCGCAGGCATTATTGCTGCTACAATCTTTCTCTTATACTGCACTCATGATCCCCAATGTCCGTATTTGCATTCTGAGCCTCACGCACTTGAGGAATTCGATATCCCAACACAATACAAACATATAGATATAGTAGCAGTATCATCAGTTGTTCCTGTTAGCGGTCCATCGCTCTTACATAAATACTTCGATCCCAGCAGGAAGGGGTTCACAATTTCTCTCTTAGATTGGCTGAGTATTAAAGAATAATCCGTAACTCAACCTAAAGGTGAAAACATGAACATCATAATAATTGGATTAGAAGAAGAGGGGAAAACAGAAAACATGAGAAGATTAATCCCTATTGTTCTATGTGCGATCTTGCTTTCATTATATTGTAGTCTGGGACATGCAGAGGATAAGGCCAATGGTTACTTGTGGGAAAGCATGAATGACACGACGAAAACATTTTTTATGAGCGGTTTTTTGGCTGGTTATAATACTGGATATGCGACAGGAACTGGTCATGGGGCGGCTAAAGTATATAATGGTATTTTTGATGAGTTTATCCCCAAAATCATAGCTGAACAGTCAAGAAAATGTTCTGACCTCATTATTGCGAATAAGAAATCCGCTGAGGGTCTTGTAGCAATGACTTTCATTGGTTCCGTTACAAAGGAAAATTTCAAGGAATCGGTTGATTATTATGTATGGGAATTGAATTCGTTTTATAAAACATATCCGTTATGCAGAGGAAGAGACTTGCGTATGACCCTCCTTGCGATGACTCAAATATGGATGGAGGGTGGAGCGCTATCATACAAAAAGGCAGGGGAAGGGTGTTTAGAGAAAGATAAATAGCATGCTCCTTCTTCCTGAAATCAATTTTCAAAGAGCAAGAGAAGAAACCAAAGAAATAACCCGTAACTGAGGACTGCCATGTCTGATTACTGAAACCCCGTTTTCGCAAGAGAGTGGGGCTTTTTGTTTTGAGAGGGTGTTTATGATAAAAAAATATTTTGCAATGGGGTTTGTGATTCTTCTTTTGTTTCCTGCTTCATCATTGGGTGCCGATAAAATTCAGGGGAACGCCTGTTATACATACGGTGACAACGAAAGTCTTGTTCAGGCAGAGCAAATGACGAAGACATTGGCTATACGCAATGCAATCGAATCTTACAGCATCTTTATTGAGTCCACATCCAAGGTAACTGATTTTCAGCTTTCAACTGACTTAATAAATACTATCAGTACAGGACAGGTCAAACGGATTAAAATATTAAAACGCCTTCAGTCAGGTCGTAAGCTTTGTTATACGGTTGAAGGGTATGTTGAACCAAATGATTTAAAAACGGCAATTAGAGAATATCTAAAAGGTGAACACAGAGTCTCTAAAGGTAGAGTCAATGAGAATGAATGGATTAAAATAGTTGATCACTTTGTTCAAAAATTAACGCCTGAAGAATATTATGAAGTGGGATCTGATCATCCGCTTGCAAAAATGAACAAGGGTAAAATATTTAAGAAATTGTGGGTTGAAATTGAATTTTTAAAACCATGTACGGCATCTACTTTGTTCAAAGAAATATCTGAACAATTCGGTAAGGAATGGGATGAGAACTGGAATAATGCAAGTAAATATCCTAAACTAAAAGCTCGTGAATTATCTCCCAAAAGTATGGCATTCTTGATGTCGCAAATGATGAGCAAGGCATATGGAGAAAAAGATAAGTCGTATGAAGGCTTACGGAAGGAATATGAGGCTTATTGCGAGGAACATGGCTTAAACTCAATTGATTTTAGGCTAGATTTATATCTGCCACGATTTAGATGTGATGATAGGTTAAAAGTATTCGTCACTTTCTTATCTACAACAGGAAACGAACTGAAAACAGACGGAGAAATACCGATTGCATATTTAATAAACGATAAATCAACTGATAGAAAAACCCTAATGGTCTCAGGAGAACGGACTCATATGACATTCATGATACCGGAAAAAGCTGAATCTTGGGAAATATGGGTGCCAAAATAACTTGTATAAGATGTGAGGAAAACGATGAGTGATAATATGTCAAAGAACATTTTCACAAAAGAAAAAATCATTGTTATTAAAGAATATATTGAACGGTGTTTCCCAGACTATAAAATACATCATGATGGTTATGATTTTGATCGTATAGCCTGGAACTTTTCTCTGAGCAACAAGGACGGAAGCAACGGTAGAATATTTTTTGTAACGGTTCAAAAAACATTTTTTGAAAATCAAAATGAGTCAGAAATATCAACTGCTTTGGGTCAATATAATCTAAATGATTATTTTGATGATAGTGTTGAAGGGATTAGGATTGGTTATATGAACGACAGAATCACCAATGGAAGAATAACCATAGATGTTGAATGACTATAAACAGTTAATGGTAACAAATCTTAAATTTCAAAGGAAAGTAAAAATGCACAAATCAATCTATGTTATTTTTCTGACACTTTTTATCCTGTTTCCATCCCTTTGTATGTCATCTGAGGAAATAATCAAAGGACATTACTGTTACACTTATGGAGATAAGGAAAGCCTAAAAGAAGCCAAAGATTTGACACGAACATTGGCAGTCAGGAATGCGATTGAATCATATAGAGTCTACATCGAGTCAACAACAACTGTAAGAAATTTTACTTTAACGAACGATATTGTCCAGATCGTAAGTTCTGGTTATCTAAAAAAAATGAGAGTTGTAGATCATAGTGAAGAAGGAAGAACTATATGTGATACGGTTGAATTCACAGTATCGCCACAGGACGTTGAAAAAGTAATAAAACGGGAAATTGGTAGGAGAACGCAAAAAATCGAAGAAAAAGGAATTGATAATAACGGTTATATAAAAATAATAAGTGTAACAGAGGGTGAGCCGAAAAAAAATAAGGATGGTGATGAATATAGATCTATTCATGTGCGTGCAAAGATTTTAAGAAAAGTAGATAGGTCTGATGACCACTTGATGATATTCATGACGAAATACAACTCTGAGGGCGAGGAAATATCAACGGATAGAGAAAGAATATTTTTTCTTCGTCCATATGAGATCAGTGTTTTATATCCAGGTGAAGTAGTGGAATATTATGGGTTTGAGAAATGGGAATCGACGAAGTCCTATAAAATATGGTTGTATGATGAAAAAAATGTCAACGATATATCGGAATCAAAAACACCTATGAGAAAGAATAAAAGGAATCCGTGATTGATAATAGAGACTAGGGATAAGCAGCCATCTTTCGGTTAGGCTCCCTACCTGCCTTAGCAGGGCACTCTGTTTCATCCCTCTCGCAATGAGATTTGTTGTCTTGAGTGATTTATGACCTCTTCAGGCAGGTCATTAGCGCACCTGAGATCAAATTTCAAAGAACAAGATAAGAAGCTGAAGAAATAACCTTTATCTCAGGTTCCTGCACACTTTTTTTAAAGATGATCTCATTTGATTATTTCTGTAGCTGTAATAAGAGGGAAGCAGGTTTACGATTTGCTTCCCTATATGTTTTTATACATATCATTATTTCCACGTTTTGATGGTTTTCCGGGATACAATTATGGAGATAGAAACAAGGCCAATTAGTAAGATTAAAACCATGGAGATGATGCCAATGAATATTAATAACATTCCTCTACTCCAAATGATAGTTTACTGGGCAAACATATTTGTCATATGTTCCCTCGTATTTACTTTCTTAGCTGGTACGGTAAATATTGTTTCCAATTATTACCTCAACAAAGCTAAGGATGAACAAATTGAAAAAGATAAGCAAAAATCACAAGAAGGAATTGCTTCTCTCAAAACTAAAGCTGAAGAATTAAAGTTAGATTCTGAGAAAGCTAAAGAAGGAATTGCGATAGCCAACCAAATAGCTGCAGAAGCAAATGCTCGCGCAGAAGAAGCAAAACTTGAATTAGCTAAATTCAGAGCACCACGAAGTCTAACTGAAAAGCAACGTGCGAAAATTGTCGCTGATTTGAAAAAGTTTTCAGGGACAGTTTTTGATATATCTGCTAGTGACAATGAGGGATTAGAATTCGCCGTAGTTATTGCAGATGCGCTTATTAAGGCTGGATGGACTTGTAGAAATTGGGCCGATGGAGGAATAGGTATAAATCTTCCTGGTAGGCCATATATCGCAGGAACTGTATTTGCGAAAGGACTAGTCATCCAAATACGTGACCCCAGCCTCTCTAAAGCAAGAGACGCGCTTGTAAATACATTAAAACTTGTGGCCCCTGAGGGGTTGGTAGGACGAGACGCCATTTCGCCAAATGATCCTAATAGAAATGTCATGCATATAATTGTTGGGACTAAACCTTAAAAAAATAATCTACTACCGTTCGGTTGTTCACTTCACCAGCTTTTCAGCCAGGATCTCATAGACCCTTTCCCGGACATCATCCGCTATCCTGGCCGCCTGCCGTAACCGGAAGGCTTTCAGCCGGCATCTATCCGAGCAGTTCTCCTGCCAGGGCACCTTCTTCTTAAATGGCCTACAACACACGGGACAGGGCGGAAGAGCCTGACCCTCGTCCATGGGTGTGATATTGCCGCCTGTATCCGTTACAACGCATTGAGCCATGGTTTTGACGTTAGCCTCAATCCTGTTCTTGCTGATATTCCTCATACAGTTTTTCACGCTGCACCATGCACACCCTATTTTACATATCCTTTCCGACGGGCCACATTGGCCAGCAGGGTTATCGCTGATTCATCAGAACCCAGGCCGGTGTTGTTGACTATATCCATCAACCCCGGGACCTTCCGGGCGGCATCCGACAAGACCCGCTTAGCGCCGGACAGCATCCTGTCATAGTCGCCGCCCCACTTCGATTTTAGGGCGTTCGATGTAACAATGTTGGCGGCCGCAATTTGTTCGGGACTCATCGGATTGTCAATGAAATAACGGGCTTTCAAGCAGAGGCTCTTGGCGCCGCTGTCTCCTAGAGAAAAATCTTTCAAGACCGATTCCAGGTTTTTTCTGCCGGCTGCGAGAGATTCTAACTGTTTATCATCATGGTTCATTCTCGCCTCGCGTTCCTGACCGCTGAAGAGCTCATCGAGGTGACATTCGTAGCCGCCCTCGCCCGGGGGGTCGCCTTCCTCGATCCTCCCCCCGTAAAGAATCTCACTGGGATCCCCCTCGATTTTTTTGAAGGGAGCAATTTCGGGTTGGAAGTCGTGGCCGGGTCGTTCGTCTTTACTCTGCCTTCCGCCGAGTAGGGAATCATCCGCGGACCATTCGTTTGCGCCGTTTTCTTCAGTTTCACCGTAAAGTGATGATGCATAGTCTTCGATTTCTGTCATGACATTTTCTCCTTTTTATTAAAATTTTATTCCGTTCTCTTTCCCAAGGGGGTAGAGCTGTTTTGTTAGTTCATCCAAAAATTCTTTGGAAAGACCCGACCTGAAGACCCGCCAATCTGCCTGAAGCCTGTTGGCTATTATTCGTCCCTTTTCCGCCAGTGCCGCCAGTTCATCGCGCTCTTCTTGCTTCAAAAACCTACCTCCCATCCTCAGATCGTCAAGGCGATCTTGGGCTTTCTGATCATTTGGATCGTCAAACAATTTTGATACATATTTCAAAAGATTTTCCGGGAGGGCTGGCCAATACCCTTTTTCCAGGATCGAATATCGGGGAAGGGGGTACCCCAGCAGAGCGCCAAAATCGCGTTGTGACAGACCCTTGCAGTTACGGAGCCTGACCAGCGGGTTCGCGTCTTCTGATTGGGGAATATCAGGCGGCGCCTCTGGAACTGCTTCGACCTCATTTGAATCTAATATTTGAACTTCTTCTTTTGATTCACTGTCCATGGTTATCCTCCTTTTTTTGTCATTTCTGCTTGATTCTCAAAACATATTTGTTGATAAACCGTTGACCAACCATTTAGCCTCTATTCTATACTGGCGTTATCATTAAGCATTACAGGCCACTCTTGCCGCGCATTAGATTCTTTATCCAACGGGCAGCGCATCGATGTATCGGTCCAAGTCCTTCACATCGAAAAGTACACGCGTGCCAATCCGCTTGGGCTTGACCGGGAAGGGGTTGTCAGCCCTCCGTCCAATCCTGTTTCGGATCGTTTTAGGCGAAATGCTCAAGTACTTGGCTGTCTCAACAATGTCCATCAATCGTTGCTGCATCGCTTAATCTCCTATATCTAAAAAGGGATCATATTCCGTAATTGCGTGGTGGTGCTGCATTTCCAGTTCCATCTCTGTGGCCCTCGGTGCTACGGGGAAGGCGAAGGTACACGCCAAGGCGTCAGCGAGATCCGGAGACGCCACGCCGCGATCCCGCATTTTATCTTTACTCTCAAGGGAGAATTTCCCGGCAGCGTTGGCGAAGGAGTAGGTCACAGTGCAGAGATCCCTCTTCAGGGCCGGGTCGGGTGGAATGGCCCCGCCGGCTTCAAGCCACTCTTTCATCAGATTCCATATTTCCGCCCGCTTGTTCTGGTATCGAGGATTGATAGGACTGCCCCCGAAGTCAACCGGCTGGACCGAGTATCCGAGCTGACGGAGTCGGTCGATGACTCCCTCGCCCCGCCCTGCGTCTACGAAGATCGCGTCTGCATTCCATTCGTTGAAAACCTCCGCCACTTTCGCGGCCAGGGTCATGTTGTCTATATGCGTCGTCTGGAAATGAATATCTGAAGACAGTCCCTGCCGCTTAAAGATGACCGAGCGATCGCCGCCGTAGCGTGCCACATCCACCCCGATGATCTTGGCCGAGAAGTCGTACTGGTCTTCCCTGAGGTGCTTCCCCGCCGCCTGTTCAACTAAGTCGATGCTGATCAGGGTGTCATCGGAAGCGGCTGTGAAGTCACAGAGCATTTCCTGTCTCCACTCGTTCGCACTCATTTCTTTCCGCATCGCGTCTTCCTGTGACTGATCAAGCGCATGGGTGTCATTGATCGTGTAGACTTTTGCATACCAGGTGGGATCATTGAGGGCCTGATAATATAAATCACTGAACAGGTTCAGGCCCCTCGGAGTACCGATAAACAGCGCCCATCCGTTCCAATCCGACAAACAAGGCAGGATGACCTCACCCCACACAGAAGATTTCATATCGGCGACCTCGTCGAGAACGACGCCGTCCAGACCCATTCCACGAAGCGCGTCCGGGTTGTCTGCTCCGAAGAGCCTGATCCGCGACCCATTACTGAACTCCACGAATGTTTCAGATTCGTTTACTTTGCTACCTGGCACCTTTGCGGAATACGCCTTCAAATAATCCCAAGCTACGGCCTTGGCTTGTTTGAATAGGGGAGCCAAGTAAGCATACCGGCCGTTGTCCCTGGTGTTTCGCAACGCCGCAGTTATGAGCAGCATGACGGCCAGAACGGTCTTCCCGCCGCGCCGATGCACGACCAGGACAGAGAACCGCTTCAATTCTTTTGCGACTTCCTCTTGCCACTTACGAGGACGATATTTCAGGTCAATTTTCTGGATCATTAGTGCCATCCTTCAGCGGGTCATTTGGTAAACGAGGAATGCCGGTTATTACTTGCACCTGGATTATTCCGGGATTTTCGGCCTTATCTGCAAAAAGGCGGAGATGTCTGCCCAGCAGCTCATATCCTTTTAAAACATTGCTGTGCTGCCCGGCCGAGACACAGACCCTTATAGTTTCCTTAATTCCCATTAAAACAAAATCAGCAGTAATTTCAGCGGCTTCCAAACGTTTTTTCAGCTGATTCTGAATTGCTTCCGCAATCCTACTTTGTCCTACGAGCCGAGGACCGATCTTCCCGGCATTGCGCTGGCTGTACCCCGCCCTGATGCACGCCTGAGATGCATTGAGATCAACCAGGTATTCCCGGACGAAGACTTGCTGCTTCCGAGTCAGTTTCCCCGGTGGTGCCTTCTTTTCCGGCAGAAGTTCGCGATGGTTTGTCATTTCCTCATCCTCCAAAAGTGTCCCCCAGGGTTGTCCCCACTACCTTGAGTGGTTGCAACACATTGATGATATTGAGAAAAAGTGCCATTTTTCCACTTTCTATAGGGGTATAGGGGGAATAAATATTAATAAAAACTCTCTCCCTCTCTCTATCAGATGTAAAAACACAGCTCTTTTTCGCTTGTAATAACGGCAGCTTATACTTGTTTTTGACCATCGAAAACAGGTGGGGACAGAAGTGGGGACAATTCATATCAACCTCCAGCCCTTTATCTTTTTTTCAAAAGTGATCTGGCTGCTGCTGACCAGGTTCTTTAATGCCGTCTGGAATATCCAGGATCCGGCGCGTTCAGCGTGGGTCTTTTTCTGAAGGTCCCGATTTGAATGGATCCCGGTCTTCAGTACGCGCCTGATTCTTTCTTCCATGACAGCCATCTTGCCATCGGCGTCGATGGGATCATGGAGCTGCCTGACGGAGAGTTGCCAATCCATGAGTCTTATGGCTTTTGCAACGATATCCTGATCGATCTCTCGTTTTTTTTCGTTCACTGCGAGGAGCATCATGAACCGTAGTGCATAGGTATCAAGCCTCTTGCTGTGGATTGATCTGTCATGCGCCAGATACCATTCGTGGTATAGTTCCCTCCCCTCCGGCGTGATTCCGATTTCCAGGCCCAGGCCGACGAATTTCAACAGCTCTGCAAGCTCTTTCTGTAAGAAATGCTTTTCGACATCAGGGATTTTTTCTGGAAATGAGAAGCGTCGATCTCCGGAACCGGGGACAATGAAGAGGCGATTTGTAAATCCGATATCAGTGAATGAAGGATCCCAGGTCGATTCGTGGGTCTGGGTAGTCGAGGCCGCCAAAACTGAAAGATGAACATCCTCAAGGCTTATCGAGTATTTTTTCGTTTGTGCTTCGTACCGGTTCTGCTCGAACAACGTATTGACGAGAGGCAGAAGGACAGACGCGTCGATTTTACATTTTGAGACAAATTGCTTGAATTCATCTAGGCACAGTAAAAGCCAAGGAGATTCCTTCAACTTCTTTTGAAGCCCTTCAGCCGAGCCGACGCCGAAACAAACCCGAAATTCAGTTAAGGCATCTTGAAAAAAGTCAACTGTCTTTGAGATAGCAGTTGATTTCCGGTCATCCGCTGATTGCCCCAAAAGTAAAATAAAAAGGCGTGGCTGCGTTAAGAGTTCACTCGCCAGCGTTACAGGTAGGAAAGACCCTAGGCAGGCCAGAAAACAGACATAGAAGAAATGTATTGGTGGTTCCAAATATGATGAAAATACTCTTGCAAAATCTCCTGCTGCGCCCGTCATAATATCAGACGGGAAAGGAGCGATTTTCGGGCTTTCCAAAGCTTGACTTTCGGCGACTTCAATAAGCTCCACGGGTTTGTCAACGGGTGTAGTTTCAGTTCGTGTGCGCCCCTTGATTCGAGCGTCATCAGGCGTCAATGGAGGATAGATTCCCGTGACTTGTCTTGCAAACTCGTTTAGCATACGGGTCTCCCTTCAGGACTCAGCCATAGCAATCGCTGCCATGCCTGTTTCTCACTTCTGAAATACCCCGGCAACCGTGACAGGCGGGCCGGGTTTGAACATGCTGAATCAACGCCCAGGGGCGTCAGAATGCGGTCATACAGACGGCCTTTGATCTCTGATTGCCATTGCTCCGGCGTCTCAACCTTGGCCAGTTTCTGAACGTCGAGCCATGCGTGTATACTTTTGCCGCCACTATCAATCAGGGCGACAATGGGCAGCTTCACGGCAGACCAGAAGCGGATTTGATCTTCCCGACACAGTCCGTCAAACTCAGCCATGCAGTAGCGATATTCAGCGATATTCCCATCGCCCCTTAGCGTGGTCTTGTCACCTGTTTTCGTGGGTACAGGGATACCATTTAAGGGATTGATGAGGATGAAGGGTGCCGGTGCGCCGTCTTTTTCAACAGAGTCTCCCCATTCTTCGGCAGCTCTGATCGTATCGCCGATGATCCCCGGCTGATGACGGTCGCCTATCCAAACAAGGTCAGTAGGTTTATAGAGGGTTTCGAGTAATAGAATCGCGTCGCTCATGGTGCCTCCCATAAGCGAATCGGTGATGCTTCACATAAATCGGCTTCGTTGCTGATCTTCCCCTGGTCGATGATCTTTTGCAGGGCAGCTTTACCGTCTGGGACAATAGGCTTCGGACGTGGCCGTGGTGTGAAGGTTCCGCCGTTATGGTCAGACAGAGCCTTGTTGATCGCATCCGTGATTTCACGGTCAGAGATTCGCCGGGTTCCCGATGGTATTGATCGCCGGATGGCGTCATGGATCTCTTGAGGCTCCTTCCCGGCCATGGCTCCGAGGTTCGCCGTGGACATGATCCAACTATGGCAGCCGGTACCTGGTGGTTTTGGGTTCGTCAGGTTGTCGTGAAAGCGGTCCAAGGCAGCCATGCGATTAACCTTCGGATGTCTTTTTTCGTGTAGGTTCGGTCATTTCTTTATCTCCCTAATTATCTGTGAACGACCTTCCAGCCACTTGATCAGGCTTTCACGCTCATAAGCAACACGGCCGCCGAGCATAATTCTTTTTTCTGGTCCTTGCCCCAGGCCATCCATGTTCGCAACGCTTCGTGGAGAATAACCTGTTAATTCCTTAAAGCGTGGAAATGTTCTTGACACAAATGGGGGGAGTTCCTTGAGTAACGCCGATAAATTGGGTCTTTGATTCTCTGCCATTTCCTACCTCCATGAAGGGGCTATAAGTTCTTTTCTGAAAGCTATATCTAACTTTGGAGGTTAGATATCCAACTTTGGAGGTTAGAAACGAGCAAGATAGAGGTAAGATAGGAACAAAAAAGCCATTACAATCAATGGCATGCAATGGCTTTAGAAAAACTATGCTTGAGTTAAATTATTTTATTCGATCTCCCAGGTGAGGGGGCCAGTATACTTTCGGCCGTAAGCATCGTCTGTCTTGATATGGTCTTTCAGGTGCTTTGCCAGATCTTTCATGCCTGCTTTGTTGATGGCTTGATAAGCTTTTTCCAGGCGTTGCCCTATGTTGATTTGGGCTTTCTTGTCGTTGGGATCGGTGAAAGTTCTTTCGTTCAGAATTGGCTTCAGTGCAGCCATTTCTTTTTCGATTTCTTTCTTCTCCATTTCATCTTCCGGGGTCTTTTCATTGTCTGGAAGATCATCTATTCTGAGAAGGTCGTCCTCTAATTTCTTATATCTACGAAAGTAATCAGCCTTTGCCTCTGGACTACTGATGGCTTGCTTCTTATGGTCTGCATATAACCCTCCGGCTTTTGCCACATCTCCGGACATGATCTTATCCAGCGCCTTGCTTGATACAGTCTGATAAAGTTCTCTGCATGATATGGATTCCATGGGTTTCTGAAGCAAGATGATGGCGATGTATTTAATACCGTCGAGATGCCTGATTCTGGTCGTCTGTCCCTCAAATCCAACATGCCACATGTCACCTTCCTTGGTGAAGAAATTGACTGCTTTCTCCGGCTCCGAGGTTCTGTGTTCCTGTGAAGGTTCACTTTTTGATTCGATTTCGCGTGATCGTTCAATTTCAGCAAAGGAAATCTGGACATCGCTTATATTACAAGCGCCGTGTGAAAGCTCTTCGCCCACTTTCTCTTCCAGAGTATTTTTATCTAAGAGTTGTAACTTGGCGAAATAAATTTCATCTCCTTCTATTCGGGAAAGTATTGCCTTAGCCACTTCGGCTACTTTCCCGTCCTGATCATAGCGAAGATTTTGCCATGGTGTCGGAACATATGTCGTCAAATGTTCCTCTTTGAGATAGTACCTTATCCTTTCTTCTGAAACTCCCAGTTCCCTTGCCGCCTCTTGGATCGAAACAAATGAAGGTTTTGGTAATGCCATTTTTTCGCGCCTCCTGTTTTTGCGCACCCTGGTTTGTTTGACCCGGGGCAGGGCAGCCAGGATAACCGCCTCTTCAGGACGCGTTCCTTAGCCCCGGATGCAACAATTCTACACTCCTTATTTCTGCTGTCAATTAATAGCGTTGGTCAACAAAATGTCAACACTCGCCTGAAAACATCCCCCTATTTCTTTGTATATCCCTGCATTGCCTAAAATATCATTCTGATTTAAGTGCTTGAAAACCTTACGCCCTTCGCCAACCCTTGCTATCCCTATGTTTCCCGGTTGTTGCATTTCATTTCTTCATGGTATAAGAGAAATTCATGACCGATGAATTTTACATGAAACGGGCCTTAAGGCTCGCAAAACGTGGCGAAAAGTGGGTCAGCCCCAATCCCATGGTCGGTGCCGTGATCGTCAAGGGAAACCGGATCATCGGAGAGGGATATCATCGGCGATTCGGGGAGGATCATGCAGAAATCAATGCCATTCGCAGCGCTACCGAATCCATCGAGGGAGCAACCGTTTACATTATCCTCGAACCCTGCTGTCATCATGGCAAGACCCCCCCCTGTGTCGAAAACCTGATCGCCCGTAAACCGGCCAGAGTGGTCATCGGCATGCCGGATCCCAACCCTCTGGTCTGCGGCGGGAGTATCGAACGTTTATACCAACAGGGGATCCCGACCACGGTCGGGATCCTTGCAGACGAATGCAGACAACTCAACGAGCGGTTCATCAAATTCATTCAGACACGCGTTCCCTTTGTCACATTGAAATTCGCTCAGACTGTCGACGGCAGGATCGCCACATCCACCGGCCATTCCCGCTGGATCAGCTCTCCGTCTTCTCTCAAGTTTGCCCACACCCTGAGGGCCACCCATGACGCAATCCTCATCGGC
>Ga0182011_10002267_pt1 | contig 16319 bp, 15 predicted proteins | sample 711E1DmetaG_FD_120481 | JGI IMG/M metagenome (GOLD analysis project Ga0182011, IMG submission 120481) | Permafrost microbial communities from Stordalen Mire, Sweden - 711E1D metaG | ecosystem: Environmental > Terrestrial > Soil > Wetlands > Permafrost | place: Sweden: Stordalen | collected... | reverse complement strand
AGTGTTTCGTGCATTTACGGTATCGGCAGCAAGGAGGATTACGAGGCGATGATCATTCCCATTCGCGTCGGCCAGGAAATGGCGCGCGAACAGTTCCTCACGCGGCTCGTGGACCTGCAATATTCGCGCAACGACATTGAGTTTGCGCGTGGCAATTTCCGCGTGCGCGGCGACACCGTCGAGCTTTGCCCGGCTTACACCGAGGACGCGCTGCGCATTGAATTTTTCGGCGAACAAATCGAGCGCATCACGCGCTTCGAACCGCTCACAGGAAATAAAATGGATTTGCCCGACGCGGTGACGATTTATCCTGCCAAACAATTCGTCACGACCGGCGACAAATTGAAGCGCGCGATTCTTACCATTCGCGAGGAACTCGGCGAACGCATCGCGTGGTTCGAGAAACACGGCAAGCTGCTCGAAGCCCAGCGCATCAAGCAGCGGACGGAATATGACCTCGAAATGATTGAGGAAATGGGCGTCTGCTCCGGCATCGAAAATTACTCCCGCCATATCGCCGGTCGCCCGCCCGGTTCGCGTCCCGCAACCGTCATTGACTTTTTCCCGAACGATTACCTGATGGTGATTGATGAATCGCACGCCACTGTTCCGCAAATCGGCGGGATGTTCGAAGGCGACCGCTCGCGCAAAACGGTTTTGGTCGATCACGGTTTTCGCCTGCCCAGCGCGCTGGACAATCGGCCGCTGAATTTTCTGGAATTCCAGTCCATGCAAAACCAGACAATTTACGCCAGTGCAACTCCCGCCGCGCGGGAATTGGAATGGTCACGGCAGAGCGCGCCGGGAGCGCCGGCCTCCGGTCCGGCGTCTTTCATCAACTTATCCCGAAGCGCCGGGTCGGAGACCGGCGCTCCAATGCCCGGCGTCGTGGAACTGGTCGTGCGCCCGACCGGTCTCATTGACCCCAAGGTCACGCTCAAGCCTCTCAAAGGTCAGATTGACGATCTCATCGAGGAATGCCGCAAGCGCGCCGACGCGAAGGAACGCGTGCTGGTCACCACGCTCACCAAGCGCACCGCGGAGGAGCTGACCGATTACCTGCGCGATATCGGTGTCAACGTGCGCTACCTCCACAGCGAGATTGACGCCATCGAACGCGTGGAGATTTTGCGCGCGTTGCGCAAGGGCGAGTTCGACGTGCTGGTGGGCATCAATTTGCTGCGCGAGGGGCTGGATTTGCCGGAAGTGTCGCTCGTCGCAATTCTCGACGCCGACAAGGAGGGCTTTTTGCGCAGTGAAACGAGTTTGATTCAGACTGCCGGTCGCGCTGCGCGCCATCTCAACGGTGAAGTTATTCTTTACGCCGATATGATGACCAACAGCATCAAGAAATTTCTCGCCGTCACCGAATATCGCCGTCAAAGGCAAATCGCCTACAACAAAGAACACCACATTACGCCGCGCAGCGTGAGCCGTGCCGTCGAAGAAAGCCTCGCCGGTTACGAATCCAAACGCGAGAAAGCCGATGCCGTTTTGCGTGACGCGAAGATGGACGTTGACCTCACCACGACCATTCAGGAGCTCGAAGAAGAAATGCTTGCTGCCGCAAATGATCTCAAATTTGAGAAGGCCGCCCTGCTCCGGGATCAAGTCAAGGAACTCAAGCGGATGATGGATGGCTCACAAACGGCGAAGGAAATTGAATCTTCACCTGCCAAACATGTCAGCTACACCAAGCGCCGAAAAAACACCAATTATTGATTTGCTGACACTCTAATGAGCCATTCAAAAAGGGGATGAACGAAAGCCGTGGTAGTCGTAATTCGGATAATTCGGGGTGAATTTGACACACTTTAAAGAAGGTTCAACCATAATAATTATTGCTTATTTGGATTTGACTGGCCAAGCCAAATGGAAAGAATCTACCTCCATGAATGCAATCATCGATCAGGTTACACAATCCATCGGCCAATTCAGCCCCAACTTGTTGGGTGCCCTATTGGTTTTTATCATCGGCTGGGTCATTGCGCTCATTGTTGCAGCCACCACGCGCCGGCTTTTGCGGCGTGTCAGGCTCGACAACAAACTGGCGTATTGGATAGCTGGCAAGGAAACGTCCACGGATATTCCAATCGAGACCTGGGCTGGCAAGGCGGTGTTCTACGCCATCATGTTGCTTGTATTGGTGGCATTCTTTTACACCTTGAATTTGCCCGGTATCGCTGATCCGCTGAACCTCATCGCCAGCAACATTATCACCTACCTGCCGCGCATCCTGGCTGCGGTCCTGCTTTTGCTGCTGGCTTGGTTGGTGGCAACCGTCTTCAAGCGTGTGATTGCGACGGCAATGCGCGGATTCAAGCTGGATGAAAGGCTGGGCGATGCCGTCGGAGGTGAAGAGAAAGGCAAAGTCTCGTTGAGCCAAACGCTTTCCGAGGCGATTTATTGGTTGACCTTCCTGTTCTTCCTTCCGGCGATTCTTGGTGTGCTCGATATCAAGGCCCTCCTCGACCCGGTTACGGTCATGTTCGACAAGTTTTTTGCCTACCTGCCGCAAATCTTCGGCGCTGGTGTCATCCTGCTGGTTGGTTGGTTTGTGGCCCGCGTCGTGCAGCGGCTTGTTGTTAGTCTGCTCGTCGCTGCGGGAACGGACACTTCGAGCGAAAGGTGGGGACTGGCAAAAAGCCTGGGCAAACTCAAGCTATCAGGCCTGATCGCCTTGATTGCTTATTACCTAATCCTATTGCCCGTGGTAATCGCCGCCTTGAATGCCCTCCAGTTGGATGCGATCACGAAACCTGCGAGCGACATGCTGGCAAGGATTATGAACATGCTGCCGGCGATTTTCGGTGCGGCGTTGGTGATGGCCATCGCTTACGTAGTGGGCCGTCTGGTGGCCGGGATTGTGAGCAACATACTGGCCGGGGCTGGATTCAACGGCGTACTCGTCAAATTGGGACTCTCCAAGCAAGCAAAAGAAGGTGATCACTCAACGTCGGCGATGGCAGGCAAACTCGCCTTCATCATCGTGCTCGTGTTCGCAAGCATTGAAGCCGCAAATCTGCTGGGCTTCTCGACAATGGCGGGCCTGGTCCGGGCCTTCGTCGTCTGGGGCGGTCACATCCTGCTCGGACTGATCATCTTCGCATTGGGATTGTTGCTCGCAAACTGGGTGGTGGGCGTTGTGCGCTCAAGCGATTCTCCGCAGGCTCCACTGCTGTCCATGGCTGCGCGGATTGTGATCCTGTTGCTGGCTGGTGCAATGGCGCTGCGTCAGATGGAACTGGCCAATGATATTGTGAATTTGGCCTTCGGTCTGGTAATCGGGTCGGTGGCGGTTGCGGTGGCCCTCGCCTTCGGTCTGGGCGGACGCGATACTGCAGCGCGTTTGCTCAATGACTGGCGCGAAAAATTCGGCAAGCACGACAAGTAGCAACAAAACAGGCGCGGCAAACCGCAACGGGTGAATCGCGTGCAAGTAAATTCAGGGGTCAACGATATTTCGAGCGTTGACCCCTTTTCATTACTGCGGGGGCTGTTGGAAGCGGCATTAATTTTGTTCTTTTTTTGCGAAAATTGGAGCTGTCTCACGGTAGCGGCAATTCCTTTGATAAATTTGGAAAGCATGAGAAATTGGCACAGCGTTTATGATTGCAGCCAGCGATCCAAATCTGATAGTGGCCGGCTTCGGCATAGGTTTTCTGGCGCTTGCCGGATTGTGGCGATTGATTGTCTGGATCCGTGAAGCACCAATCAAACCGGACCCGTGGGATGCAGAAGTTGAGCAAAAATTATCCGAACCGGAAGCGGTGGAGATTTGCCCTCGCTGTTTGACCCAACAGCCGCCCACCGCGTGGTTTTGCAAACATTGCGGAAAGGCCGTCGGTCCCTACAACAATATGATGCCCTTCCTGAATGTGTTCTCCGAAGGTGAGGTATTCAGAAACGGCACTACCGGCCGGTTTCGAAACAGGCCGTTAATTTTGATCGGTTATATTCTTATGACATTCGGAATCAATCCCTTCTTAGCGCCGATTTATTGGTTCTTTCTTTTGTTCAATCTGAAACGCCCGCCGAATGAACGAGAATCCACCGAAGACCAAAATGTTCTCCCGTAAACCGCCTCGAAGAACAATGCGACCAGAGCCACCGGCTTAAGTTCAGGAAACCGCTTCGCTTATTCCGAGACGAAAACCCGCCATCACTGTCTCATGCCACAAGCTGATGAATTCGCTCAATTTCTGCAGCCACGGCAGCACGCGGTTTTCCAACGCATCGGAAAGCGGTATCGCATCTTTTGAACAACAGACTTTGTCAACGTCGTTGATGAGAGCGGCAATTTGTTCAAGCTGCCATTTGCGAAGTTGGGTGAGCGATGCGCGGCCATTGGCCGGTCCGCAGGCGCTGTCCGGCAACAGACTCAACGTGAGCACCGGCTCTTTGAGCTGCCTGGCCAGGTTCCACCAAAGTTCACGCGCCACGGGAACGTCGTTGATGAGGACGAGCGTAACGGCTATTTCAACGCACATCCGGGCGTGTTCAACCTGTTGAAGCGCTCTCTTGAGGAGTACAATGGATGTCTCATTCAAGGCGACTGTCTCGGCTTCAACCCGGCAGAAAGCTTCTTGATGGATCAACGGCAGGGAAAGGTTCACCAACTCACCGTCAACATTCAAAGAACATAGAATGCGCTGTTTTTCCAGGGCGAGCGTTTCGAGATAGCAGCGAACGGCATTAAGGGAACGATGCCCCGGCGGCAGCCTCACCGGCAAACCGTCCAGCGTAATTTCAATTTCCCCGCGAGTTTCCGGGGCATTAAAAAAACCATCATGCATACGCCCGTCAAAGGCCGCATATCGCGTGCCTTGAAATGGCGGAGCCTGAAAAAGTTATTCACAAGTAATTCACAACAGGTTAATACCGAGTCACTTCGATGGATTTGCGCCTTTTACACGCAGTTGAATTGAATAAAGCGACTCGCTCGCGGTGATGAACAGCGTTTTGTGATCTTTGCCGCCGAAGCTGACGTTGGCTGTCCATTTTTCGTTCACGTCAATGTGGCCGATCTTCGCGCCATCTTTGCCGAAGATGGTGACGCCTCGACCGGTCAGATAAAGATTTCCTTCACCGTCAATCGTCATGCCGTCCGAGCCAAGTTTGCAGAAAAATGTTTTGTTCGTGAGTAAGCCGTCAGGCTGAATGTCATAGCACCACGTTTGTCCCGCGCCAATGTCCGACACAAAAAGTTTTTTGCCATCCGGCGTGCCGGTAATGCCATTCGGCTTTTTCAAATCATCCGTCACACGCACAAGATTTTTCCCGTCCGGTGAAAGATAAAAAACCTCCTCGTTCGTCAGCGCCATCGTGTCGTGGTCCCACCAGTTGCGTTTGAAAAACGGATCGGTGATATACATCGCGCCATTGGGCGCGACCCAGACGTCGTTTGGACCGTTGAGGTATTTGCCCTGATAATCCTTGACGAGCACAGTTGTTTTTTTATCGGGCGCAATGGACCAAAGCTCATTCTTCTCGTCGGCGCAGGCAATCAAGCTGCCCTTGGCGTCGAAATACATGCCGTTCGCGCGACCGGCGGGTTGCAGGAACGTGGAGAGCTCGCCGTCCACGCTCCATTCCAGGATGCGATTGTTCGGCTGGTCGGTGAAAAACACGTTGCCCGACTTGTCGGACGTCGGGCCTTCGGTGAAGGCAAAACCGCCGGCAAGTTTCTCGAGTTTCGCGCCCGGCGCGATGACGCTCTCGACGGCAAGAAGTGGAACATTCACTTTGCAAAGACAAATTATTCCGAAGAGTAAAATCAATGGCAACCTGAACTTCATGCAAAGTAATTTGCGCCGGTTGAAAACGTCAAGCGATCTAAAAAACGCCAATTGGGTTCCGATTTGACACTTTTCAGAGTTTGACTCTTGTTTTCCCGCACGGCCTGAAGCAATTTGAACCCGGCGGCATTCTGTGCCGCGGAAGATGCAACCGGACACAAAAAAACTTCTGCGTTTTTTGCAAAGCTGGGTTATCAACACCCTCGCGGTGTGGGTGGCATACTACATTGTGCCGGGCATCCACTTGGGCCAGAACAGCAGTTTCCTCGCGCCGTTCATCGCATCGCTCGTGCTCGGAATTCTCAACGCTTTTATCCGCCCCATCCTGATGCTCTTCGCGCTGCCGCTGCTGATTTTTACACTCGGCCTGTTCACCCTCGTGATTAACGCGCTTTTACTTTACTTCGTCGGCGCCCTGCTGATGCCCTATTTTCAAGTGGACACGTTTGGATCCGCTTTCTTTGGCGCCATCATCATCAGCATTGTGTCCATCGCATTGAACATTCTGACCGGCACGGGCGGTTCCCGCATCATGATTCATCGTCATCGTCCGCCGCCGCCAAAAAAATCCGATGACGACGGGCCGGTGATTGATGTGTAGGAATTTCGAATGGCGAATGAACCAAAGATCCCCGGCCGGTAGCTTTTTCGCAATCCGAAATTCGTCACTCGCACTTCCGATACGCCGCGCGCAACGTCTGGATCCCGCGCGCGAGGAATTCCCGCTCAAAATCCGTGAGTAATTCCGCCAGTCCGGCCGGTGTTTCAACTCGTTGAAATTTCTCGCTCGCGTTAAACACCTCCGTGATTTGTGCGAAATAATCTTCGTTGTCCGTGCGGAAATAAACAACGCCACCGGGCGCGAGCACGGTGCGGGTGATTTCGGGAAAATGTTCGTTAATAAGCCGGTGTTTGTGATGTTTTTTCTTTGGCCACGGATCCGGAAAATAAATGTGCAGCGCCGACACCGAGCGCGGCGTCAAAAGGTATTGCAAAAAATAAGATGATTCGATTTGCACGCCGCGGAGATTCATCAGTCCGGCGCGACGGCCTTTGCGGTCGAGTTTGCGAATGCGACCGAGCAGGCGCTCAACGCCGATGAAATTCCGGTCAGGATGCCGCCGCGCATATTCGACGAGAAATGACGCATCGCCGCAGCCGAGTTCCGCTTCCAGCGGCTGTAATTTCGGGAAAAGTTGCGCCAGATTCAGTCGTTCGACAATGGATGGCAGGTCATAAACCAAATTAGCTGAAGAATTTTCGTTCGGCGGCATGGCGCAAATTAATTGCACGTTTGGTGGTCTTGACAAGTGTGTATCATCATCGCATGAAAAACAACACATCGCGTCCGGCACGAATTCTGGTTGTGTATCATAGTGAAAGCGGCCACACGAAGATGATGGCCAAGTTGGTCGCTCAAGGCGCGGCCAGTGTGCCGGATGTAAAAGTCCGGTTAAAAGCCGTTGCCAAAGCCACCGCTGGCGACCTTGTATGGTGCGACGGCGTTGCTGTTGGTTCACCCACACACATGGGCACGATTGCGTGGGAAATGAAACGCTGGTGGGATGTGGTCGCGCGACCGCTCTGGCCGAAAATCGAAGGCAAAATCGGCTGCGCTTTCAGTTCTTCCGGCGGGCTTGCGGGCGGTGGTGAATTGACATGCCTGGCGCTCCAGATCGTGCTTATGAATTACGGCCTTTTCGTTTTCGGCATTCCGGATTACGTCGCGCCGGGTCAGACCCTGCATTACGGGGCCGTCTGTGCGGGTCGCCCGCGCAATAACAAAGAACGCGAGGCCTGCCGCCGCTTGGGTCGCCGCCTGTCCGAATGGGTACAGACATTGATTTGTCACCGTCCCGAACACGATCCGCGGAAGGCCACTTATAACAGACTCAATTCTTAAATTTCAAATCGGAAGACAAAGATTGGAAGTGGTCGGGGCGGTGAGAGTTGAACTCACGACCTCTTGTACCCGAAACAAGCGCGCTACCAGGCTACGCTACGCCCCGACACCAGACGGGCAGGATCGCCAATTTCAGGCGAAAATGCAATGCGGAATTTCGGAATGACAGGACACCCGCCGCTTCCAATCCTGCAAAGAAGTTGCCCATGCCGTTTTTCTGGGGCAATCTTGGTGGCATGGCCGGAGTCGGCGCACCATTTGATTCCTTGCGGTTCAGCGGTCTTGAATCGAGACGACTGGCGTGGGCCTTCGCCTTGTCGCTGACGGCGCATTTGCTGGCGTGGGGAGGGTGCGAAGTTGGCAAACAGCTTGGCGTGTGGCAACGGTTGCATCTGCCGGCATGGGTGCATGCTTTAGAAGCCAAAATCCAGCCGGCGCAACCGGTGGTTCAAGAGACCGAGCCGCTGGTGTTTGTGGATGTGAACCCGGAGCAGGCGACACCTGATGCCCCAAAAAACACAAAGTATTATTCCAGCCAAAACTCGCGCGCGGCGAATCCCGAGGCGGATCGAAACGCGAACGTTCCGCAATTGAATGGCAAACAGACCGAGGTCGCCAAGACCGAGGACGTAACGCGCCCAAATTTTTCCAAACTTCAACCCGCCGCGCCGCAAGCGAATCCACAGCGGGAAGCGCCGCGTCCGATGCTTGATCCGGGCGACTTGACGCTGGCGAAACCAGAGGATTTTCAGCAGCAGGAACGTCCGCGCACGCTCAAGCAGGTGCAGGTCCAACAGAATCGGCTGCCCGGCCCACAAATGAAAGAGGAAGGCGGGGTTCACCGACAGGCGCTTGTGCCGTCGTTTGATGCAAAAGCAACGCCGTTTGGCGTGTATGACGCCGCGTTCATCGAGGCGGTGACGCAGCGTTGGTATGATTTGCTGGACAGCCGGCAATTCGCGCGTGACCGCAGCGGCAAGGTGATTTTGCGATTTCACTTGAACTACGACGGACGCATCTCCGATATGAAGGTCACAGAAAACACCGTCGGTGATGTGCTGGGCTACGTTTGCCAAAAAGCGGTGATGGATCCCGCGCCCTACGCCAGGTGGCCGACGGATATGCGGGAAATGATGGATGAGGATTATCGTGAAATCACATTCACGTTTTACTATTATTGACCGCGCACATCGGTGAATGACGAAAAATTTATGGATACACTCGTTTACATTTTACTGGGACTGACCTCGGTCGTCGGGCTGGCATTTATCGTGGAACGCGCGCTGGCGTTGCGCTGGAATAAAGTCGTGCCGCCGGGAATCGCAACGTCGCTCGCGTCATGCGAGACGCGCGAGGACGTAAAGTCCCTTTGCAACGTCTGCCGCAAAAAGCCGTCGCCGCTCGGACGATTGCTCCTGCTGGCCAGCGACCATCTCGACTGGCCAAAAGCCGACAATGTGGATGCGTTGCAAACCGCCGCCCGCCGCGAAATTGTCCGGCTCGAACGCGGCCTCGTCGTGCTGGAAATCATTGTCGGCATTGCGCCCCTGCTCGGTCTGGTCGGCACGATCATCGGCATGATGACGGTGTTCGGCGACATCGGCCAATCAGGACTCAACGACGCGGCAAAGCTGGCTCACGGCATTGCGTTGATTCTTCGTGCCACGCTCATCGGCTTGCTCATCTGCATCCCATCGCTGATTTTCTGGAGTTACTTCAGCAAAAAAGTCGAGGTGCAGGCGGTCGAAATGGAGGCGCTCTGCGACAAATTCATCCGGCGGCAATACGCCGATGACAAGAAGCGTTGACCATGCGATTCCTCGTGCGCAAACGGCGGAGCACACCGGCGGTCATCATCGTCGCATTGATTGACGTGTTGATCGTGCTGGTGATTTTCCTGCTGGTAACGACGACGTTCAAGCAGCAAGTGGCGCTCCGGCTCAAGCTGCCGGATTCTTCGACAGCCAAGAAGGAAGGCGCGACAGACAATCAATCCGTCATTGTGAGCATTGACGCAAACGGAACTTATTATCTGGGCAGGTTACCGGTGACGTTTGAGCAATTGCGCAGCGAACTGTTGAGGCAAGTGGCAAAAAATCCCCAACTCACGCTGGCCATCAATGCCGATGAAAAAGCGCCATGGGGGAAAATTGTGAAGGTGCGCGACGCCGCCGCCGAGGCAAAAATCAAATCTCTTGTTGCCTACACAAAGGAAATGGGTAAGCCATAAGAAGGTAGCTGACTTGACAGTGATTTTATTAAATGGCTGAATGAGGAAGGTTCATCAGACAACCGATGAAAACCTTTGGAATTCTACCGGCGGCTTCGACTGTTTTGCTGACGATCAGTTTCGTTTCGGCCCAGACTTGGACGCAGACCAGTGCACCGGAAATAAACTGGACAGACGTGACGAACCCGCCCGTGCTCAATCTCACGAATTTGCAGAACGAAGTGATTCTGTCGCCAACCAACAGCAGCGGCTTCTACCGGCTCAAAACGCCATGAAAAAGATATTGTAGTACCTGCGTCTCGCGGGTGCAATTTCCCGATGCATCGGGACCGAATTGTGTGGTGGACGTACAATTACGGTGGCTCAAAGAAAAGACGGCGACCTGTATCAGCAAGCGGTTTCGGGCGCGACGCCCGAAACAACCCGCGAGACGCGGGTGCTACCACAAATTTCTTCGCATCCTTCGTACCGCCGGATCTTTGCGCCTCTGCGTTGAAATCTTACTTTATCAGCTCTTCCGCGATTTGCACCGCGTTGAGCGCCGCGCCCTTGAGCAATTGATCGCCGCTCACCCAGAAACATAACCCGTTGTCCATCGCACAATCCTTGCGGATGCGACCGACGGCACAGTTGTATTTCTCGGTCACGTAAAGCGGCAGCGGATATTCGTTCTTCGACGGCTCATCCACCACGTCAAGCCCGGGCGCTTTTTTCAGAATTTCGCGCGCCGCTTCAACGCTCACCGGCTTTTCAAATTCCGCGCTCACGGCCACCGAATGGGCGCGATACACCGGCACGCGCACGCAGGTCACGCTCGCCAGAAAATCCGGGTGGTGCATGATTTTCCGGCCTTCATTTTCCATCTTCATTTCCTCTTTTGTATAACCCGTCGCTAAAAAAGAATCTACGTGCGGCAGCACGTTGAACGCGATCTGGTGCGGATAGACTTCCTTCGTCACCGGTTTGCCGGCAACGATTTCGCCCACCTGCCGCTTCAATTCTTCAATCGCCTTGGCGCCGGTGCCGGAAACGGCCTGATAGCTCGACGCAAAAATGCGTTTGCAGCCGAAAGCCTTGTGCAGCGGATACAACGCCATGAGTGTGACAATCGTGGTGCAATTCGGATTGGCAATAATGCCTTTGTGCCATTTCACATCAGCAGCGTTGATTTCGGGGATTACCAGCGGCACGGAATCGTCCATGCGAAACGCGCTGGAATTATCCACGACAACGCAGCCCGCCTTGGCCGCAATCGGCGCGAATTCCTTTGAAATGCCACCGCCCGCGCTGAATAACGCGATGTCAATGCCCGCAAAGGAATCTTTCTTCAGCTCCTTGACCGTGACATCTGCGCCGCGAAATTTCAGCTTTTTGCCAACGGAACGCGCCGACGCCAGCAACGTCAGTCTGCCCACTGGAAAATTCCTCTTTTCCAGCGTTTTGATCATTTCGACGCCGACGGCGCCCGTCGCGCCCACCACGGCAACATGTGGATTTTGGTTCATAAAGGGGGCGAATTATAACCATTTCGAAAGTTGTGTCAACGCACCGGGTTGGGGTGTGCATAATTTTCTTTGATTTCTGATTGACCGAAGCCGTCACTTATGACGAGATGATAGGCCATAGTTGTTTTAATGCCTAAAGTCTCAATTAGAAATGGGAACGGCTCGCGAGTGGCGGGCACGACGAAGTACGATGCGCATCACAAGGTGCTGTCGCAAACCTACGGCGCATTTGCCGATTTGCGCCGCGAACTTTCCGACTCGAAGGCAACCGTCAACGAACGCGAGGAAATTCTGCGCAGTTTTGCAACGTGCCCCGATTCGCAGCGCGCGTGGCTGTTGCTCGAGGATTATTTTGAAAGGCTTTCACTTTCGCGCCGTGATTTTCCCGATACGAATTGGTGGCCGCGCCTGCTGAATGCCCAGGGCAAGGCGCGCCTCGAAGAACTCGCGTTTCTTTTTCTCCGCGCGAAACGCTCCGTGCCTCCTGAATTGCAACCGCACGCCAGTCTCGACCGTTTTACCAAAGCCGAGGAAACAGAGCAGGAATCGAGGCTGATACAGGAACTTGAAAACTGGCTGTCACCCCCCGCCCTGCCGCTGCCCGACACGCCACGCGCCACACTCCGCGTCGTTTGCCGCGTGCAACCGGACGACGAAGAACCCTCGCGTTACCGTCTTGCCGTGCAATTTCTTTTGTCACGTCCGCGCACCGGCGAAAAGGCGCGCACATTGCGCGAGTTGATTGACCTTGTCGTCCGCGCCACGCATGAACAGGAACTGTTCCCCCCGGCTGACTGGGAATTCATCCAGTGGCTCGCCGACACGCACCGCAATCGCAACGACGGGGCGGACACGCTGATTTTGTCGGACGCCGAATTGCTTCAATGGCTCGCGCGCTGGGGGCACGTGCCGCGCCTTGAATGCGACGGCAAGCCGCTGCAATTTAACGGTCAAGTCGCCACGCTCATTCCGCGCCTTGATAACGGCGACAAGGAACTCTCGTTCACGCACCGCATTGAATTGCCCGGCGGCAAAAATCATTCCGTCGCCGATGCGAAGTTTTTCAACCGCCAGCCGCCGCTCACATTGGTCAGCGGCACGTTTTATCTGCTGCGCAACGCCCCACCGCCGGCAGTGCTGAAATATCTCGCACACAAGCCGTCCGTGCAGGTGCGCAAATTGAGCCATCGGTTGCTGCTGCACCTGCACAAGACGCAATCCAATCACGGCGTGGATTGGGAACAGCTTTGCGTGACGCATCCAGCCAGGCCGCAATTTGTTTTTGAACTGCTGGATGACACGGTGCGGTTGCGGTTGCTCGCCAGGAGTCTTCGCGACCAGAGCGTTTGGTTTTGGAACGGCCACGAATGGGTCGCGAACCGGTCTTCGCCCTCCGGGCTACGACCCGGCAAGCACGATGATAATGAAATGTTTCCGGGTCCGCCGCGTCGAAGCGAAGCGAAGACGGGCGGCAAACCGGAAATTCTCGATGACCCTCGCCTCGAACCCGCGATCCAATGGCTGCGCAAACTCGATTGGTTTGCGCCTGAACCCGGTTTGTGGATTGGCGACGCGAACGAAAATTTTCTCGGTACGCTCGCGGCCGTGTGGGCTGAACGCCCCGGTGAAGCGGAATTTCTCGGAAATCCGGCCTTTCATCGTCTGTTTCTGCAACCGCGTCAGCTCAAGCCACGGCTCATCGTCAAAAGCAGCGGCATTGACTGGCTGGCCGTCTCCGCCGAATGGGAAGCGGAAGGGCTCAAACTGACCAAAGCCGATCTCGAACGGCTTGCCGCCGCCACCAGCCGTTTTGTCAAATTGCCGAACTCCGGCTGGGTTGAACTCAACACTGCCGCCGTGCAAGGCGCGCACGAAGCCATGGCTGAAATGGGTGTGGACGGTCTCATCGCCGTGCCGCAAAAGGTCGGCATGGAACACGTCGCACATTTGGACGAAAGCGAACTGACGCGTTTCACAGATTCGCCGGAGGCGAAGGCGTTGCGCGAACGTGTCCGGGAATTCAAAGGCGTTCCTTCCGTGCCCCTGCCCAAAGGCCTTCAAGCCGAGCTGCGTCCGTATCAAAAGGACGGCTTCGATTTCCTCTGCCATCTCACGCAAATCAGACTCGGCGGCATTCTCGCCGACGACATGGGATTGGGCAAAACGCTGCAGGCGCTCGCGTGGCTGGCGTGGCTCAAGGAGCGCAACACGAAAAATCCAAAACCTGCACTCGTCATTTGTCCGGCGTCCGTGCTGCACAACTGGCGGCGCGAGTCGGAGCGGTTCACACCGGCTTTGAAGGTGCTTGTGCTCGAAAGCGGCGCGGCGCGGCATAATCTGCGAAAGCAAATTCCGCAGCACGATTTGATTGTGACCAACTACGCGCTGCTGCGGCGCGATTTGGAGGAACTGCAGAAGTTCGCGTTCCGGGCGGTGATCCTGGACGAAGCCCAATTCATCAAGAATCCCGGCGCGCAGGTCACGCAGTCAGTCAAGCAACTCAAGTCCGAACACCGGCTCGCGCTCACCGGCACGCCGCTGGAAAACCGGCTGCTGGATTTGTGGAGCATCGTGGATTTCATCCAGCCGGGTTATCTCGGCAACCAGGAACAATTCATTGAAACTTACGAGCCCCGCGCACAGGTCACCGAGGAACCCGCTCCTGTCGAACAGTCACGCAGCGAGAAAACCGAATCCGTCCAGCGCATCGCGCGCAAGCGGCTTTCGGCCAGATTGCGCCCGTTGCTGCTGCGGCGTTTGAAAAAGTACGTCGCGAAGGATTTGCCCGACCGCATCGAACAGCGGCGCGATTGTCCGCTCGGCGACGAGCAGCGGAAACTTTATCTCGCTGAATTGCGCCGCAGCCGCGACCAGATCATGCAGACCGTCGCGGAGCAAGGCCTCAATAAAAGCAAGATGCACGTGCTCGCCGCGCTCACGCGGTTGCGCCAGATCTGCTGCCATCCGCGGCTCGTCGGCAGCGACACCGCATCCGGCAAGACCGAAACGCTCTTTGAACTGCTCGATCCATTGATTGCCGAGGGACAAAAAGTCCTGGTCTTCAGCCAGTTCGTCAGAATGCTGCAATTGCTCGAAGAGGAATGTCGCAACCGGCAGATCAACACGCACATTCTCACCGGCCAGACGAAAGACCGGCAACAGGTCGTCGGCGCATTCCAAAACGACACGAAACCCGGCGTGTTTTTGTTGAGCCTGCGCGCAGCGGGCACCGGTTTGAATCTGACGAACGCCAGCTACGTCGTGCTTTACGACCCGTGGTGGAATCCGGCGGTGGAAGCGCAGGCGATTGACCGTTCGCACCGCATCGGCCAGACGCAAACGGTGAACGCCTACCGGCTCATCGCACCTGTAACCGTCGAGGAAAAAATCTGGGAACTGCAACAGAGCAAGGCGCAGACGATCGCCGACGTGCTGGGCGAGGAAGGTTTCGCCCGCAGCCTCACGACGACGGATTTGGAATATCTGTTCGCGGAAGATTGAAAATTTGCAGCCTTTGCCGACGGGTGACAAGCAGCAGGAATTGATTCGAGATCATTCTGGACAAGCCGTTACACCCAAAATACAGTTAAAACATGAAACTGGATAGGCTGCAAACCCAGCCGCCCATTATCCATTAGGCGGATATGAACACCAAATTGATCGTAACCATCTTTCGCTGGACTGCACGAGTCATTGGAATAGTGATGGTCGGACTTACCCTAATCATTGCGATAGGCGAAGGTGTGCCCAATCTATTTGCGCAGCCATTTGTCATCCAGCTCGGCTTTCTCGCACTTACGCTGGTGTTATTCGGTATTCTCCTTGCATGGCGCTGGGAACTTCCAGGCGGCATCATGTCGCTCGTTGGATGGGTTCTGTTTATTTTGGCTGAGAAAGTCCACTGGCAGCATTCTCTTTTTTTCATTCTTTTGGGCATCCCAAGCCTGCTATTTCTAGGCAGTTCTTTCTTACGTTGGTATTGTGAAAAGCACAAATCCGCCTGATAAGAGGATAGACTGCAAATCTTCACCCGCAAATCCTAGCCGAAGGCGAACACTGTGGCGTCGGTGAAATACGAACCGTCAGGCACAGTTTTTCAGGAATTCTTTTCGATTCATAAAAGTTTGTGGTTGGTTAATTCGCCAGCTTGATCGCGGCGAGCGTCTTGACTGCCGCCAGGTCCTTCGGTGTTTTCAGGGTAATGCGGACGCCGGTTCCTTCCGGGTATTTCGGGGCTTCGTTCATGATTTTGACGATCCGTTGGGGAAGCTTGGCGGCACGCGTCGCCTGCATGGCCTTGTCACCGAGAATGAACGCGGCAATGAAGGAACCTGCCCGCGGGCCGAGCCAGACAATGGTCCGCGCCTTGCGCTTCACCCGCAAGCTCCAGCCGGCTTTGGGTGAATAACTGTTCCATTCGTGAACGTTCACACCAAATTCCCGCTCCAGATCGGCCAGCAGTTGATCCCATGTTGCCCTGGCCGGACCGAGCGCGGTGGTCAGTTCGCCATCGGTCGGCTGCTTCGTTTTTCCAATGAATGCGTTGGGGGTCATGGGTCTTGAGCTATGGCTTCAAGTTCTTGAAGAACAGTTTTCCGTTCATGGATGGAGTTTTTTCATTCAGTTGCGGGGAATATTGGCATCATTGGCCTGGGTTTTGATTTCGACAGAGCTCTCTCCGAGGCCGTCCGCCCGGGCAGTCAATTTGACGGCACCGGGAGTGCGTTTGGATTTGATGATCGCCAGGCAGCGGCCGTCGAATGTGGTGCGTTGGGGCTGCTGAAAACTTTCAAGGCTGTCAGGTTTGGAATTTCCGACGGCGGCCAGGGTTCCTTCGCCTTCGACGGTGAAGTGCACCAGGTTTTGAGCGCGCGGGACCCGCT
>Ga0182011_10002266_pt1 | contig 16320 bp, 18 predicted proteins | sample 711E1DmetaG_FD_120481 | JGI IMG/M metagenome (GOLD analysis project Ga0182011, IMG submission 120481) | Permafrost microbial communities from Stordalen Mire, Sweden - 711E1D metaG | ecosystem: Environmental > Terrestrial > Soil > Wetlands > Permafrost | place: Sweden: Stordalen | collected... | reverse complement strand
GTTGGCTTTGGTCGTGGCGGGAATCGAGGAACGCGTGTTCGTCATCAAGTACCGCGATACGGGAATTGGCCCCACTCCGCGCTGGACGGTTGGAACGCACTGGCTGGCGTATGACCGTGACACCGGACGGCTTTACGGGTCAGACTGAGTAAGAATGCCGCGTCTCAAAACTGGCAAACAACTCCCGAAGTGGAACTGAGACGGCCAACCGGCGCAGGCTGCAGTGAATTGTTAGCTTCACAAGATTGGCTCGATGGAACTTAGCATTCGGACTTCGTAAACATCTGGCGAGAGGGCGAATGGCGAACTCACACTGCTGTTAGTCACGGTCACGATGCCCTCGAACGTTCCCCGCAGGCCCTTGAATTTGTCTAAGGAGGTATTGGCGTAAGCCTTGGGCAGGTCTCGATGATGGAAGCCAAAATAGAACAATGCTGACGACTCGGTTTGAGGGCTTACGAAAACAGAAATGGCCGTTGATATAGCGACTCCATTGGTATCGTATCCGTATGTGTGTTGCGAGAGCACAAAGCTACCGTGGTATTCGACCTTGTCGCCCTTTTTCGGCGGCTGGCCTGTCTTATCCTCGACAAGCCCTGCTGCGCCGCTCTTTAGCACGAGAAGCAGGGCAACTGCTAATATGGACATCGTCTTCATTTGCTCGTATTTGGTTCTCGGTGTTGCTGCTTGCGACCGGCGACAGATTGCTGCCAACGTCCAGAACTGAGCCACGCCGGCCCGGTGATGTCAATTGCGAAGCGGATCTGACCGCACTATCCCGCGTTGGCTCCAGCCAACAACCGTAATTGATGGATTGCCTGGGCTACAGCGAATTCTTCCCGGCGGCTTTGGCCTTCTTCCAGCGCGCCCTAGCTGCCGCCGCAATTTTCGCACGGCCAGACGCACTCATTTTGCGTCGAGCCTTTTTCACTGGCTTCGCGGCTGACTTCCGCCCCTTAACCTTGGCCCATCTTGCTTTTTGAGCGGCAGCAATTTTCCGCCGACCGGCAGCGCTCATCTTTCGTCGCTTCTTGGGGGCTTCGCCGGCAACAGGTTTGGCAGTTGAACCAACCAACTTGCTCAGCTTATTTTCCAAGGCTTCGATCTTTTCTTTGAGATTAACAATTCGGCGTAATTGTTGGACTGATAGGTTTTCGATTGAATTCATGGGGGCCAATAAAGGTTTTTGGCGGGGGAAAGTCAATGCGTGATTTTTTACTGTTCAAGGCGCCGGTCAGCGAACTCCTAATCCCAGAGGGACCGCTTTTCAACCGCCCGATGACAGCGGCGGAATGTGCAACCGTCCGCTCGGCAATTCATCAGCTATCTTGGATGGGATCGAACGAGCGATAACCCAAGTGGGTAATGCCAAAGATAAAAGTCCAGCCCCTGAATAGTATTTTCCTTTACAGCAATTCGTGCCGTGTGAAACGACGCCTACCAATTCTCCTGCATGGTTCACGATGGGGCCGCCACTCGTTCCGCTCGGAATTTCGCTGTCAGTTGTGTAAGAGAAGGTAGAATAGCTCCAACCAGAGTAAGTAGCCGTCCCAGCAACCCATGTCTCGACGTGCGTCCGAATCCAAACAGGAAACGGCACGCGCGCTTTTGGGGTCCTCCGCAACAATTTGACGGGGACGATATGTGCACACCAATCTTCAAAGGCTAATGCTTCATCAGGCAGGCGATTGTCATCTGGGCATCCGAGAACCGCAATGTCGCTTACGGGTTCAACCGCAAGCGTACCGGTGGTCAAATCGCCACTGCCAGTTTTAATTTTGTTGTAATAATCCCCCCACACGGCCATCAGGCTGGTGCAATCCCAGTCCACACAATGAGCCGCCGTGATGATAAAGCCGCCCTCGACCAAAACGCATTGGCCGTTACCGCGCTCCTTCGTAGGGATTTTGAACGTGGCCCCGGCAACCAACTTTTTGACACCTGTAGAAATATTCATGCCCCAAAAATGCACCACCCCTGCTGGATGGCAAACCGATTTTTTGTCCCACGGTCCGCTGGGCAAACCCGGCGGTAGCCGCTTCCACCCGCTTCATCCGACGGCGACTACCGAAACATCTTCGTTCAAGTGATTCCAGCCCTTTCCCACCGCCCGGGGGCGAGCACGGGTTTACTATCCACTAGAAAACGATACTGCGCACAGAAGTTTGAACCCGCCTTATTTCCCCATCAAACCATCCCACGAGCAACCCAGAGCCTTTTGCAAACGCAACACCGTCGTCAGCAAAATGTTCACATGGCCGGCTTCGATCTTCTGGATGGTGCGGATGTTCAAATCGACCAGTTCGGCCAGCTTTTCCTGGGTGATTTTTTTAGCCATCCGCTCGCGGCGGATGTTGATGCCGAAAGCCTTCAGTTGCACGGCCTGTTTTGAGTTAAGAGGCATGCGCCCCATTGAGGCGCAATTTCCCCTTGACGACCACGGCACGATGGGGCGTAATATTTCCCAGAAATAATCATGGCATGGGAAGGCAAAGTGATCGGTGCGGTAGCTGGGTGCGCGTTCGGTCCGGTTGGCGCGGCATTAGGGGCTTGGATTGGACACGGTTATGATCTGGATTGCCAAGCCCATAAGGAGCAAGAGGATGAATATTACAGCCGACTGAATGTTTTTGCATGTGGTGTTTGTGCTGCTTATGCCAACGGAGAGGTGCATCCAAACGAGCGGAAAAGGCTGAACATTTTGGCTCGTGAAGTTTTTGGAGCGATTTCAGACAGTCAAATTGACAACCTAATCCAAGAGGTTCTCCGCAGGCCATTTGGAATTGATGACTGTGCCCGCGTATTCGCATCCATGACGAGAGAGGTTCAGCCGATAATGGCTATCGAGATTCTTTCCATACTCTATGCCGACCATGAGCGCGATGGATGGGAGTCTCGTTGGTTGGATCAATTAATACAACTTTCCGGCAGCGATCCGTATGATTGGAATGAAGCAGCACGTTTTTTTGACCGAGGCACAGAATCCGGAAACACTCGTGCAGAATGCTTAAATGCACTTGGTTTGTCCTCTGAAGCTGATGCCGATGCAATAAAGACGGCATATCGATATCAGGCGCGCGAATACCATCCAGACAAATTAGCAAATGTTCCAGAGGCAGTAAAAAAACTGGCCGAAGACAAACTGCGCACTCTGAACCTAGCTTACGAATCTTTGACCAAAAACCCGGCCCTCACCCACGACCTTGCTGGTTACGCCGTGCAGGTTTCTCCCACGAGCACTCAAGGAGGCGAGTCCCTGCGCAAGGGGGTTGTGACGTTTTGTTTTCTTTGCGGCCAAAAAAATCGGCTGCCTACGCCGGAATTAATGTTGAAGGCCCGCTGTGGTGTTTGTTATGCGCTGCTTTTACTACCAAAGCAGATGGTGGCTAGAGGGTAGGCACAAATCCCAATGCTACCAATTGTGATTAAAGAGATCATCATTTACATTATCGGCCTGGGAGTAGGTGTTGTAGTCGGTATCTTCATAAACCCATACCTCGGTTTCGCGGCATTGTTTGGAACGATATATCTGCTGCGCAAATTATAATACAATTTATGCTCCCAGATTATTATTTTGTGCTCGGCATACCGTTTCAAGCCGATCTGCAAACGATCAAAAATGCTTACCGGGCAAAGGCGATAGTATCACATCCAGATCACGGTGGTTCCCACGAAGCAATGCTCCAGATTAACGAAGCCTATGGCATACTAGCCAATCCAGATGCACGACGTCATTACGACGAGGCCCGGGCGAATCAATATAATCAAGCGGCTCAACAGCAAGCCCGGGCAGATGCCTCTCAAGCACAGCAACAGGCCGAACAGTATCCGCGCCAATGGACTGATTTTGAATCCTGGCTGGCGAAAGATTTTACTGAGGCCGAATATGGGCAATGGGGAATATTCTCGACCGCTGGAAAAAGCAGCAGCGGTGTCTTGTTCATCATAATCGGTATGATCGCAGGTGGCATCGGTGGATTTGCGATATTGGAAACGGGCGTTCTCGGATCGGGATCGCAAAATGGCAAAGCACTGATATTCATCGTGGCATTAGGCGGGTTCTTAGGACAATGGATTCATAAACAAATTGGAAAATCCATGCGCAATCCGGGTGCGTCGCCAAAAACGCCAACTCCTCCTCAAAATACCGCCTCCCCACTGGCGAATCCTCCTAATGCAGCCACAACTGCATATGATAAAGGGGTTGGACTTGCAGTCGTTGTCGGCATTGTGGCTTTCATCATTCTGTGCTTTGTCTGCACAACGACTGTTGGTGGCGGGTTTTTTGGACCACCTGAAACCTCCATCAATTGGCCGGGTATATTCATCGGCACGGGCGTCTGTGCCTTCATCGCCTATCATGTGGGCAAGAAGTCCTAAACAAACCGGCGCATTACAAAACAAGTCAAACCGTATCTAGTTATGAGAAAAGCCATAAACCGAATCGGCGGTATGCTCATCCTTTTGGTCGCCGTCTGTCTGCTTTGGGGAGCGATCGCTTATAACGTGCGGGAAACATTTAACGAACGACGAAAAGTCATCCTCAATCAATGCGAGAAGGCCATGCCCATCCTGACCCGGCGTTATCAATCCTTCATTCCTCTGTTTCAAATGTGTGAAAAACAAGACACTTGGGATAGTGACTTTGTATTGCCGGGGCCTCGTTTTAACGAACCACCTCCGGCATGGGCGCCGGTCGAGCCCCCGCATGTAGATCTCAGCGGAGGAATGGATGGCGGGCTTGTTGAAGGCCACGATCTCAGACGTTTCACCGGTGGGACAATTGATACAAATGCCGGCGTCTATGTTATTGTTGATTTTACCGCCGTGCATGACGGCATCACCCGTTTTACCAATGGAACAACCGCATTTGAAAAAGTCATGGGCGCAACCGAAATTGAGCACAATCTCCCGCAGATCATTGCGGCAGCGACCAACTTTGACACGATCAATACCAACCTGTTGATGAGGCAGTTGCAAACTGACTTGGCGGCCACAGCCTCAGATGCAACCGCCGCGATTTCAGCCGTCTCGAAGTCTGTGGCCCAATACAACACCGATATTTCCCATAGCAGCATCGCGAAACTTCTACAAATTGAGCCTATTGGTATATTGTCAAAGCTTGTTACTTGGGACGAAGGGCATGCTCCTCAGTAAAGCTGTCACCGGTCACTTCAAAACCGGCCACGAAAGGTCGACACGACCGACCGGAAAAGATCAGGATAAGGTACTTTGTGCCCGTTCTTCGGATCGAGAACGGTGACACTTCCACCGACAGAGTACCGCCTGCAGAAAATGTCATTCGAAGCATTTAATTTGGATTAATTTCTATAATAGGCGGGTTTTTGTGTGTGCTTTTGTAACCAAGAGGAAGAGTGCCCTCCATTTCTGCCATTTTCTAAAAAGTGTCAAATACAAGTAATTGAATATCAGGTAATTACCGTTATCTGGTCATGGCAGCTTTATTGAAAAGTGAGCAGCTTTAGCCCTTAAAGCTGCTCAGTTAACGATAAAGAACTGCTCACAAAGCTGCTCTGTCTAGTATATGGACAGTGTGCCACGTGGAACGTGAGCAGCTTTGTGAGCAGCTTTAGGCGTTCCACGCGGAATAAAAACCTCCGTCCGTGCAAATTTTTGATTTTTGCACGGGCGCCGAGCTGCTTTTTGTCTAGTTCCGGTGCCTTGCAGCGCGGTTTATTCCGGTCAATTTGATTGATGTGAGGTTTCGCCGTAATTGTAAATGTCCTCCAATTTTACTCTCTGTAGCCTTCCTAAATCGTTCAACACGATGACGGTATTCCCCGGTAGAAATCCGATTGCCAGGCCAATATAACCTGGTTTGCATGGATCCGTGGCCACCAGCACATGCGGCGTGTGTATTTGCTTTTTAAATCGGCGATGGGTTTGGTCGTTGTATTGACGCACGCCGGAATAAAAGAGTTCTCGGCTTTTTAACAATTCGGAATGCGCCTTCAACCGGTAATGTTGCTCCAAGAACCGATGACACTCATTGCACATTCGTTGCCCCGGGCGGTTGGGGTTGCCGCACCGACAAAACATCTTCTTGTTCCGATTTGGTTCTGCTTGATTTGTAATCACAATACTACTTTTTCTTCGGTCATGTACTTAACTTGCATGCCCAGCAGCACGGCTCCCTGTGGCTGATACTTATCCCATACGTGATAATTGTGGCGGTTTACGTATTGCAGAAATCGAAGCTTTTCGGTCGGGATTACCTTCGTCAAAGCTAGGAATGTGTTTTCTGCATATTTACCCCACGCAACTTTGTCATGCGCCACCAGATCCAACCGATCAGCCTCCGCATGCCAACCACCACGCTGCAACGCCTTACTGGTGGCGTGCATGGAGTCGCCCCGGCGGTTCAGGACCTCAGCCCACACGTGCTCGCAGCGCCCGATATCAATGCGCTCCGCCACTAGCTCAGCAAACTCCGCGTAATCGGCCTGTGGCAGGATGGGACACAACATACCGAACGTCCGGAAGCCCTGATCCTGCAATTGCTTCAGGGCCGCCAGGCGCTTGGAGACCGGAGATGTGCCGATCTCGAAGGACTTGGTAGTCGCGTCATCCATCGTGCCCGTGGAGAATCCAAAGATCATCCGGGACTTGAATTCGGTTAGTTCCTCGGCGACTTGGAGCAATAGTGTGCTCTTGGACAACAGCCGGATTTGCCAGTGCGTCAATTCAAGAATCGCCCGGCAAATATCCACGGTTACTTCCGCCTGGTCCATCGTGCCGGCTACATCCACCAGTGGTGACGCATAAATAATCCGCGTGTCATTCGGATCGTCGTAACGTGGCCTGCCATACCGAAGCAGTGATTTACGCGTCACCGTTGCCGCATCGGTGATTTCCACCACGATATCTTCATGTCTGAGGCCGCGCCGTTTAAGCAGCAGATTCAGATTCCGATTTTTCCGCATCATCGCTGCGACGTAACAAAAGGCGCATTTGAAAGTACAGGCGTGACCAGCGGTGAAAGTCAAACAGTCGCACAATAACTTGTGGCCAAAATCGCTCGTGGTGTTGATGACGGCGTTGCTTCGGACGAAAAACCGGGGCTTCGCGCCGATGGTTCCGTCCTCCCAAAATTTTATTATTTCTTGGTTGCCGTCTGTTGCTGGCCCTCCAATTTGAGGCGTGGTGGGTAGTGTGGACTGTTCGATTGTTTGCATGATGTTTTACCTTATTGTTGTGGTTTTGGCCTGTAGGCGATTACTCGTTGAGGTCATTTTGGGTATGTACTGTGGGTCTGAATCCATGCCGCTGTGCCAGTGCCAGAATCTAAAGTATTCTGGCACTCTGGCACTGACAGCGGCTTCCGCGTGCCAGAATTGGTTTTGGCACAATTGGCACTGTGCAATGAAAACCGCGTGAACATTGGCGAAAGTAGTTTTGGCATTATGGCACTCATGACGTGGTTTTGGGTAAATTTGGCATCCAAGTCCCGGCGGTAATGTTTTCGCGCACTTTTCCGGTGTCCTGGAGCTTTTTTCGGAGCCGAAAATAGGACCGCCGGCTGATACCCTGACTCTCCGCCTGGTCCTGCCATCCGGCTGTAGTCAGGCCCGCCGCCGGCAATAGAGCGAGCAAGTCATCCGGCGCGTGTTCTGGTTTACGTCCGCCGGCCTGTTTGAGCTTGGACGGGTCGAGGTCGTCAGCATGGTGCATCAATGGAAACTGCCAGCGCACGGCGAATGGGGCGACGGGCTTGAAGTTGCGAAGGATCGGCTCCACGGTGAATGAATCAGCCTCTTCGTGTTTCGTGAAAATCAGAAGCGAATCCGGATCGCGCGCAAAAACTCCACTACCCGAGATTCGGTCAATTGCCTCTTTCGCGCTTGCGTTGCCTTTGGCGAAGTGGCAGCCATAGGCAATAGCCGCACCGGTTTCAACGGCGAGGTGTTCCAGAGCGTTGAGCAGCGCGGCAACGTCGCCAGCGGCGTTTTCGTCCGTGCCGCCGTAAAGTTTGTAAATCGGGTCCAAGATGATGAGCGCGAAGTTTTCCCTACGCACGCGTTCGATAATGCGCGGGATGAGCACACGGAAGCCGGCCGCATGGCCCCGAAGATTCAAGAGGATAATCTGTCCAGATTGCAGCACGACGTTTTTGGCCAACTCGACAGCGATTATGCGCTGCTGCCATGGGTACGGCTGAATCTCGAAATTGAGAAACAAAACCCTGCCCTGTGCCGTCGGGAATCCAAGCCAGTCTGCGCCGGTGGCGACGGAGATTCCCAAGTCAAGTAAAGCCCACGTTTTGAAACTTTTCGATGAGCCACCTAAAGCCAACTTGCTGCCGCGGTGAATAATCCCACCAACAAGTTCGGCAGGCGGGTCAATTTCCATCGCGAGGAAATCCGTGGCGTCAATCAGGTCAGGCAGTTCGGTTTGCTTGGGTGTGGATTCGGCGCCTAAGTATTCTGCGGCGATCCCTGCACGATTTGAATTGGGCTCGGGTCGCGGTTGAATCAGAGTCGCGGCGGTTATCGCGGCTTCGATTTCTGCTTTGGTTGTACCCGCATGGGTCCAATCGTTTGCGTCTTTGTGTGGCGCCGGTGTTGCCACGTTGTACACTTGACAGCCGGCAAAACTGGCAACGTCCGCAAGCCACTTCTTCGCGGCTTGATCGTTTTGCGTGAACGCAAGTACCTGCGCGCCGGAGTTGACATGGCCACGAATTAATTTCCCGTTGTTGGCGCCTCGGGTTATAAAAACGGCAGTGTCCTGCAAGCCGCCGTATGTGTGCCAGTCATATCGGTCCATGACAGCGAAGGCGTCCCACTGGGATTCAAACGCCAGAATGCAAGTCGCAGCTTTTACGTAGCCAAAAACAAGAGGTGCTGTTCGCTGCCCCGTCGGCTCGAACTTCCAGCTACCGTCGCCAAGGCGAACGTGGCAGGAAACAACCCTGCCATCATCACCGTGATTCGCGAATACTGTTGCACCGTCGAAATTGCCGACAATACTTTGTGCGTGAAGCCACTGCACAAATTCAATCGAATAACCGCGCCACTTGGCCAACTTGCTCGCATCGATATCCGTGAATGCATCGACGTATTGTTGCCAGTCAAAGCAGGTGGGGGTTGGTTTCGGGGGCGACGGTGCGCGGTTGAGGGTGTTATCCTCGTTGTTTGAGAACAAATCAGACAGGTTCAAACCGAGTGCGGCGCAAATTGCATCTGGCTCGCACCCGGCATGGCAGTGTAACAAGATACGACCGTCTGCTCCGATCGAGATGCTTAGCGATGGAGTGTGGTCGTCGTGCCCTGGACAGAGCCCCATCCATCCAGTACCGGATACGCTGTAGCATTCAAGGCGGGAAAGAAAATCGTCAACATTCATCGATGCCCACCCTTTCCAAAAGTTGCCGACGCTTGGACGATGTGAAAGCTCGGCGCACTGTGCGTTCGCCTTGCGCGACCATGCGCTCAACGCGGCGTTTGGTACTTCCGCTGGCTCTTGAAAATCGTAAGGCGGATTTCACGATTGCACCGCGCCTTCCTGTGCCGCCGTTTCGTTCAGCGCCTCGCGTTCGCACCGTTCGATGAAATCCAAGATCGATCGAAGATTGAACAACCGCGTGCCTTTCGTTTGGCCTGGTTCCCTGATGGACACGCTGCGGAAATTTCCTTTTCCCGCACCCTCGTAGAGTTTCGCGCGGCTAAAGCCGGTGTAAAATTCGACGCCGCGTTTGGGGCTTCTGATCCATACCGGCAGACCATTGACTTGGTCCTGAAGCAGCTTCTGCGCACGGACGGGGATGGGCCTTGTGGTCCCAGTCCCAGGCTTCAAGCTCCCGACCGGTATTGCGTTGTCATGAAATTTTGTATTCAACCGACCATAAACTACCGCGATCGGATTTTTGCGTCTCTGGCATCTAATCGGAAAGATTTTAACGGTTAGATGATATTTTACAGGTCAACACATCGAGACAACCAATGGGGTGAGGATTGGGTTGTGAAAGAAACGGTATACGGCTAGCGCGTCCTTTTGTCACCGTTCAAGCGAATTGCTACTGTCGTAAAATTGTCTGCAAGAAACTTCCGCGCCTCGTTTTTTTCCGCCTTATTTAGCTTCTTTTCCTTATCCATTATATGGTCAGTCGTGCCAGGAGTCGGATGTTGAACCACACGTGGATCTTCGATTATATCGTTGGGAAAACTGAATTGATTCCACCTTGCAGCCAAATTGAGCATTGTCTGGCCTACCCGAACCTTGGCACGGTAAAACTTTTGTTCACTAAAATTACGATCTTGGCTGCTTGAGGCTGACCTGCCTGATGACTTGAGCGCCCTATATACATTATCCAAATTGCAGCTTGAAAGCTCCCAAATTCGCCACCACCCCAACGCTTTCAGAGATTCTTCGCATTTCCTTTGTTTATGGCCATGCCCTTTGGGCAGATTGGGTCCCTTCCGCGGATTAAAAATGACATTGTCATTCAATTCGCTACCGTCGTTCAACTTTATTGGGTGATCATATTTCTTGATTAGTGCTTTTCTCCGCTGTGTCACCCATTCTGAAAATTGTTTTATGATTTCCTCATCCGTTTGCAGGAAATCCAATACGAAGGCCCCATACAATTCACGTATGTTCTCTGGCCAGTTAGCCCACTGCCGTGCAACAAGTGAAGCCTTTTCCCCTCCCAATTCCCAAGCCTTCCAAGCGGGCTGTCGCGGCTCGTAAAGTCCATTTTTCTCATTGATATTGACCTTTGACAATCGTTTCAGCCGCTCTTCTGGATCAATCTTCACCCAAGGAGTATGCGGAAACTCTGGAAAGTCACGAACCAGATACTCCGCAAACGGAGGATGTGTATTTTGGGGCGAACTTTTCCTGGCAGCTTGAACCGCTTTGTTGAGGTTGCGCAGTTGATCCACCGCTTCCAGAATGGGTTCATAACTACGAGCGTACTCGTAGTTGAGCATGGCAATCAGTTGCCAAGGGGGGACCCCCTTCAGTGTAACCTCCATGTTCCATTCAATTTCGGAAATCCGTTGGGGAGGGATTGTTTGTGAGCGAGAACCATGAGCCATATCTATTCCTTATGAATTATTGGTTTGCAGTCTTGGGGGCGAGGATTTTTTCATTATCACCAACCGCAAACATAGCTAAAATAGATAGACTTTTTAGCACTAGACTTTAGCACTGGCCTTTCCAAGGAAGTCTTAAAAAATCATAAATCCATTGATTTAATTACTCCAATTGAAGATTGGAGCGGGCGATGGGAATCGAACCCACGTGTGAAGCTTGGAAGGCTTCCGTTCTACCATTGAACTACGCCCGCCTGCGTCCCGCCGGGCGGGACTTCGGTGCGGCAGGCCCGCGAGACTTGCAGCGGCAGCAGCATAACGCCCGGGCTTGCGTTGTCAATTCCACTCGTGTAGCCTCGCGCGCATGGCAGCGTTGCTTCTCACCGGCGGACGCGTCGTGGATCCGGCCAACCGACTCGACGCCAAAGCGGATGTTTTGATTTCGGCGGGCAAAATCGCGGCGGTCGGCGCGGACGCGGCGAAGCAGGCGCCGCGCGAAGCCGGGCGGATGGACGTCAGCGGCCTCATTGTTTGTCCCGGCTTGATTGATTTGCACGTCCACCTGCGCGACCCCGGCCAGACGGCAAAGGAAAATATTGCCACCGGCACGGCCGCCGCCGCGCGTGGCGGTTTCACCTCGATCGTCTGCATGCCCAACACGTCGCCCGCGATTGACAACGCCGGGACCGTCGCGCTCATCCACGAACGCGCCGCCCAAAACGGCGTCGTGAACGTCTTCGTCACCGGCGCCATCACGAAAAACATCGCGGGCGAGGAACTCGCGTCCATCGGCTCGCTCAAACGGGCCGGCGTCGTCGCCATCACCGACGACGGCCATTGCGTGCAGAACAACGAACTGATGCGCCGCGCGCTGGAATACGCGAAAATGTTTGACCTGCCGGTGATGGATCATTGCCAGGATTATTCGCTCGTGACCGACGGCGTGATGCACGAAGGTTACTGGAACACCGTGCTGGGCCTGCGCGGCTGGCCGTCGGCGGGCGAGGAAATGATTGTTGCGCGCAACATCCTGCTGGCCGAACTCACCGGGACGCGCGTCCATTGCCAGCACCTCAGCGCGGCGGGCAGCGTCGCCCGGCTGCGCGAGGCAAAGAAACGCGGTGTGCCGATATCCGGCGAGGCCTGCCCGCACCATTTTACACTCACTGATGCCGCTGTGGCCGGCAGCGAAAAATTCTGGGTCACGGACGGAAAAGCCCTCAACCCTCAACCTTCAACCCTCAACCTGCCGGAGTGGCCGGCCTACGACACGAATTTCAAAATGAACCCGCCGTTGCGCACCGCGCGCGACCGCGAGGCGGTTTTGGAGGGACTGGCCGACGGCACAATTGAGATTTTGTGCAGCGACCACGCGCCGCATTGCGATTACGAGAAGGAAGTGGAATTTGATTACGCGCCATTCGGCATCACCGGCCTGGAAACCGAACTTGCGCTTTCGCTCATGCAGCTTTACCACGGCAAACGATTGAGCCTGCCCGATTTGATCGCCAAATACACCGTGAACCCCGCGCGGTTGCTGAATCTGCCCAAAGGCACGCTGGCCGTCGGCGCGGATGCGGATGTGACTCTCATCGATCCAAATCGCGAATGGGTTTTCGCGCGCGCCGAAACCGCGAGCAAATCGGCCAACAGCCCGTTCTTCGGCTGGAAACTCAAGGGCCGGGCGGTGGCCACCATCGTCGGCGGAAAAAAAGTCTGGACGGAAAAGGCTGAAGCGGTTGCTGCCTGAAAACCCAGCTTCACACTTGACCCGCTGTGTCGCACGTCTAGCATCGCGCGCGGTCGTTACACAAAGATGAAAGCAATTCTGGCACTGGAAGACGGTTCCGTGTTTCACGGGCAAGGCTTTGGCGCGCGCGCCTCCGCGTGCGGCGAGGTCTGTTTCAACACTTCCATGACCGGCTACCAGGAAATCCTCACCGACCCGTCCTATAAGGCCCAGATCGTCACGATGACGTATCCGCTCATCGGCAATTACGGCGTCAATGAGGTAGACGTGGAGTCGTGGCGGTCGCACGTGGCCGGCTTTGTCATCCGCGAACTCTCGCCCGTGGTCAGCAACTGGCGCGCGGATTCTTCGCTGGCGGAATATCTGGAGAAGAACGGCATTCCGGGCATCCAGGGCATTGACACCCGCGCGCTGACCAAAAAACTCCGGGTGCGCGGCGCGATGAACGGGTTCATTTCCACCGAGGAAATTCCGGATGCGGAAGCCATCAAACGCTCGAAGGAATTTGTCTTTGTGGGCGTGGATTACGTCAAGGAAGTGACGCACAAGCAGGCGTTTCGCTGGGACGAAAAAGACGAGCAGAGCGCGAGCTTCAAGCTGGCCATCGGCAACGAACCGGCGAACGCGCGCCAGTTGCGCGAGCCGCTGCCGCCGGCGGACATTCCCATCGTCGCCTTCGATTACGGGATGAAATACAACATTTTGCGGCGGCTCCGGCAGCATGGTTTCGGCGTGCAGGTTTTGCCGGCCACGGCGACCGCCGCCGAGGCGCTCAAGCACAAACCGGCGGGCATTTTTCTATCCAACGGCCCCGGCGACCCGTCGGCGCTCAACTACATCGTCCGCGAGGTGAAAACGCTCGTGGACAGCGGCATTCCGATTTTCGGGATTTGTCTCGGGCACCAGATTCTCGGGCAGGCATTCGGCGGGAAAACCTTCAAACTGAAATTCGGCCATCGCGGCGCGAACCAGCCGGTGAAGGATTTGGAATCCGGCCGGGTCGAAATTACGGCGCAGAATCACGGTTTTGCGGTGGACGCGAAATCGCTGGCCGCCGGCGTGGCGGTGAACCGCATCAATTTGAACGACCAGACCGTCGAGGGCATGCGCCACAAGACCAAGCCGGTCTTTTGCGTGCAATATCATCCGGAAGCCTCGCCGGGGCCGCATGATTCGACGCCATTGTTCGCTGAATTCCGCGCGCTGATTGAGCGGCGGGGATAAAATGTTCACAGGGCCAGATTTCGGTTTGACTTGAAACCGGCTGTGTCCATAATCGGCTCCGTAAGTCCATGGCCAAACTTGTTATTCTGACTCAGGGCCTGTCCGGCCGCGCGCACGAGCTGAACGTGGATCGCACCACGATTGGCCGGGTCGAGGACAATATGTTCCAAATCGCCGAGACATCCGTCTCCAGCCATCATTGCGAAGTGTTGTTGCGCGGCAGCGACGTTGTCATCAAAGACCTCAATTCGACGAACGGCACCTTCATCAACGACCAGCCCGTCACCGAAACCGTTTTGAAACCCGGCCAGATCCTGCGGCTCGGGACCGTGGAATTAAAGCTGGATGCCGGTGCGGCTGCTCCCGGAGCTGCTTCTGCTCCTGCCGATGCCGCCTCCGACGCTACCGCCAAAACGCCGCCCAAGAAACTGGAATCCACCATGGTCGTGCCCCGCGGCGTCAGCCTGACCGAGTTGGAAAGTGGCGGACGCCCGCCCGCCTTCGACACCACCGCGTTTTCTAAAAAGCGCAACCGGGCCGGCATTTATTTCTGGGTCGCCGCCGGCGTGGTCGTAGTCGTTATCATCGTTTTGCTCCTCATCGTGTACAATCAGATCAATCACGGCAAGTAAAGCCGGTCGCGGCCATGAAACCGCGCTTTTCAAATAAACCAACCAACGCGTTTACACTGATGGAACTGTTGGTGGTTATTGCCGTTCTGTTTATTTTGCTGGCGCTGGTTGACTTTGGCCCTCCGCCCAGCGCCAAGAAAAAGGCTCAGCGCATTGCCTGCATCAACAACCTAAAAGAAATCGGCCTCACTGACGGCAGCGTTCAGCAATTGACCACGGACGGGCTGCGTCAAGCGCTCCAGCAAACCGGCGTCGCCACCAACCGCCTCGCGATTCCGTGATTCGATACGAATTTCATGAATTTGCACGGATGATCTTAACGCAAAGAGCGCGGAGAACGCGGAGGCACGCAGAGTTTTTGCCTGATTTTCTCCGCGAATCTCCGCGTTCTTTGCGTCTCCGCGTTGAAGCAGAGCCTTTGGAATTGCCGGCCCGGATGCGTGAACTCCGCGCAAAAATGCGTGAAGCCGACGCGCTCTGGAAAACACCATCAGTATTTTACAAGCATAATCCGCATGGCACGGCTGGTGCTAATGATTGGTTTGGCATGAATTCCAGCCGGTCCAGTCACAGGGCGGGTGCGTTCACACTGGTGGAATTGCTTTGTGTCATCGCCATCATCAGCATCCTCTTCGCCTTGATGCTGCCGGTGTTCGATCAGGGCAAGGCGCGGGCCAAACGCATTGCGTGCATAAACAATTTGCGCCAGACGGGAATCGCGTTTCAGAGTTTCCTGCATGATCACGGCGACAGATTCCCCATGGCGGTTCCCATGGTCGAGGGGGGTTCCTACGAATTCGTCCGGAACGGTTATGCCGTGGGCGGAGAGTTTTATTTTTCGTTCCGCCAATTCCAGGTGCTTTCCAACGAGTTGGTCGTACCGGCCATCCTGATCTGTCCGACCGACACCCGGTTGCCCGCGACCAATTTTGGCGTGCTCCAAAACAGCAATCTCAGTTATTTCGTCGGCGTGAAAGCCGCGTACTCAAAACCGGATTCCATCCTGGCCGGCGACCGGCATCTGACGGCCGATTCCCTGCCGAATCCGAGCATCCTGCACATCGCAACCAACAACCCGTTGCGATGGATGCCCGAATTGCACCGATTCGGCGGGAACATTTTGTTCGCCGGGGGTCAGGTGGAGGAATGGAACAACACAATCCTGGCTTCCAGAGCCGGGAGTGAATATGCGGGAGCCGATTTATTCATGCCCACCGTCCTTCCCGGCCCCAATGCTCCCGTTTCCGGCGGTTACGGGAATTATCCTGGCGGCAATCCCGGTGTTGGGACAGTGTCGCCAACGCCCGCGGCAACACCCGCCTATCCGGCAACGCCCGCCTATCCGGCAACAACACCCGCCTATCCGGCAACAACCCCGGCTTCTCCAGTGACGCGCCCGGCTGACAACTATTCCGGCAGTCAGGGGAGAGTCAGCCGGCAAACACCCGACCGGCCTGGGACGCCAGATCTGCCGGACATGGCGGGCAAGAGCCCATCAGACTCATTTTCCACCAACGCGCCGGGCGGGGAAACGGTCACATCCGAAAAGGCGGATGATTCGACGACATTGACGTTTGATCAACGCGTCACAAAAACACTGCGCCGGAGCATGATTGAATTCTATTTGCTGGCCTGGCTGATATTTCTGCTCTGGCTG
>Ga0182011_10002264_pt1 | contig 16325 bp, 15 predicted proteins | sample 711E1DmetaG_FD_120481 | JGI IMG/M metagenome (GOLD analysis project Ga0182011, IMG submission 120481) | Permafrost microbial communities from Stordalen Mire, Sweden - 711E1D metaG | ecosystem: Environmental > Terrestrial > Soil > Wetlands > Permafrost | place: Sweden: Stordalen | collected... | reverse complement strand
GAATGGGGAATTGATTTTTTGGGCTATATTATTTTACCTCATTATATTTTACCGAGAACTAAAACCAGAAGGAGAATGTTTAAGAAAATACAAATAAAAATTCAGGATTGCCAAAGCGAAAAAATATCGGAATATTCCTTAAGTCAAACAATTCAATCTTATCTTGGTTATCTGTCTCATGCTAATGCTTATATGTTGATGAAGCGGGCGGTTTTTTTATACCCTCTTTTACGCTATAATTAACAATACAATACTCATGAGAAAAGTTTTTTATATTCTGGCGCCGTTCGTAATAGTAGTTTTGATTTTTGCCGCCGTTCTACTATTTTTATCACAAAATAAAGGTAAGGGCGCTTTGCAAGTTACCTCCACACCGGTAGCCAAAGTTTATATCAATGGTAAGCTGTTAGGACAAACTCCGCTTTGCGCATGTGAATTAAAAGATATGCTGACGGTTGGGGATTATTCTTTAAGATTGGTTCCAATTCAAGCAGGATTTGAGCCATTTGAGCAAAAAATTACCATCAGCCCAAAAGTCTTAACGGTGATTGATAGAAGTTTTGTAGGTCTTGGTCTTAGCAATGGTAGTGTGATTAATTTGTCGCCGCTTAGCGGGGCAAAAGAAATGCAGATTTCAGTTGTTTCTTTCCCGGACAGCGCCCAAGTGTATTTGGATGATAATCTACAAGGACAATCGCCGCTTCTTTTACAAAATATTACTGAGTCCGATCACGAATTAAAACTTTCTAAAATTGGTTATAAAGACCAAATTGTGCGGATAAAAACAACACCTGGTTATAAACTTGAAGCCTTAGTTTTTTTAGGAATTAATCCCGATGTCGCCGCGACTACCGCTTCTGCTGCTTCCGCCTCGGCCAGTTTGCCGGTGGCAAAAGTTGTTATCTTACAAACGCCAACGGGGTTTTTAAGAGTGCGGGATCAAGCATCGCTAGGTGGTAATGAAATTGGACAAGTGAAGCCTGGAGAAACCTATCAATTATTAGACGAACGGACGGATTGGTTTCAAATAAAACTTTCCAGCGGTCAGAGTGGTTGGATTAGCTCCCAATACGCCCAAAAGCAGTAATTAACTGGGGCTGATGAAGTAGACTAAAGCAATTACTAGAATAGTCCAAATAATTACAGTCGTCAATAAAGGCCTGTCAGACAAAAGCACTTTCTCCGGACTTTCGCCCTCATTTTTTTCATAAATATCTTGTAAATAACGCATTAACCCGTAGACTACGGGAATAATGGTTATCATTAGCCACTTCCGCTGGAAAAAAGCCGGCAGAAAATCCGGCATTAAAACGCCGATTGAAAGTTTAAAACCTCCCGGGTTTTCCAAGAAGGTAAACAGGGCGTAAGAGATAAAAGTGGAGGTGGCAAAAATCGACGCATAGACATCCAACAGTCTTTCGGAATAATGTGACAAAGATTCCCGGGTTTTGGTAACATCAAAATTTTTGGTTCCCGATAAAAGCGTTAATTCACTTCTTCTTTTACCAATTGCCAAGAAAAGCGAAATCGAGATGGTCGTTAACAAAAGCCAAACCGAAATATGAAATCCACTGGCAAATTCTCCCGCATAAACCCGCAAAATATACCCGGCGGCAATTATGAGAATATCGACAACCGCCACACTTTTTAAAAATGAGGAATATAAAAATTGCATCCCAAGATAAACTAAGACCAGCAGGAAAAACGCGGGAGTAATAAGCGTTGCGGCGGAAAGAGAGATTCCCAGTAAAAACGCCGCAATGATTGTGGCCAGAAGAATTGGGATATCACCGTGGGCGATCGGTCTAAACCTTTTAAACGGATGCAGTCTGTCTTTTTTAACGTCAAAAATGTCGTTGATAATGTAAGTGGCTGACGCTAACCCGCAGAAGACAAAAAAACCTAAAATTACTTTAGATAAAACAGGCGGATCAAACAGTTCTCCTGTAAAAGTTATCGCGGCGAAAATGGCCAAGTTTTTAATCCATTGTCTTGGCCTTAAGAGCCTGAGTATGTTATATGCTAGTTTTATCATCGGCGCGTCTTAACAAAAATTGTAAAAAAAGTATAGCACCTCCGGCTAAAATTACCAGCATGATAATTGCAAATAATTTCCCTTTGCTGGACAAAACCAGGGAAAGTGCCCCTAGTATTGCAGAAATAGTCCAATAAAACAACGCAATCCGTCTTTGCCCAAACCCTAAGCTTAATAGCAAATGATGGAGGTGTTTTTTATCGTGCCAAAATGGAGATTTTCCCGATAGAATTCTTCTGGCGATGGTAACTAAACCATCGGTCATCGGCACTCCCATCACCAAAATTGCCGTAGCCAGTTTTGCGCCGGAAAGAATTGAAGCCACAGCCAATATTAGATAAATGGCGGTGGCGCCATAACCGGGGAAAATTTTTGCCGGATAAAAATTAAAAACCAAAAAGCCCAAAGATGAACCAGCGACAATAAATGATAATGTTGCTGCTGTAGCGCTAGTCTGATCTAAGTGAGAAAAACGAAGACTTAAAACGCCGATTACAATTGCCGAGATTGCCACAATTCCCGGCATTTGGCCGTCAACGCCTTTGCTCCAATTCAACATGTTCATTACCCAAACAATCCAAAGGATAGCAATCAAATCACCTAAGAAGCTAATCACAGTTCCAGCCAGAAAAGGAATCTGTAAATGGCTGAAGTTCAAAATTCCTCCTAAGGGATTGGTAATAAACGGAATGTTGGCGCCCATAAAAACCACAAAGACAGCGCATAAGATGTTAATCGCAAATCTTAAATAAGGAGAAAGATCATATTTGTCATCGATAACGCCAATTACAAGCGAAAAGAAAGCTGCAATTAGCGTTGCGACAATCACTTTTGCCATTGGTAAAAAAAAGATACTTGCCGCAAGTACGCCAATAAATAGTGGAATTCCACCACCTCTGGGAATTGGTTTTTTGTGAATTATGGCGGGATGCTGATGTTTTTTAGGATCATCAACGATGTTCAGTTTCTTAAGGACAACAAGACTTAAAGGCGTAGCGATAAGTGTTACCAGAAAAGAAAATAGCAAAGGGAAAATTGTAATATTTAAATTAGGCATTTAGGTTATTTGCATTATAATCTTAATCACAAAGAGAAAATTCATAAATGCTAAAATTAGCGTGACAGCGGCCACAATTCTGGCAATTAAGGGGCTTTTGCTGTAAACGATTGAAGTGAAAATAATATTGAAAAGAAAAACAAAACCGAAAATAATTGTCGGGATAAAAATTCCCAAAGTTGAGGTAAGCCGGTCGTTTCCCCATGGAAGTTGATTAAAAATTGGAATAAACGGAGGAAGACTTAAGTAATTAACTAAGATATACAAAACGGTAACAAGCATTAATAAAAAGCTGATAAAAAACCCGCGCAGTGCTAACTTATCGGAAACGATATTATTAATAAAGTTTTTCATAAATATCTACTCCCTCAATATTTATCTTGCGGTCATATCCGGCAAGAGAAAAAGGATAGGCAGCAACATTTGGCATCACTATGATAAATTTAGGCTTATTAATTTCTAGTCCGGTTTTAGTATTGCTTAACCCATCTTTATAACTGGTAATATGATACGCGGCCGCATATTTTCCCGGAGGAAGCTTATTGGTCATTTTATAAACTTGGGCATTATTCCCCCAAAGAAATAGGTTATCGGAAGTTTTGGCATAGAGATTAATAAAGTTAGCGATTTCATAATCGCGTGGGGTACTCCCGTCAAAGAATCCTTCATACGCCATAACACTCTTTTGTCCTAGCATAAAAGCAGCAAAATTTTGATAGTAGAAAATAGTTTTGGTATAAAAATTAAAGCTCAAAAGAACGGCAATAAAAGTGGAAAGCATTAAAACGCCCGCCAGTTTCGAGAAGTTTCTATTCAAGATAAAAAGTCCTATGGTTAGGCAAAGAGCGGGGAGTAGAACTAAAACATAATGCGTATAAGGCCTTTGCGAAAAGTAAGCGTTAAAAACTGAAAATCCCAGCCATAGGGAAATAAAGGCAAAAGAAAGCCCGTAAGCTTTTCTTTTCCAGAAGATAAATAAAGAGAAACTGCCTAAAAGTAGTAATTTAAAAATCAGAAAACCTTGAGGAATAATCAATTTATTACCGGAGCCGACATAGCCAACGTTGGAGAATAAAGTGGCGGTTAAAAATTCTTTAAACGCATGAGTAAAGATAAAGTAAATGGCTGTTAATATGATGGGCATCAATAACCCGATTATAAATGGGGCTAGATTTTTAATTTCTGTTACCAGATTCTCAATCTTAAAAATATCAAGGATTTTTTTGGAATAATTGGCAAAGAATAAAAAGCCGGCAAAAGCGGCAAAATCAAAAACAGCCACAATTTTAAACAGAAAAGACAGCCCTAAAACCAGACCGGCAGAAATCAAGATTATAGATTTATGATTTCTGATTTCAGAATTGGTATCCAAAGATTTCAGAATTAAATAACCGGCGGAAATATTCAATAATAACATGAAGTTTTCCGCGTTGGCGATATTACCTTCAATTAGGGGAAGACCGAAAAGAATGGCGAATATAAGCGTTGCAATGTAACTTGCTTTAGCATTCTCAAGCAATCTTTTGCAAAGATAGAAAAATACGATAACCGATAACAGCCCGAAAATTAAAGACAACAGTCTTATCATAAATTGATCCGAATCAACAAAACTGTAAAGAAGGTAGAGAAGCGGCGGTTTGTTGTCAAAAATGTCGCGGTACAAAAGCCTACCTGCTCTGATTGCAATTCCCAATGTTTGATAAATTCCCTCGTCGCCGTACCAGTCAGGTTCAAATAATGACGGGAATCTTAATAAAAAGAAGACTAAAGAAGCCACAATTAAAAACCATATTTCTCGGCTCCTTTCCAATTTTGCCAAAATCTTCATATTAAAGTTTTTCGGTCACTTTATATTCTAACCTTTTACCAAGCATTAGTTGAGTATGTGAAATTAAAGCCGGTAGCGCAGAAAGGAAAAACCCTACCAGTGGAAGGAGCAGAAACTCTAAAGGAAACAACAGTTGTCGGGCTTTTGAGTGTTTCGTAGTATGTTTTGGCCTTTGTCGATAGTCGATAATAAACATCATTGCAGTTGCAACTAGGCAAAGGGTTAAAATAAATCCCGCCAGTTTTGGTAAATTATAGCCAAGTGTAGTTCTGGAAAAGACCGGATTAACAAAGGGCATAATATTGGCAGCTATAGTGATTATGAACCAGTTAACCGGCCAGAGGAAGTGGTCAAGCAAAACATTAAAAAGCATCATGGTTTTTCTGACAAATGGAACTCCGGGGACCGTAAACCACCACTTTATAAATAGTGCGTCATCGGATGCGCCCCAACTCCAACGTCTTTCCTGTTGGTATTTATTCTTTAAGGATTTTATATAAGAAGAAGAAAGGGGAGCGTCCATAGATGTTTTTAGAAATATCGGTTCCATGTAAATTTGTCCTTGTTTTCTGAAAAAGGCTTTAAAGAAAATCCGGTAATCTTCCGGAATAACATCGGTATCCCAATAGCCAATTTCATGCAAGAGTTTAAATGATAAAGAATAGGTTGAGTTGGAGACTAGTCTATCTTTTTGTACCAAAAGGCCTGTTCGCCAAAGGCTGCCAAAAAAGGAAATTATGCGAATTGCCGCCGGGACGTTCCAGAAATTGTTGTAATTAACATTGGCGGATTGCCAGAATTTAGCATATTTATTAGCGTCTTTTAGAAAACTGGCAGCCAGGTAAGCAAAATATTGGGGGTCGAAGATAGAGTCGGCATCAACGGAAGAAATAGTCGCATAATCCATGTCAACAATACCTGTTTTAATCAACTGTTTGTAGGCCAATTTACCTCCAAAAGCCTCATTTGAAGATTTACCTTTCACTTCGCCTTCAATATCCGGATGGAAACTAGCAAACATTGCCCCGAATTTTTTACTAAACTCCGCGATTAATTTTTCCGCCCGCTCATTTGCTTCTGTTTCTCTTTTTTCCATGGCCAAAACGACGTAGATTTTTTTACTGGGGAAAGTTTGATTGCTTAAACTTTCCAGTGTTTTCCTTAATTTTTCCAGATTTTCCTTATAGTTAGGAATAATAACAACATGGGACATCTTTTCAAAATTTTCAAGCGGTTTGGCTAACTTCAGCCAATCCTGTTTTTCCGCTTCTTTAATTTTTCTGGAAGCAATAAAGGCGGTAATTGCTAAGGAAAAAGATTTATAAAACCAATAAACATCAAAAAATAAGATGAAATAAGCAACCGCCAGAGGGATTAAGAAGGATCCCCAGACAGGAAACAAAATCAAAAACCAGGAAACAAAACCTGGCAATATCTCAAGTGTTCGCCTGGTTTTTATTGGATAGCGGGTGAAAACGGTATTAAAAAAACTTGTCATAATCTAAAAACTCTTTTGGCATTATCGGATGTAGTTTTATTAACTACATCAAAAGAAGTGTTTTTAATTTTTGCTATGGAATTACCCACAATTATAACATAGCTAGGTTCGTTTCGGCTACCACGGTAGGGAATTGGGGGCAAATATGGAGCATCGGTTTCGGTAATAATCCTTTCCAGTGGTGTTTTTGCGACCAGATCAGACAAAGCAGTATCTTCTCCCGGAGCTAATCCTTTATAGGTTATATTGCCGTCAAAACCAACATAAAAACCCATCGCCAAAACCTTTTCTAGATAATCCATATTCCCGGCAAAACAATGAAACATTCCCGGAATTTCCAAAAGTTCACTTTCATAATTTTTAATAATCTCCAGGATGTCCTTTCCTGCATGCCGTCCATGAATTTGTAGGGGAAGTTTATTGGTAATCGAAATTTCAATTTGTCTTGAAAAAATTTCCCGCTGTAGTTTTGGGTCGGTAATGCCATTTGATTTATAACTGTAATAATCCATCCCAACTTCGCCAATGCCAACCACTTTTGGCATTTTTGCCAAAGCCTCAATTTGCTTTTCCCAACCCTTTGTAACTTTATCGGCGTGGTGCGGATGAATTCCAACAATTGCATAAAGATTTTTATATTTTTGCGCCAGCTCGACGGCTTTCTGACTTGACTCAATGGAAGTGCCGGTATTAATTATAATTTCAACGCCCGCATCAAGCGCCCTTTTTATTGCGGCGTCATAATCTTTGTCAAAGGCCTGAAAATTTAAATGACAATGCGCGTCAACCATAAACCTATTATACAAGGATTTTGTATAATAGGTTTAAATGAAACGTGTATTCAGCAAGGAGATTTGGATCGCGCTATTTATCTGCCTTATTTTTACTGCAGTTTACTTGACACTTTCATTAGTTAGGCATAATCATTTTTTATCTGGTTACGATCTAGCTTTTGTCAACCAGTTCGTTTATGGATATTCACATTTTAAAATTCCTATTTCAACGGTTGGTGCATACGCTTTTACGCCTTCTTTTTATGATCACATAGAATTTATCTATGTATTTTTATCCCCTTTCTATTGGATATTTTCTGATGCAAGAACTTTAATAATTCTCCAAGCTATTTTTGTAGGAATTTCGGGGATTCCGATATTTTTACTTGCAAGAGGGCATAAGATAAATAGTATTTTATCATTTGCTCTTTTAATTTCTTATTTGTCTTTTTACGGGATACAAAATGCAATATGGTATGACGTTCATAGTCTTGTTTTCGCTGCTGTATTTCTCGCTTTTTTTGTCTATTTTCTCGATGCAGGCAAGAAATGGTTAACAATTTTATTTTTCGTTTTAGCAATTACATGTAAAGAAGATATTGCTTTTTTAACGACATTAATTTTAACTGCGCACTTCTTTAGAGCAAGAAGAAAACTAGATCTAGCATTGATTTTCATTTCTGTTATATATTTATTTGCGCTATTTAATATTTTTTATCCTCACTTTACTCCAGGTTATAGATTTGGAGAGAAGGGCGGAGTTCTCGTAAATATTAACCCTAATAATTTTATAAATACAATTCAAAAAAGAGAAGTAATTGTATATAGTTTGGGTTGGTTTGGATTCCTGCCATTATTATTCCCCGTATATTTAATACCCTTTTTTGGAGATCTTTTTCATTACTTCGTATTAGGGATAGGTGTCAATACGGCTCAGGATTTTTTCTATCATTACCGAGTTACCCTGGCTATATTTTTAATCTGGCCGACTATTCTTGGAATTGAAAAATTTAAAAAACTAAATAATAAATACTTAGCTTTTTATATATTATTCTGGGCAGCATTATTTACTTATATTCTTCATACCCCTTTTACTTATCTGACAAAGCAATGGTTCTGGGTAGAAAGTCCGTCCGTAAAAAATATTAATAAGATGTTATCCTATCTTCCTGCAAATGCGTCTGTTGTTTCACAAAATAACATAACGCCTCATATCTCAAACCGAGACAATGACTTCACTTTATTTGCAGATGTTAAAGGTTTTAAAGATAATTCTCCTTGCGGAAAGCCCCAATGCGCATGGTTTAAGTGGGCTGGAAATCCACAGTATCTCGTGGTCGACACTTCATCGGAATGGAATATTCTTCAGCTCTTAGCCAATAGACCTGATTTTATTAAAGCGTTAAATAATATGGAAAAAACAGGAACAATAAAGAAGTATAAACAAATTGGAAGTGCCATTATGTATACGGTAGAGAAAAGACCCTTCCCCTAAATGAAGAGAAATTATTGACCTGAGGATTGCATCGCATTAAGGCAAGCCGTCCTTGCCGGTCCGGCAGGAATTTGGTCGCAAGGAGAAGTTCCAGCTCCTACTCCGGTTGAAGGTGCAGTTGTTACTGCTGGTTGAAATTGTTTTAAAAGTTCTGACATATCCTGGAATTTAATGTTGGTTGGAACCGTAAATTTGGAATTATCCGGCAACCAAGGTGAACATTTCATATCAACTTTCTGATTAACATTAAAACTCTGACTAATAGCTGAATTCTGTGCCATATTTTTGGCGCTGGCAAGATTTATTTTTATGCCTGTTGGCATAGCCGCGGACCAGATATACATAAAAGTTCCGTCTGAAACCATATGTCCTGAAGTTTGCTTTCCATCAGCATCTTTTGTTGTAAAATCTCCGGCAAATTTTTTATCAGAAACAAAAATTGAACCGGTGCCTTTATTGTCAGGATAAGTAATCGCGCAATTAACATTTTTCCCACCGGAAATAAGGCTTAGGATAGAATCTGAGGTGGGATTAGCAGCAGGCTTTGCGCTTTGTGTATTTACAGATTGAGTTTGAGTAGGAGCTTTAGAAGATTTTAGAAAGAAAACTCCGCCGACGGCTACGATCAGAAGTAAAATAACAGCAGCGATGATGATTCCAATATTTTTCATTAAAGTGAGTATAGGACGATTTTTTGTGAGTGTCAACAGTTATTTTTCCCAAGAGAATTCGGGGCGGCCAAAATGCCCGTAAGTGGAAGTTGCAAGGTAAATCGGCTTTTGCAAATCGAGGGCTTCAATAATTCCGGCAACGGAAGTATCTAGAATTTCCGTCATAAATTTCTTAATTAATTCAACTGGTGCTTTTTCTGTCCCAAAAGTTTCAATGTCAAGCATCACCGGTTTCTTGGCGCCGATAAAATAGGCCAGCCGAACTTCGGCTTTGTCGGCTAGTTTTTCCTTAACAACATGCTTTGCCAAGTATCTTGTGGCATAAGCGCCGCTTCGGTCAACTTTAGTCGGGTCTTTGCCGGAAAACGCCCCGCCGCCGACTCTGGCATAGCCGCCATAAGTATCAACAATAATTTTCCGCCCCGTCAGTCCGGCATCGCTAGCGGGTCCGGGCATATGCCAAACTCCGGTGCCGTTAACAATCAAATCCTTCTCATTTATTTTAAAACCAAATTCGTCTAAAACTTTTTTGACCACTTCTTTGTAGAGCGCTTTTTTAACCTGTGGCAATGTCTTTTTTTCATCGTGGGGAACGGCAATCACCACTTGTAAAACTTTATAAGGCAGACCGTTTTTATACTGAATAGTTACTTGGGTTTTCCCGTCGGGGCGAAGGAATGGCAGAGTAATTTTTTTGACTTGGTCTAGTTTTTGCGCCAGCCGGTGCGCAATGGTAATCGGAAGCGGCATTAAATTTTTTGTTTCCCGGCAGGCAAAACCAAACATCATTCCCTGGTCGCCGGCGCCTTTGACTTTTACGCCTTTGGAAATTTCAGGCGATTGTTCATGAATGTCAACGTCAATAGGAGATGAATTTGTAAAGCCAAACAGAGGATTTGTGTAACCCAAGTCTTTAATTCTCTTTCTGGCGACTTTTTCGTAGTCAACATTGGCCGTAGTAGTTACTTCTCCGACAATTGTAACTTTATTAAAAGCAACTAAAGTTTCAACTGCCACTCTGCCGGTCGGGTCTTGGCGTAACACCTCATCCAAAATCGCATCGCTAATCGAGTCGCAAATTTTGTCCGGATGTCCGGCGCAGACCGATTCGGATGTAAAAATAAAATCGTTCATAATACAGCAAAGCCTCTCATCAAGAGAGGCTTTGATTTTGTCGCCTAGGCGACCTCATCTTCCTCTTAGGAGTTGGCACCGTTTATCTTTCGGTTGCCGTCTAGTTTTCACTAGCTCTCTTGATGACTGGTCTATTAAACAGGAAATAAGTTTTCTTGTCAAGCGATTCTTGGGATTGGGGTTGGAGGATATTTTCTGTCTAGTTCTTTTTCATCTCTTCGTAATACACCACGAAATATTGTAATCCATGATCCTTTAGGAATAATTGTTACAATATCGTCAAATCTTGGATCGAACTCGAGCGCTTTGGTTACAGCATCTTGCGCTGACTGCTCGGATTCTTCTCGGTCAATATTTCGGTATTCTTCCACAAAACTCAAAAGATTTTTTCTTGAGATATATTCTTCTAAATATTTTCCTGGATTAGCTGTAATTATACTTGCGATATAGTTTAACTCATAAACCGCATGTCCCACTTCATGTATAAGTGTACGTTTGACTTGTCTTTGCGCAGAAGTAGTAAATAATTTTTCTGCAAATACAATTTTTCTTTCAACGGGAGTTTTTTTCTTTTTTAAATATGAGGGAAGTTCTTTAGTTACTAAGCCCGCAAAAGGTGTTATTGGCGGTTTTCCATTAAGAATTGCGGCGGCATTAAGACAATTGTTTTGATAATGGGCAAGCCCAGCATTGTCTAGGCAAAGATGTATTTCTCGATGAAGGGGACGGTAGAATCCTCTAAGTTTTTCTCTGTTGGGCGGAGATTTGCGTTGAATGTGTAAAGAGTAGCTTTTTGCAAAAGTAGGGGGGACATTAAAAGCAATTAATAAATCAAGAAATTTTTGTGGATTAACAGTTACATTATAAGTACAATTTTCAGCACGAATCGCATCTTCAATTTCAACTCTGGGAAGAGATGCTATCGTTCTATCGAGCCTTGGTGTTGTTGGCGGACCTTCTGTCATAAGAGCGTATTTTACAGTAACTACAGGATATTATCAAGTGATTCTTGGGAAAAGGGGAGTGGAAGATTTAATTTCCGCGGTTGTAAATTGCGCTTTTATTTTTGCGGCAGTTTCCGGTAAAAACGGTTCCAAAAGTTCTCCGATTTCTTCGATTTCGTCAACCGCGTGTTCCAAAATGGCGTTGATTGGATGCTTTAAGTTTCCCGCCGGAGTTTTTAACAGTTCCCAGGGTTTTTCTTCATTAATGTATCTATCAACTTTAGTAATTTTTTCCCAAACCAAACTCAAAGCTTCGTTAAAGCGATACTCGCTCAGTAGCTTTTGATACTCTTCAAAATCAGTAATTACATGGTGATTATTTTCCGAAGGGCTTTGTTTAAAATTGGCAGTTTCGCAAAGTTTGGCCACTCTGGAAATTAAATTCCCCAAGCCGTTAGCCAGGTCGGAATTATATGCTTGAATTAATTTTTCTTCGGAAATGTCGCTATCTTCCGTTACTACTGTATAGCGCAAAAGATAATATCTGACTGCATCCGCTCCATATTTTTTAACCCAATCGGTGGGCCGAATAATATTACCTAAAGATTTGCTGATTTTTTGTCCATTTAAATTTAGGAAGCCATTAACAAGAATTGTTTTAGGAAGTTCAATTCCTGCGGATTTTAGCATCGCCGGCCACAAAAGCGCATGCCACCTAAGATTATCTTTGCCCAAAATGTGAACATCTGCCGGCCAGAACTTTTTGAATAACTGTTTATCCTCTAAAAATCCAACACCGGTAATATAGTTTATTAAAGCGTCAAACCAAACATAGAGAACTTGTTTGTGGTCGTTTGGAACCGGAATTCCCCAAGTAAAATTAGTTCTTGAAACAGGAATATCTTTTATATCTTTTGCAAACTCTAACATTTCGTTGGCCCGATGTTTTGGAAAAATAAAGTCGGGATGAGTTTTTATATGGTCGATTAAAAAATCTTTATATTTAGACCATTTAAAGAAATAATTTTCTTCCGTTACTTTTTTAATCTCTAAATTTGTATGGAAAGAACAGTGGCCATCGACTAAATCATTTTCCGTATAGTACGCTTCGCAGCCTTCGCAATACAGTCCCGTATATTCATCTAAATAAATGTCGCCATTCTTATTAACTCTGTTCCAAATTTCCTGCGCGACTTTTGTATGGTCAGGGTCCGTGGTTCTAATAAATCTGTCATAGGAAATTTCTAGAGAATCCTGTTGTTCCCGGTCGGATTTTGCGATTTTATCAACAAACTCTTTGGTTGAAACTTTTGCTTCCTTGGCAGCTTTTTCTGCCTTTTGTCCGTATTCGTCGGTTCCCGTTAAGAAGAAAACATTTTCTTTGCCAAGTTGAATCCGATAATAGCGGGCTAACACATCGGCGGCGATTTTTTGAAAAGCATGACCGATATGAATAGTATCGTTTACGTAGTCAATGGCGGTGGTAATATAAAATTTACTCATAGCCTCAGAATTATAGCAGAATTACTTCCGTTTGACGAAAAATAATTCGATTCCGGCAAAAAGTATCAGTAGCAAAATCGCGAAGAATGGAGAAGTAAGCCCGTTCAACCGCAAAAGTAAATAAGAAATTACTAAAAGTCCCAATAAAAATCCCCGGCGGGAATTGTTCAAAATAAAAGTTGTCAGAGAAAAAAGCAAAAGAAAAGAAAGCAGTAAGAATATAGGCAAAATGGGGAATGGCGTATGGCTTATGGAAAATTGGTCGTTTGGCGAAAAGTTAAAAATAAGATAACCAAGCGTAGCTATAAGCAATAAGCTAATAGCTATTAGCCAGATTGGTCTTTGCTTCCTGTGCATAGTTCAAGTTTAGCACAAAGAGAATGAGCCTTCGTTTAGCCGGGCAGAATATCTTATAGTTGATTTTGAAATTGTAGTATGTTATTATTCAAGCAATAATGAAAAAAGAAGCTGGTAGACCAGATATAGATGAATTAAATGCTGCATTAACAGTGTCAAAAAGTGAAACAGACTCTGTTGCATTTTTTGTAAGACCAACGCGGTTTGGCGATCAATCTTTAGTAGCTCGCAATAAGGAAGGAGAGTTTGAAATTGGTTTAATATGGAACTGGAAAAGAACAGACGTTGTTAAAATAACCGTAACCCCTTCATCGGGAGTTGTTACAGGAGTAGAGATTTTCGAGCCAGTTGGAACTGAATTGGGGGATCCATTTGTTTTATGGAGTTCCTCTCCCAATCTTTCCGGCGCACCGCATTTAATAGTTAGAGTTCCTTTGGAAAAACCGCAGGCTGCTTCGGCACAGAAATCTTAATCTTTAATCATAAAACAACCCTTTGATACATTACTGTGCTTTTCTTCGACTTTGCTCAGGATTATAACGCGCCCAGTATCGCGGTTCAAAAAATGACCCTTGACAAGGTTTGGCAGTCGTGTTATATTACTGCTAACTCAAAAATTTATGCATGATTTAACAGCCAGACAAGTTGAAATTCTAAAAAGCTTAATTGAAGAGTACATTGAAACCGCTGAACCAGTTGGTTCGGAAACGCTTGAGAAAAAACACAACTTAAGCGCCAGTCCAGCCACCATTCGAAATGAAATGGTTCGCCTGACAGACTTAGGTTATTTGAAAAAACCGCACGTTTCGGCCGGCAGAATTCCAACTCCAACGGGAATGAAGTTCTACGTTAAACAGTTAATGAAGGAAAAAGAGCTGTCAACGGCAGACGAAGTTTCCCTAAAGGAAAAAGTTTGGGATTTGCGGGAGAAAGAAAGAGAATTCTTAAAGGAAATGACTAGGGCGCTAGCTGATAGAACTAAAGCTTTGGCAATTGCCACAACTAATGAAGGAGATTTATTAGTTTCAGGTTACGCTAACATTTTAGACATGCCGGAGTTTTTCGATATCGATTTAACCAGAAATTTATTATCGGTAATTGAAGAAGCTGGATATGTAGAAGGATTGTGTTCTGGGCAAATAGATGATGATGAGATTCATATTCTTTTGGGTGAAGAATTGGGGCCAAAATTAATCGGTCCATATGGATTTGTTTATACTAAGTTTCATACACCAATGGAATTAACCGGTGAGATCGGAGTTTTAGGACCGTCAAGATTAAATTACACTTTTGTGGTTCCGACGGTACGATATTTTGGGGATTTAATTGGCGAAGTCGCCAAAGGTTGGTAATTAAAATAAAAATGACTAAGAAAAATGAAAAACCAATTGAAGAAAAAGTTGAACCAGAGGAAAATACAGAACTTTCGAACCTTGAAAATCAGTTAAAAAGAGCGCTCGCTGACTATCAAAATTTGGAAAAAAGGATAGCGAGCGAAAAATCCAGTTGGATTTTGGCATCAAACAAGAATTTGCTTTTAAGACTTTTACCAGGCCTTGATAGTTTACTCTTAGCTGAGAAACATACTCAGGATGAAGGCGTAAAGCTTTCAATCAAACATTTTATTGATAGTTTGGAAGCAGAAGGAGTTAAGAAAATTGAGACCGTCGGGAGGACTTTTGACCCAAATTTAATGGAAGCAATCACAACACAGGAAGGTGAAGAAGGAAAAATCTTGGAGGAAGTCCGAGCGGGATACATGCTCTATGATTCAGTGCTTAGGCCGGCACAGGTAATTGTCGGAAAATCAGCAACTAGTTGATTAGCATTTAGTATTTAGTTTAAAATAAACTAGACGCTAGTTGCTAGCTAACTAAAAGCTAGGAAGAATTATGGGTAAGATTATTGGAATTGATTTAGGAACAACCAACTCATGTGTCGCCGTAATGGAAGGTGGATCACCAAAAGTTATCCACTCGGCAGAAGGACGAAATGTAATTCCGTCTGTCGTTGACCCGGTTACTCATGTTGTGGGAGATGTGGCCAAAAGGCAAATTGTTTTAAAGCCGAAAGAAACAATTTTCTCTATCAAAAGATTAATGGGGCGAAAATACACGGACACTTCGGTGCAAAATGATATGAAATGGCTTCCCTACGCGGTTAAATCCGGTAGGGATGGCATGGCTGACGTTGAAGTCAGCGGAAAAACCTATACTCCTCAGGAGATCTCGGCGATGATTTTGCAAAAAATTAAAGCCGATGCGGAAAGTTATTTGGGCGGAAAAGTAACGCAAGCGGTTATTACAGTACCGGCTTATTTTGACGATTCCCAAAGACAAGCCACCAAGCAAGCCGGAGAGATTGCCGGTTTGGAAGTCATGCGAATTATTAACGAACCAACCGCGGAGGCTCTCGCTTACGGTTTAGATAAGAAAAACGCTCACACCATTGCAGTTTATGATTTGGGAGGCGGTACTTTTGATATTTCAATTCTGGAGCTTGGTGAAGGAGTTTACGAAGTAAAATCCACCAACGGCGATACGCATTTGGGCGGAGATGATTTTGATCAGGAAATCTTAAATTATCTGGCCGATGAGTTCAAGAAAGAAAATAACGTAGACCTTAGAAAAGATCCGCAGGCTTTACAAAGATTAAGGGAGGCGGCCGAAAAAGCCAAAATCGAATTATCCACCGCACAGGAAGCGCAAATTAATCAACCGTTTATTACACAAGGCGCCAATGGTCCGTTACATTTAACCATGACAATTACCCGGGCGCAGCTTGAAAAAATCGTTGATCCGCTGATTCAAAAAACCATTAAACCGGTTGAGCAGGCCTTAAAAGACGCAAAAGACACTGTAAAAGATATAGATGAAATCGTTTTGGTAGGTGGAATGACCAGAATGCCAAAAGTGGTTGAAGTAGTGACTAAGTTTTTCGGAAAGGAACCGAATAAATCGGTTAACCCCGACGAAGTCGTTGCGGTCGGCGCCGCAATTCAAGGCGGAGTCCTAGGCGGAGAAGTCAAAG
>Ga0182011_10002263_pt1 | contig 16326 bp, 22 predicted proteins | sample 711E1DmetaG_FD_120481 | JGI IMG/M metagenome (GOLD analysis project Ga0182011, IMG submission 120481) | Permafrost microbial communities from Stordalen Mire, Sweden - 711E1D metaG | ecosystem: Environmental > Terrestrial > Soil > Wetlands > Permafrost | place: Sweden: Stordalen | collected... | reverse complement strand
TCCGAGATGATCGAGCACATCTTCAAGGAGTACAAAAGCGAACGGGGTAAAGAGGTGCGGAAGGGTGGATGACCGGGAGCTCCTGAACGTAGTAATGGGGATCGTAGGAAAAGATAAGTGCCTTGATGACTGTGCGGAACTCCCCTGCGGAGAACAGGTCATGGTGGTAACAACCGACATGCTCCACCGCACAACCGATTTTGTCAAGGGTATGACCGACTGGCAGGCCGGCTGGATGAGTGCTGCGGTCACCCTCTCGGATATCGCAAGCATGGGTGCGGCGCCGAAATACCTGCTCATCGCGGTCGGGCTGGATGACTGGAAGTGCCTTGCCGGTGTGATGCAGGGTGCAAAAGACTGCTGCATGAAGTTTGGTGCAGAGATCGTCGGCGGCGATATTGACCATCACGACGAACTTACCGTTGTGACCACCGGCATTGGTCTTGTCAGCAGGCGGGATATCGTCAGGAGGACCGGTGTCTGGTCTGGGGATCTGGTCTGTATCACTGGTGTTCCCGGGCAGGCGCAGGCATGGCTTGATGGTTATCACCAGTTTGAAAAGGCGCTCTTCGAGCCGCAGCCCCGGGTCGATGAGGGACAACTCCTCGGCAGGGCCGGCGTAAGCGCGATGATGGATGACAGCGACGGGATCGCCTTGTCCCTGTACGACCTGATGAGTGTCAACGACTGCGGTTTTTCCCTCGAATCCGCGAAACTGCCGCACCCGGCAGGTATACCTGCGGAACAGGCCCGCGAGCTTGCCCTGTACGGCGGCGGGGACTACGAGCTGATCTTCACCATCGCACCGGAGAAATATCCGGTCCCGGGCGTTCCGGCAACCGTGATCGGAACGGTAGTTCAGGAGAGGACCATTACTCTGGACGGGCTACCCGTGCAGAAGCGGGGCTACCAGCACCGGTGGGAATAACGGGCCCGGAACTGACGTTTCTTAAATACCATAAACGAGAGACATTTTACTACTGAGAACTACGAGTGCACTTCATGGAATCCCTGGAAAGCAAACTGGACCGGCTATCCTCAGAGCAGCGAAAGGAGACTGAGGATTTTGTGGATTTTCTGCTCTCCCGTTCAGGGCCGGTGGATGCCCCCTCGAATACCTTCCGGGATTCCCCTCCCGTTCTGAACGTGGCGCCGCCATCGCTGAGCCTGATCGAACCGGTACCCGTTGAGGAAACCCGGCCGGTCAGGTTGCAGGACCTTACCCGCAATACTGAGCGGCCAGCGCCATTGGCCGAAGACGAGTCAACTCACGCCCCGTTCCAGGAGATAAGTGGCGGGAGTGACAGGATAACCCATGACTACATGGACTATGGACAGTTCGAACGCCAGCCATCACCGGCAACGGAGGCAGTGAAAAAGGTCAGGCGGAAGATCATTGTACGGGAAGGAGAGGAGAAGCCCCGCCACATCCTCGACTGGGTGGATTGATCCATCCCGCTTCTTTCATGTGAGAGTCCGGCATGACCTCGGGATCAGGGAAAAACAGTACGAGCAAAAGCAATGGACTCGACGGGATTTGAACCCGTGGCCTTCACGTTGCAAACGTGACGATCTACCCCTGATCTACGAGCCCGCGGCTGCTGGTTGCGGCATACTATTTCTCAGCGGATTCCATATAGTTGTTACTGATCAGGTTTCCGCAAGGCAGATGAAGGACGAAAAACAAACATTTCCTGAACCATTATGCCAAAGCTGATCATTGAACCGAAGAAGGCAAAGGACGGGCAGATCGAGTACATCGTGAACTATCACGATCCCAAGAGCGACAACTCGTTCACCATCACGACCACAAACGATCTGAACGAAGCAGTAGACAAGCTGAAATCCACGCTCATGAGTGAAGTTGAACTGATGCAGCAGAAGAAGTGATACCCGCGGGCATGGGCTGATGGCTGCTGATTTTTAAGTAGTCCCGCCGGCTACTGTCGCTGTTCCGGAGATAATCCATCCTTTCATCAGGCACCGTGTGAGGGCTCTCCTTATCCCGAGGCGTATAACCGCGTAGCTGGACGCATTGAGGGTATGCCTGATTTTTTGAAAAATTTGCTCTGTAAAAATCATTTGATAGTAATTATGACGCTCTCGGGAACACTTTCCCTGCTATGGCATCCCCCTATTGCGATTGTGCCGTATTACCTGTACGCAGTCGTAGAGAAATTTCCAGTTTAGGTAATGCCAAGGCATCGCAATGCGTCCCCGCCCCCCATGAGGCAGGGTTGGCGCAAGGGGGGCGATTATCACGTGAAAAGAGGATTTCTCCAGAGCAGAAAAATTTTTAAAAAATACGATTCGTGCAATATTTATCTCACTTTTCAGGTGCCGGATATAGGTGAAGATCGAAATGGCGGCTGATAAATCCGTTTTTCCATGCAGCAGGATACGGCCTTGGGATCCGATAGGAAAAACCCGTACCGGTATTCAAGTATTGATGGTTGTCAGCAAACCTTTGTATGAACAATCATGGCAGAAAAAAAGATATGGACCCGGCGGGATTTGAACCCGCGGCCTCTACGTTGCGAACGTAGCGATCTACCCCTGATCTACGAGCCCGTTTTGTGGATAATAGAATCTGACCCGATCGAATATAGTTGTTGGTGTCGATCGCCGTGCGAAAAAAAAGTCAGAGAATGATCTCGATATCGAGCTTCTCTGCAAGTTCCTTATACCGGTTCCGGATGGTTACTTCGGTGACACCCGCCACTTCGGCAACCTCTCGCTGGGTGCGGCGCTCGCCGCCGAGGATGGAGGAGATGTAGATAGCTGCTGCGGCAACACCGGTGGGGCCCCTGCCGCTCGTCAGTTCCCGCTCGCCGGCCTGCCGGAGGATCTCAACGGCGCGGCTCTGCACCTCTCCCTTGAGGGTAAGACCCGAGCAGAAGCGGGGCACGTAATCGATCGGGGACGTCGGGAGGAGCTTTAAGCCCAGTTCGCGGGAGATAAACCGGTAGGTCCTGCCGATCTCTTTTCTCGAGACACGGGACACTTCTGCGATTTCATCGAGCGTACGGGGCACGCTGCACTGGCGGCAGGCTGCATAGAGCGCCGCTGCTGCAACACCCTCGATACTCCGGCCACGGATGAGGTTCTTATCGACTGCGTCACGGTACACCACCGCTGCTGTTTCACGAACGTTCCGGGGAAGCCCCAGTGCAGAGGCCATCCGGTCCAGTTCCGAGAGAGCGAACGCAAGGTTCCGCTCGGTCGCGTTGCTGACCCGGATGCGGCGCTGCCACTTGCGGAGACGATAGAGCTGGGCACGGTTCTTGGAGGAGATTGCCCTGCCGTACGAGTCCCGGTTGCGCCAGTCGATCATGGTCGAAAGGCCTTTGTCATGGATGGTAAAGGTCATCGGTGCACCGACCCGTGACCGCTTCATCCGCTGGTCATGGTCGAACGCACGCCATTCGGGGCCGCGGTCAATGAAGTCGTCATCGATGACAAGCCCGCAGCTCTGGCAGACCAGTTCTGCACGCTCGTAGTCGTGGACAAGCTGCCGGCCGCCGCACTCCGGACAAACGGTCTCCGTATGGTTCTCGGCTTTCTTCTCGTGTTCTTTCTGCTTTATTCGTGTCTTGAGTGCTTCGCGCTCAGACTGGAGGACTTTTAACTTCTCAACTTCCTGCATTCATATTCACCAAACTGGTAAGGTACATTGTTCTGATTGCGGGGACCGGTCTGTTCCGAATTTGGGTGTTTATCGTGCGAAGAGCTTCTCATCAGGCTTGATGGAACATTTTTCGCGACAGAGGACTGCCGCATAGGGCGCTTTCACATTGCCGAAAAGATCCAGGATCTTCCCGACCGGCTTCATTCTCCTGTCAGTCACTTCGCTGTATAATGGCGGGAGTTGGGCGGCGTCACACTGGATGATGAGCATCCGGTTACCAATGGTGCTCATCGCTCGACCAACAACCTTCATGCAACAACTCCGGAACTATGATTAATGCTGAATTAATTTAGTAATCTATATATATAAGTCACAGCAGTATTTAAACATTGCGTGAAAGTATAAATAGAAAATTTAGGAAAAAAGGAATCGGTCGATATTTAAAGATATAACCTGTCTGCATTCCGCGTCGGTCAGTCCGGCCCCTTTGGCAACAATAAATTTCGCGCGCTCGTCCAGAAGATCACCTGGTGCGTGTGCATCTGAATCGACAACCAGCTGGCATGCGGCTTCGCGGGCTATCCGGGCAACATGGCCATTTGTCCGGTTATGGCCCCCGCGGGACGTGAGCTCGAGTGCGATGCCGTTTTTTGCTGCCAGCAGCGCATCCTTGATCGTGATCAGCCCCGGGTGGGCGAGCACGTCTACATCTTTGCATCTGCAGGCTACATGGTTGGTGCCGGCAGCGACCGGCTCGACCGTTGTTTCTCCATGGACCACCACGATGTCTGCCCCTGCCTCTTTTGCCTGCCGGGCAAGATCGGCGATCTGTACTGGCGGGACATGGGTTATCTCCACACCGCAGAGCAGCCTGATACCGAACAGCCGGGCGGATTCCTGTACGAGCTTCAGGGTTGCGATGACCGGCACGGCATTCGAAGTATCGACATGGTCAGTAATGGCAACGGTCGAATAGCCCAGCACCGCCATCCTGCGGACCAGTTCAATCGGGAGCATCTCCCCATCGGAGAGGATGGAATGGGTGTGCAGGTCGTACAGGCCGCTCATTTGCGGACCTCCAGCTTCTGTGCCACCTTTTTGATGAGTGCTTCCTTTCCTTCCGTCCACTCAGCAACAATCCTCCCTTCCTTCCGGGCGCAGTGCGCAGGGTGGTGGTGGTCCTCCACGCGGTACTTCACACCGGCACGTTTCAGTGCGCGCTCAAGGTCGGTAATCACTGGTGCCTTGACCCCGAGACTCTTTCTGACCCGACGCCCCTCCACGCGGGAATAGCCTGCATTGAAATAGCAGGGATACAATATGCATTCCCCCTGAACCTTTGCCATTGCAGGAGAGTTTTGGGGGTCAAGGTATAAACAGTGTACGCTCGAAACTATTGTTATGCACCATATCGACGTCCGGCTTGAGAAGGATGTCTACGACGCCAACAATACGCTTGCAGACAACAATGCCCGGCACCTGAAGTCCCACAATGTCAGGGCATTCGACCTTTTAGGTGCGATCGGCTCCGGGAAGACCGCCCTGATTGAACGCCTTGTCCCGCTTCTTGAAATGAAGGGGCTGAGGGCAGGAGCGATCGCCGGTGATGTGTACGGGGACGACGACTTCAAACGACTTGTTGCGCTGGGCATCCCCGCGTTCAATGCCAACACCGGAAAGGAATGCCACCTTGACGCCCATCTGGTCGAACATGCCATCGATCACCTCCCGCTTGACCGGATCGATATTCTCTTTATCGAGAATGTGGGCAACATGGTCTGCCCGACCGATTTCCGGCTCGGTGCAGAAAAAAGGATCGTGGTTGTCAGTTCAACGGAAGGAGATGATGTCGTGAACAAGCACCCGATGATGTTCCGGGACTGTACGATCGGGGTCATCAATAAGGTCGATCTCGCACCGCTGGTCGGGGCGAACCTTGACCGCATGCAGAAAGATATCGCACGGTACAACCCGAGGATGCCGGTATTCCGGACGAACTTAAAGACCGGGGATGGCGTCGTGGCATTACTCGATACCATTCTTTCCTAGTGACCAGCGTATACCTGCCAGTTCCTGTTGGTCTGGCATGGTGGATAGAATCGGGAAATACTATAAATAATCCTGAAAGGAATATATAGAGCACCATCTTCGGGAAGGATTCCCAAAGAAAAATTGTGAGGAGTAACACCATGCAGTGGCAGGGAAAATCAGTTCGGAAAGTGACCGGCGGAAGGCGCCGCCCGGCAGCAATGAAGCGGAGATCAGAGATCGGACTTGCACCGGCAGATACCCATATCGGCGAGGAACGGCACCGTATTATCCGCACGTTCGGCGGAAATGACAAGGTTCGTGCCCTGCGGGCAATGTTTGCGAATGTCACCAATCCTAAGACCGGCGAGACTAAAAAAGCAAAGATCGAAACCGTTGAGAAGAACACGGCCAACCCGAACTATGTTCGCCGGAACCTGCTCACCAAGGGTGCAATCATCAAGACCGAGATTGGCAGCGCCCGCATCATGAGCCGCCCGGGTCAGGACGGCATTATCAACGCCCTGTTACTCGAATAACCTATACCAATCAATACTTTTTTCCCGCATTTCAGGAAATTTTTTGTATCTCCGGGATCCTTTTTAAAAACTCATGTCAGCAATCTTTTTTCTTTAAGAGTCGCTAATTGTCTAGTTATGCGGAGGATCTATTATCGTTTCCCCCAGCGGGTGGATCTCTCGTTTGCCATGGGCATGCCCTTTAACGAGACCCTGAATTATATTGCCAGCCTGGACAACGAGGAATCGACCAAGACCACCGGGAAGGAACTGGTAAAGGTTAAAATAAAAATCCGGATAGCCGTTGACCGGGCAACATTCGGGGAGGTCACACCGGATGTCCTGCGGCCGGGCATTATAACAGAGGCGGCTGACCTGCAGGTCTCCGTGCTTGCCCTTGCCCTCCGGGGGGGCGGCAAGATTCCGATTGCCAATGATATCTTCTATCTCCGCCTCACGGACCAGGTATCGCGGACGGATATCGATATCGCAAAGGAAGGACACGGTGAAGGCCTTGATGCCCTTGATATGAAAAATATACTCCTGGGTGCCAAGAAGTGACCCTCCGGTTAACCGTCGCCGCCCCGTTCAAGCATACCCGGAAGACAGGGATGCGCAAGAACGAGCTGGTGTATTATTATGCGCTTGACCGGAAGTGGATGAGCACCGAGCAGGCGAACCTGCTCCTGAAACGGGCAGAGGAGGAGGGGCTCCTCGGCATTGAGAACGGCCTATACTCACCAAGGTTCGATATTGCCGCGTTGACCCTTCCGGTCGGGTTCAAACCGACTTCCGGCATCTTCGAACGCCATGATCCCGTACAGGATCTTATTGCAAGGATTGCACGGGCACGATCCCTTGAAGAAACGGATGTCGTGGCGGAGATGAACCGGATTATTAAAGATAATTTCGATATGCACCTCCTCCCGCCCGCTGCACTGGTCCTGCTTGCGAAAAACAGCGGGGTTCAGTTCGATGACCTTCTGGATGCGCTCAAAGGTGCAGCAAAAAAGTGAACGGTGCGGTTTTCTCACCTGAAGTTAACAACCCGGACGGGACATTCACCACCCTTTTAATAACAAAGTATTTTGCTGATTTCTCCATTACATTTCATCAAGCATCTGATCTAAGGGAACATTATGAGAAGACGAAACGATCCTTTCGAGAAACCGTGGGTTATCATTACTGCGGTCGTTGGTATCATTGCAGTGATTGTAATAGCTTTGATTTTTTTTATGGGGGTCGGGTCATCAGCACCGGCGGGATCTTCCGGCCAGACCACTCAGACAACCTCTCCGAGTCCCTCTGCCCAGCAGACCGTAGTAGTCGGGGGAGTCCCTTTGGTAATCATAACACAGGCCCCGGTTACCGTTCCTGAAGAGGGTGTATATGTCATGGTCAGTTACATAGGCGGGTTTGACGGCACGTATGGGATGGAAGGTAATATGATGACCATGCAGAACTCGGGCAACCGGGCCTTTATTGTTGAAAATGCAACCGGTACCGTGTCTGCCACCTTCCATAAGGAAGATGATTCCACAAAGCATGAGATTGTTGTCGATATCTACAAAGACGGCAAGTCCCTGAAGGAAGCAAGGAACTCCTCATCGTACGGTGAGGCAAGCGTTACCGCTACAGTATAATCCTTTTTTATCCTGCACCGGAAGGACCCTGTGCAGGAGAGCATGGACCCTGCAAAAAGAATTTGTCCCCGATATGGTGATTGGGGTGGGGACTGCAGTGACGATCTTTCCGGTAAACGGCCTGATTGCCGGCATATACGGGATCTATATATCCCAAAATGTGCGTACTGAAAACAATTTCCTGCCCTATACGGGAAAGTTATCTCTAAAAAAGATATGTTATTTTCTGACCTTTGACTTCTTTTCGGCTTTCTTCTCTCCCTCGACTTTCGGGAAGAGCTCATCGAGCGTCTTTTCGCCATAAGTGGTGACCAGTGTATTGATCTGGACGAAATCCTGGGTGATCTCACTTGCCCGGATGGTCTTTCTCCGGCGCTCCCCGTCCATGCTCGGGTGGAACCCGATACCGCCCGCAAGGAGGAGTTTCTTGCGTCCTGCTCCCGGCAGACCTTTCTTTGCGGTGATCCCGGTCCGGTCAGAGGCGCCGGTAATCAGGATCTTGTACCCTGCAAGCCCGAGGGTTCCTGCATCAATCTCATCACCGATACGTTTCCCGACGATAGCGCCTGCGGCACCGCCACTGGCGTCCACATTATAAGCACGACCGCTCTTCGGGTCTGATACTACGACTTTGAACTCGACCATTCGTGTCTGCTCCTTATTGGTAATCTCTTTAAAACCCCTGATGATCCGGGTTTTTCACGTCTCCGGATGCCGGCATTTCCGCCTACACATGAGAAGTATCTATTTAATTATACCGGTACGCTATTAAATCCTCGCGTCCCCCTCGGGTTATACCCTTGGTGTATAAAAAGTGCTCATTTGCCCCAGAAGGGATCCCCCTTCCGTTTCATGGTCGTGAATTCTGTTAGGATCTCCTGCGTGCTGGTATTCAGGGTCTTGACCATCTCCCGCTCGAGCACTTTTATGTGGCGCTCGGGCACATCCACGAACAGGTCGTCTCCCACACTGACCTGCCTTCCTACGGTTGCACCCTCGATAGAGATGGCGACTTCGAGACCGGGATCCGCCTCCCGGATCGATTCCTGCCGGAGCTGCATGGACTTGAGGTGCCCCACTTTCTTCCCATCCAGCTTGATCAGGTCTACATCGCTTCTGAGTTTTCCTCCCAGTACCCGTACCCCGACCACGGCCGGGTTGCTCTGGCGGAAGACGCAGTCGGGCAGGAGACGGATCTTCGCCGGCATCACGACATGCTCGAACCGCTGTTTCTCCTGCAGGCGTTTCTGTTCGTCGCGCCACTCCACGTACTGGTCGATCAGCTGGTAGATGACACGTCCCTCAAAAACCCTGACCTGCGTATACAGAGGATCTTTGATCATATCAGCAGCATCGGGAAGAATCGGGGTATTGAACGAGAGGAGGACGCGGAACATCGGGTTCTTGACCGTCTCGGTCTCGATCAGGTCGAGCCGGCTCACCGGCCCGACCTCCGCACGCATAACGCCGATCTCCTTTCCCTCGAGTTCCTTGCAGAGCGCCTCAAGGGCGCCGATGGTGTCCGCTTTGATCGTGATACCCTCATCGGAGAGGTTAACATGGATCTCGGTCATCTCTTTTTTGATCCGTGCCTCGACCTCGTCCCGGTTGTTCCGGATAACGAAGAACGGGGAGCCGGCGATTACGCGCTCGAGATTCGGGGCAGTAACCTTGATCCCTGATGCTGCGGCAACCGATTTCACCCGCTCGAACCGGTCTTCGACGAGGATCTCCTTCATGGGCCGGGGCTTTAAGAGCGACCGCACCTTGGTCACTACGACATCCCCCTGAGTGGCAACCGCGATTTCGTCCCCGATAGCAAGGGTCCCGTCATACAGGATTACGTCAAGCGTGGTCCCGAGGCCCCGCTCCTCCTTGACCTCGAGCACGGTCCCGGCGCCAGGGCCCTCTACGGACAACTTCAGTTCGTCTCCCATGTAACGCTGGGCAAGCCCGATCATGATGAGGAGCAGGTCAGGTATTCCCTCACCGGTATGGGCACTGACCGGCACGATCGCAAGGTTGCGCTGAAAATCCGAGACCCGGTCGAAGCGGTCCGCTGAAAAGTCCAGTTCGGATAATTTCCCCACGATCTCGTAAGTCTTGTTCTCGATCTCACCTCTTACCCGGTCGTTCTGTTTGGCAAATGTTGAGAGGAACGACTCGTTCTCGTTTATCCGCCAGCCATGGATACGGTCGATCTTGGTTGCCGCAATGACAAATGGTGTGCGGCAGTTCCGCAGGATCTGGAGTGCCTCGATGGTCTGCGGCTGGAACCCTTGGGTGATATCCACGACAAGGATTGCCATATCGGCGAGCGCCCCGCCCCGTGCCCGCAGCGTAGTAAACGCATGATGGCCCGGCGTATCGATGAAAAGGAGACCCGGGATATTGATGGGCATTTTTCCCATCGTGCCGCTCATGCTCCGGATCGCGTCGATGGGAACAATGGTTGCACCGATATGCTGGGTGATTGCCCCGACTTCCGAACTCACGACCGACGACCCGCGGATCCGGTCCAGCAGGGATGTTTTCCCATGGTCCACGTGCCCCATGACACAGACAATCGGCGTCCTGATCTTCGGGTTCTCCGCCATATCTTTCCCCTCGTTTGTTTACGCTCTGAAAATGGGATACTGGATAATCCTGGTTCCCATTGCAGCGGCAGGTACCGTACCGCGCCCGATTACCGGGGAATTGTATTCAGAGCCACCTGATATGTAATGGATGCCCGATCCTATTAATCATCGCCTTATGGTGCAAGTATCCGGCTCCATGATGGCTGGTATACTCCGCCCTCACCGCGTCAGCCAGGCACGGATACATTAATCAGAGTCCGGTACCAATGTAAAAAGCACATCTGCCAGGGTAGGGTAGTCTGGTTATCCTAAGGGGCTGTGGATCCCTCGACCCGGGTTCAAATCTCGGCCCTGGCCTTTCCTTTCAATCGGTTTCTTCTTATAATCCTGACGGGTAATCTCCGTGTTTCCGATCAGAACCATAATAGAAGGTTCAGCAGTCTTTTGTAGTTGCAAATGGTGATGGTTTTCGTGGACTCGCTCAACCTGCGCTGACTGCTGCCGTCTTTGTCCTGCCAACCGGGCTTGTGAATTCCGGACCCCCGGTGCCCTTAGTCTCCATTCCGTTTGCAATCGTCTTTCAAACTCCTGCCGTCCACGGGCTCCAGAATCTTTGGGTTTTCCGCACGGGATTTTGCCCGGCCCCTTCCTGTGGACTTACAGGAGTCCGGCACATTTTGCCACGATCACCACGGATACGAGCCAGATCCCATAGGATCCGATGATACTCGCGACGACACCGAACCGGCCCAGCAGAAGGTAGAGTGATATAAGAAAGAGAGCAGTCGGGACAAGGAACACAATCGATCCCCGTATGAGATCCTGTGTCTGTTCCTGCGTTGAATGCATACTGGTGAACAGAAACGCGAGCGTCGTGATAATCGGGGCGACAGCAAGGATCCCCCCATATTTCGGATCGACAAGCTCTGCGATGCAGGTGGTACCTGCAACCATGCTCCCGCCTGCAAGGAAGATGAGGAGAAGGTAAAGGAGTTCCATTACCGGATCCAGTACGTACGCTGAGTGTAAAAAGGATCCCGGTATAGTACTTTCTTGTGCATTGAGTAACAAAATTGTACAATAATTGCAGATAGCTGGTACCATCATACCGGCCCCGACCCGGAGTTGTCCTTATGCCTATGCCAGAAAAAACCCTGCCGGAGAATGGTTATGTCCACGGGTATTCAGCACGCGAATCGGAACGACTTGCCGACCAGGCCCAGACGCTGACGGACCTCCTCCACCATGACACTCACTATCCTACGGGTTCCCGGGTGCTCGAAGCCGGTTGTGGCATCGGCGCTCAGACCCTAATCCTTGCGAAGAACAGTCCTGAAGCACAGATCACCTCCATCGATATCTCTGTTCAATCTCTTAAGAAGGCAGAGGCAAATGTCAAAAAACAGGGATTGAGCAACGTTACCTTCCGGCAGGCGGATATCTTCAACCTCCCGTTTGAACCAGGGAGTTTCGATCATATCTTCGTCTGCTTCGTACTGGAGCATCTTGCGGATCCCCGGCGGGCACTGGAGCAGTTTCGCCCGCTCCTGGTGGAGGGTGGTACTATCACCGTGATCGAAGGAGACCATGGTTCTGCATACTTCCACCCGGACAATGCCGATGCCCATCGGGCAATTGACTGTCTCGTGGAACTCCAGCGCCAGGGTGGCGGGAACGCGCTCATCGGCCGGCAGCTCTTTCCTCTTGTGGCTGCTGCAGGGTTCAGGGAGGTCAGCGTCACGCCAAGGATGGTCTACGTCGATTCCTCCCGCCCGGCGCTCGTGAAAGGGTTTACGAACCTGACGTTTACGGCGATGGTCGGGGGGGTTGGCCCGGAAGTGGAGAAACAGGGGCTGATGAGCCGGGAGGCGTGGGAACGGGGAATTGCCGCACTCTACCGCACGGCCGAGGCGGATGGTGTCTTCTGTTATACGTTCTTCAAGGCGACCGCCCGGAAATAATTCGGGAGGAACCATGCAGATTTCCGTCATCCTTGCCCCTCCTCACCCGGGCTCCTTCAACCACGCGACAGCGGATGAGGTTGCAGCCTTGCTTCTGAAATCCGGTCATACCGTTACCGTCCATGACCTTTACCGTGAGCAGTTCGATCCGCTGCTCCCGTATAATGAGATCCCCCGCGATGCGGCTCTCCCCCCGGAAATTGCATTGCACTGCCGGGAGATCGCAGCAGCGGACGGGATCGTTTTCGTCCATCCTGACTGGTGGGGAATGCCACCTGCGATCATGAAAGGCTGGATTGACCGGGTTCTCCGCCCGGGTGTTGCCTACCGGTTTGCTGAAACGGATCCAGGTGAAGGCATACCCGTGGGAATTCTCGCTGTAAAGGCGGCACTGGTTTTCAACACGTCCAATACTCCTGTTGAACGGGAGCAGGAGGCCTTTGGGGATCCGCTCGAACGGATCTGGAAAGACTGCATCATCTCCTTTTGCGGAGTGCCGCTCTTTCACCGGAGAATGTTCAGCGTTGTTGTCACCAGCACGGAGTAGTAGCGGAAGGTATGGCTCGATGAGGTACGGGAGATCACCCGGAATACGTTTCCACCTGTCGGTTCTCATCTCTTTTAAGAATCGACACGAGAAGGAGGACACCCCCCGCATGAAGTTCTGATCCCTTTTATGGACACGCACTTTCGCATCGTGCATCCCTTTCCTTTTTACCCGTTCATCGCTTCTTAAGGTGCGGAGATTATAATGGACGATATTGCATGGATACGCGAAATAGAGACCATGGTCAGGGAGATGAACCGGTGCTGGACTGCGGGGTGGCACGAGGAACAGTTCCGGCAGTATATCCATCCGGACGCCGTTGCCATCGTGCCGGCAACACCCGGGCGGCTTGAAGGCCGGGATGCCTATGTTGCCGGGTGACGGGGCTTTGTTAAAGCCGCAGTCATCCACGAATGGAAGGAGTATGGTTTCAAGGTGCAGCTCCATGCCGGTGGGAAAAGTGCCGTGGTCACGTACTTCTACTCGATCACGTTTGCCATGGGCACGGCAAAGCAGACCATGCGGGGCCGGGACATGTTCTTCCTTGTGAAGGAGGGACGAAAGTGGCTTGTTGCCGCTGACCAGTTCTCACCGGAACCTCCTCAGGCAGGATCTGCCTGATATCGTGGCCCGCAACCCCTGCCGGTTTAAAATTGTTAAAAGAGATATAGTACCGGAAGAGATCCCATGGATACGATTGTTCTCGTCGGTTATGTTGCCGGGGCCCTTACCACCCTGTCCTTTGTCCCGCAGGTTATCCGGGCATGGAAGCTCAAAGAGACGCGGGATCTCTCTCTTGCGATGCTCATCCTCTTTGCTCTGGGGGTCCTGCTCTGGACCCTCTACGGGATCTGGACCGGTTCAATGCCGGTTATTGCGGCAAACATGATCACATTTGTCCTGATCCTCGTCCTGCTCTGGATGAAGATCAAATACCCGTGATCCTTTTTACCCGGGGGCTGGAATAAACGTCAGAAGAGGGCCTCCGATACCGGATAAAATTTTAAAAGAGAAACCTAGTCTGAGAACTGTTTTTAGTCCTGAAGGAGCACAAGGCAGCCGGCTATTTTTATCGTGGAGCCCTTGGCGTTTCCGGGTTATGCTGGTTCGTTAAAAGCGGTTAAGATGAACGTTGATAAATAAACCGGATGGGTCGGTTTCATCATGGATCCGGAAGTATTCTGCATTCAAAAAAGCAGCTGATGTTGTATCATCCTGGTGATGATGATAGTTGTAATTGAGAATGGATTGGTATGCGGAATAACTGGGGGAAGGGGGGAATGTTTACCATTGAGATTGAAGTGATGTTCCTGATGCCATAGTTGTAGCTATTGACAATAATCATCTGGTCAACGTCCCAGACCTGCGATGAATCTATCGATTTTACAGGATTATAAGGATACAAAAAAACCCCGATAGACTGGATAAAAACCGAAATGAGCACAAGCAGGATGAAACATGCCTGCACAATGTGTATTGCAGTGTCCTTTCTTTCTGAATTGAAGATATCCTCAATAACCACCCCCAGATACAGTGCGAGAACCGGGATAAAACCTGACAGAAAACGTTGTCCGAATGCAAAAGAAGTGACCGAAGACCACAGTCCAAAGAGGCTGTATACAACAATATCGAGAATAATCGCCGGCCCGAAAAGATACAAAAGATTCCGAATGACCGGCTTCTTGAGGGAGTCCAACCGGAAATATCCATAGATCGCAAATACCAGTACTGGTGAAAAAACAAGCAGGCCGGTATTAGGTGCGACAAGTGAACTGATGAATGCAAAAATAGCGTCGGGGCCAAAATGGAATAATTCGGTATTTTTAATATATCCTCCAAAAACATTCCCGAAAATCAGGATATTGTAAATGAGGAACGGGAGACCTCCAATCCCGCATCCCGCTGCATAATATACTGCACGGCTCCGCCATTCATTCACGATATAAATAATTACGGGTATGAGGAGCAGTGCATCCGGCGGGCGGTTGAACAGGAACAGACCTGATGCAATACCCATGACGACAATTGTCCAGGGGGAATGATGCCGGTTGTCTCTGACAATGCAGTAGATCAGCAGGATAAGAAGGAGCTGGACGGTACCGTGCTGCCAGAGTGCCTGGCTGCTCACCGACCATGCACTGGTGGCGAATGCATATACGCCCGTTGTGATAAGTGCAGTTTTTTTGGAAAACAGCTCTTTTGCAGTAAGGTATACCAGTACACAGGAAGCAGCAGCAATACAGGATGCCGATGTTTTTGCAAATGTCCCGACAAGGGCTAAGGTAACCGGTACATTCAGTATCCAGCACAGGAACGAAAAAAAAGCATACAGGGGGGTAATAAGTATCGGTGTTACAATCGGAAAAAAGGAGACGGTATGACCATTAATTTCAGGGAAGGCGTATTCCACATCGGGTGAATGTATGTTATCCAGAACAAGTCCATGAAGATAAGGTCCATCAAGAAAAACGCTGTGGTCGTTGATAAGAGCAAGAGGAAGCACTGCCGCCGGAATCGTATCGCCACTCATTGTTACGACAGAGACCGTGTTATAACAAAAAAATATGAAAAAGAACAGGATGATAATATCATAATGAACAAGAATTTTTTTCAGCTGTGGTTGAAATCCCTGCTCTTCCTTTGCGCGTTTTCCTGATTTTACCGCATAAGATCTCTCTTTATGTCGTGTTCTTCCCATTATTACAGTTCCTGCCGATTCTGTCGGATAGTGGTCCCTGAAGTAATAAGAAAAAAATCAATCCTGAAGGAGCACAAGGCAGCCCGCGATCTTGTCGTGGAGCCCCTGGCGTTTCTGGGTGAGGCCGATCATTAAAAAGCCGATGAAGATGATGAGGGTAGAGACGAACTTGGCAAAGTGCCGGAGCGTGACACGGGCAAATGTGGGCTTGTTGCCGGCCATGTCGGTGACCACGATGTGCATCAGCAGTTTGCCGGGAGTGGCCTGGCTGCGGGAAGATTCGAATCCGGCAAAGTACAGCCACGGTATGACGATGAGGAGCATACCGTACGCGGCGATCACGGAGACGAGCAAGGGAGTCATCGATGGATCACCGGTCACCTGCTCAGTGGACATATGCTGGATGAAATAATAATACGAGTTCTGGATTCCCCGGGTCAGGCCGAGCACGGCCATCGCGACCAGATCAAAGAGGAAAATAATGATAATATCGACAACGAACGCGACAAATCTCCTGCCGAGGCCGGCATAAACCCCGATATCCTGGCCTTCCCCGTCTTCGGGTGTGACAACGGGGCTTGCCGGGATCGAGCCAATATCCGCTCCGCACCACTGGCAGAATTTTCCGGAAGCATCAGTCTCTTTTCCGCATTTAGGACAGAACATTCCCTTATACTCCTGATATGTAAAGTTAATCCGGGTGTCCTTTTTAATTTAACTGTTC
>Ga0182011_10002262_pt1 | contig 16332 bp, 6 predicted proteins | sample 711E1DmetaG_FD_120481 | JGI IMG/M metagenome (GOLD analysis project Ga0182011, IMG submission 120481) | Permafrost microbial communities from Stordalen Mire, Sweden - 711E1D metaG | ecosystem: Environmental > Terrestrial > Soil > Wetlands > Permafrost | place: Sweden: Stordalen | collected... | reverse complement strand
GCGGGTCGTCGGTGGCTTGTGCTCCTGGCTGGGGGGATAGCTGCGGGCTCAGCGGGGGTGGGCACTCTAGGCGCAGTAAGCTCAGTTTCTAGCGCCTGTTCAGTTGAGTGGGGGCAGGCCAATTTTGGCTAGCAGTTGATCGAAGGCCGGAGCGCTGCGAAGGCTGGCAAAGCCCTGGTCACAGCTCACACCCAGCACGCGTTCGTCATGCGACTGAACGCAGAGTGCCAGGTACTTGAGTGCTTCGCGCTTGTTGCCGAGACGAGCTTCGGTCCGCGCCACATAATAGGGTGACGTCTTTCCCTGGGCATAGAGCTTGATCTGCTCCGAGAGTTGCGCTTCGAGCAAGCCGGGCTCGCCACCCTGGGCGAAGCCTTTCGCAGCCGCTTCGGCCGTCGACAATTTCGCGGCATCGTTGGTCAGCAGCGCTTCCTTTTTCAGCTCCGCGATGTAGTGGGGATAATCACCAGTGTCGAAATACGCAAGGCTCAAGTAGCGGTGAGGAGAAATGAAATCCGGCTCGGCGGTCTCGAGTTGTTGCAGCAATTGCAGGGCTGGTTGGCGGCGTCCCGCAGACCATAGCAGTTCGCCCTTGTCGGCGAGGATGGAGGACGAGTCCGGGGCAAGTTTGCGGGCCAGGTCAATCTCGGTCAGGGCTTCATCCTTGCGGCGAAGGGCATGCAAGAAGGTCGCATACCAGTGGTGGGCTTTCACGTTATTGGGATCGAGATCGAGGGCGCGGCGGAATTCCTTTTCGGCGTCGGGAGCGTCCCACATGCCAAAAAAAGTGACGAACGCCAGCGAGGCGTGCGCTTCGGAGGACTGTGGGTCCAACTCAACTGCCTTCCTGGCCGCCGCGAACGCCTTGAAATAGGCCTCATTGCCGGGCATCGCGGAGAACTCGCGCAATAGGTTGTAGCAGTCTGCGAGCCCAACATAGGCGTTCGAATAGTTGGGGTCGTGGGCAATTGCCTGGGTGAAGGCATCAACGGCCTGATTGAGGCTCTCGGGAGTGCGCTTGCTCCAGTAGAAGCGGCCTTTCAGGTAAAAATCTTCGGCCTCGCGATTGGCGGATTGATGCAAATCGCGGGCGGGAGTTGGATTGGACTTTGCACTCGCTTTGGCGTCGCGATCGCCGGGACGGAAGATCCACAGGGCGAACAGTAGTGCCAGCGCGACCGGGAGAGCAAAGACGATCTTCCACCAGGGAGAGGGGCTGGACGGCGGCGGCGCTGGTTCGGGGGTCGACTGCTTTTCCCGCGAGTCTTTGTCCTGCGAGTCTTTCTCCTGCTCCTGCGATTCATTTTGTAGCGATGCTTGTGGGAGCGGCTCAGGGGGATGGATGGGGCCGATCCAGCGGTAGCCGCGGCGGTCAATGGTCTCAATAAAGATGGGATTGTCGGCCGCGTCGCTCAAGGCGTCGCGCAGGCGCATGACGGCGCTGCTGATTCCCTGCTCAAAATCCACAAAGACGTTGGGCGGCCAGAGTGCCTGACGAAACTCCTCGCGGGTGATGACTTGTCCGGGACGGGACAGCAACAGGGTCAGCATGCGAAAGGGTAGATCTTGGAGACGGACCCTGACGCCGTTGCGGCGCAGTTCGCCGGCGCGGAGGTCGGCCTCGAACACACCGAAGCGAACGAGTGCCGGAGACGTCTGTGCAGAACCCATAGAGTGGTCGGCGGGGGAGCCTGTAGTTTACCACTGACCTCACATGGGAGGGAACGGCGCTCGTGGTCGACCAGGGCGGCGTCCTGCTAAGCAATCAGGTGAGCAATAAGTTCGCTTAAATACCTGCAAATAAATATCTTATCTCGCCAGATACGCACCAGCCTCCCGCTAGCTGCAGACCATTGACCGAAAGGGCGTTTCCGGGCGAGAGTCGCCCGCAGATGTGGGTGGCAGGTCCCCCCGAAAAAGAACGACCCAACCGCAACTCATTACTCGTAACTCGTGTACTCAGGAGACAAAACAAATGAATTCGAATCGTCAAGGTGCGCGCTCGTGCCTGATCGCGATGATGCTCACCATGCTCGCCGCTGTGGTGGTTCCGGCGCAGGCACAGACCTATGCCGTTGCTTTCCCGGCACCCACGACTTTCGCCTCGGCCTCGAACCCCACTTTCTCAACCGTGGCTGTTGCCACCGGGGACTTCAACGGGGATGGCAAGCTGGATGTCGTCAACATTGATAGCGCTTCCAACATCAACGTGATGTTGGGCAACGGGGACGGTACGTTCCAGGCGCCGATCACGCTCAATATCGCCACGGCTAATTTTTTTCCCGAAGCCATCGCGGTGGGCGACTTCAATGGCGACCATCTGCTCGACGTTGCCGTGTGGGCAACGAACTCCACAAGCGGCAATTCCGAGGTACACATCTTTGTGGGCAATGGTGCCGGCGGGCTCACCTACAGCAAAACGTATTCCGCTCCAAACAGCAACACCTTCAATCCCGGACCGAACAGTATTGTCGCTGCCGATGTCAATGGCGATGGCAAACTCGACCTAGTCGCCGCCACTCCCAACAACGGCGTGTATGTTTTTTTCGGCAATGGCGACGGCACCTTCCAGGCTCCGGCGAACTACGGCTACGATCGCACCTCTGGATGCTGCAACGGCTTAGCCGTCGGCGACCTGAATGGCGATGGTAAGCCCGACCTTGCACTTTCCGTGAACGATGGAATCGCCATTCTGCTGAACAATGGCAACGGCACGTTCGGAGCGGCTACCTACTATGCTTCCGGGGTTGCGGGCTCCGCACCCGGTGACGGCATTGCCATCGGCGACCTGAATGGGGACAAGAAGCCGGACGTGGTGGTCACCAACGAAAATTATGGCGTCATCGTCTATCTCAATCAGGGAAGCGGAACTTTCGCAGTCAAGGGCACGGTTGGCGCCTTGCCGGTGGGGGCCACCAATAATGTTGTGCTGGCCGACATCAACAACGACAAGAAGCTGGACATCATTGTGCCCGACACGTATGGGGACGTCTTCACGTTTTACGGGAAAGGCAATGGCACCTTCACGGCTGGCCCAGCATACCCGCTGCAGGCTTGCAACGACTGCAGCAATTTTCTTGCTGCTGTAGGCGATTTCAATGGCGACGGTACTCTCGACCTGTTGGAGTCCAACGGTATAAATACGATCACGGTGTCCCTGGGCCGCGGCGATGGCACGTTCCAGACCAGCCAAATTCACGACTACACTACGGTGAATCAAGCGAGCAACATCGTGACCGCAGATTTTAACGGCGACGGTTTCCCCGATACCGCGCAGTCGGTAACGGGCGTGACCGTCAACGGAAAGATCGGCATCAACCTGGGCAATTCGCACGGCGTGCTGGGAGCGACTTCCTATGCCACCGCCAGTTGCACTAGCAATATTGTTTTGTGGGTGGCTACCGGTGACGTGAACGGCGACGGCAAGGCCGATCTGGTTGCGGCGCTCCAAGGCAGCGCGAACGCTGGATGCCAGACCAACGCCGTTGCAGTTTTGGAAGGGTTGGGGACGGGAAGGTTCAAGAAGGCTGCTTACTATCCCACCGGTTCAACGGCGCAGGAGGAGATTGTTTACCTGGCCGACGTGAACGGGGATGGCAAACTCGACATCGTCACCGGAAACGCCGACGGCTCCATCAGCGTGCTGATTAACAAAGGCAATGGCACGTTCAATTCCGGCATCCTGATCGCCAGCCTTTCTTCCGTCTTCAACTACGGTACCCATCTGACCTTTGCCGACTTCAACGGCGACGGCAAGATGGACATCGCGGCGACGGCTTACGCTAATCCGCCGGCGGCTGTCTACGTGCTCCCTGGCAACGGCAATGGCACCTTCGGCACGCCCATCGAGACCGTATTGCCCTACTATCCGTACACACTGGTCTCCGCGGACTTCAACAAAGACGGAAAAGTGGACTTGCTGGTGACGGCCGAAATTGGAGGCTGCCCGGTCGATGCCCTGGGCTATGCTTTCCTCAAAGGCAATGGCAATGGCACGTTTACAACGGGCCCGACGAGCTGCCTGGACTTCAGCATCCCGCAAATTCCGATTGTGGCCGACCTCAACGGGGACGGGAAACTGGATGTAGTCATTCCCTACGCGAACCAAAACGGCATTCCCGCCGGCCCGGCAGTGCTCCAAGGTAACGGCGATGGCACGTTCACCAGTTCGCAGGATTTTTACACTGGCAGGGGAGCCACCAGCGCCGCAGTTGCCGACTTCAACGGCGACGGCATACCGGATGTCGCATTCGTCAACACCGGCAGCTTCGTTCCCAGCTTCGTTTCCGTGATGTTCAACAGCACGCAGCCAGTGAGCGTTTCGCCGCTCAACCTGAATTGCGGAAGCGTTGCTGTCGGCTCCAAGAAGGCGGAGACCGTCATCCTCACCAACGACCGGAGCACGTCGCTGGCGATCAGCAGCGTCACGGTAGCGGGAACCGATCCGGGCGATTTCCCTGCCAAGTCGGCTTGCAAATCGAGCGTGAAAGGCGGATGGGACTGCACCATCACGGTGACGTTCACACCCACTGTTACCGGCGCGCGCAGTGCGACTTTGAACATCAAAGACGCGGTGGGTACGCAGGTTGTACAACTCAGCGGAACCGGCAAGTAGGAAGCCGATTCGGCAAACGGCGATGGCCCATACGATGGGTATGGGCCACGCCGATTGTAGGGCAAGATTTCAGCTCACCGCGGTACTAGTTCCCGGCAGAAGATGGGAGCCAGCGGTTAAACAGTCTGCTGGAAAATTTAGGGAACTTACGGGATCGCTAGAGCGATGCACTGATGCGAAACCCGAGTTTTTCAGCAAACGGTAATGCCGAATGTAAACAATGCACTTTCCGCAGTGGTGAACCGCTCCACCCCACCGAGACAGTTCCCCGGACCATCGGTCCCCGACGAAGGACTATTTCAACAATCGCACGCTAACGATTGCCGTCGTCGCCAGTCGAATTGCATAACAACAGTGGGTTAACGGGCTGGGCTAGGTCCCAACTCTCCCTTGACTGAACTGAGGCACAGACATGCGCATGCTCCTGGACATTTTCGGCCAGACCCTGCGCACCCTATGGGCGCACAAGCTGCGCTCGTTCCTGACCATGTTTGGCATCGCCTGGGGCGTGGGATCGCTTGCTGCTCCTGGCCGGCGTGGGCGAAGGTTTCCGCAACGGCAACCGGCGCCAACTCGAAACCTTCGGCAAGAACATTATCTTCTTCTGGGGCGGGCGTGCTCCGGCGGTCGCGGGCAGCTTCAATTCCATGAGGTGGTTCAACCTTACCTATGACGACTACCTCGACATCCAGAGCGAGGCCAAGATCGCGGTAAACATTTCCCCGGTAATCGCGCGCGACGACATCCGCGCCGTCAGCGACTACACCAGCACGAACGGCCAGGTCTCCGGCGTTCCGCCGGTCTACAGCCGGGTGCGGACCATCCCCTTGCAGGTGGGACGCTGGCTCAATGACGAAGACAACGAGCAACGGCGCCGCGTATGCATTCTGGGCCGGGAGATGACGCGCAACCTGTTCCCGGGACGGCCTGCAGTGGGCAACACCATCATGCTCAACGGGGTTCGTTTTGAGGTGATCGGTATGCTCTCCATGATTGGAAACGAGGAGCAGAACTCCACCAACATTCGCATCTTCGTGCCCCTTAACACCATGCGCGAACTGTTCCCACTCAAAGGCGACAACTCGAAAGAAGGGAACGCGATTTCGTTCATCAACTATCAACCGGGCACGTTCGATGAAAACGAAGCCGCCAAAGACGAACTCCACAGCATTGTGGCCCGCAACCATGGCGGCTTTGACCCCAAAGAAAAGGACGTCTGGGAAGAGTGGGACACGGTGAAAAACCAGAAGACCATGGGCAAGATCTTCACCGCGATGGATTGGTTTCTGGGCGGTGTGGGCCTGGTCACGCTGGCCCTGGGCGCAATCGGAATCATCAACATCATGTTAGTGGCGGTGACCGAGCGTACGCGCGAAATCGGATTGCGCAAGGCAGTGGGCGCGACCAACCGCAGCATATTGTTTCAATTCTTCCTGGAAGGCGCGTGCCTGACGCTGCTGAGCGGAGCGCTCGGAGTGGCCGGCGCAATGCTCGTCATCCACCTGCTCTCGGGAGTAAATCTACCGCAAGGTTTCGACACGCCGCGTATCGTCCCGCTCTCCGCCATTAGCGCGGTGCTCTCGTTAGCACTGGCCGGCATTTCGGCCGGTCTTTACCCGGCCCGCAAAGCGGCCATGCTCGACCCCGTGGAGGCCTTGCGCCAGGAGTGAATTATGACGCGTGATCTGCTCAAGGAAGCTTTCAATGCGATGCAGCACAATCGCCGGCGCACGGCGCTAACCATGCTGGGCATGGCCTGGGGGATTGCCACGGTGGTGATCCTGCTGGCTTTCGGCTCGGGCTTCGAGAGGGCGATCGGCATCATCTTCAGCTCCTGGGGAACCGACGTGATCGGGGCCTTTCCGGGCCGCACCTCCCTGCAAGCGGGAGGCGCCAAGGCGGGAAGCGAAATACGTCTCCAGATCGCGGATGTCGACTACGTCCGCAACGAGGTACCCATGGTGAAGGGCGTAACTCCCATCTTCGACAAGCAAAACGTGACCATTCAGCATGACACGCGCACCTTCACCAATCTGTTCCTTACCGGCGTGTATCCCGTCTATGACCGCATCCGTGGTTTTGCGATCGGTACGGGGCGAGGTCTCAGCGAAGAGGATCAACTCCAGCGCGCGCGAGTGGTGGTGATCGGCGACGAAGCGAGGAGGAGGCTTTTCTCCGGCGAGTCGCCGCTGGGGCAGACCATCCGCATCAATGGCGTGAGCTTTGAAGTGGTAGGTGTCTATCAGCGTAAGGTGCAGGGCGGCGACGACAACGACAACACCCTCGTCGCCATTCCCTTCAGCACCATGGGCGACCTCTATGACACCAAATACATCACCGGAATCTTTATGGACTATGAGGGCGAGAACCACCAGCAACTGGCTCGCGTGGTGCGCTCCGTGCTCGCCGGACACCACAACTTCCGTCCGGACGACCGCCGCGCCGTATTCATCGCCGACTTCAAGCAGGATTTCGACGAGTTCACGGTTGTGACCACCGCGCTTAAGATCCTGCTCGCGTTTATAGGCGCTCTGACCCTGGGCATCGGAGGCATTGGCCTGATGAACATCATGCTGGTGTCAGTGCAGCAGCGCACTCGGGAAATCGGCATCGAAAAGGCGCTGGGCGCGCACAAAGGCCACATCCTCTTCCAGTTTCTCGCCGAGGCCCTGGCCATCACGTTCGCTGGAGGCCTGGGCGGAATTGGAATCGCTTACGTCATTTCCTGGGTCGTAGGGGCGCTGCCACTGATGAGCGCCTTCGGCGACAACCTCCAAGCGGGAGACATTCACCTCCACATCGCCGTGGGCAACCTGGTTATGGCGACGATCATTCTGAGCCTGGTGGGGATCATCAGCGGCATGGTGCCTGCAATCCAAGCTGCGCGCCTGGACCCAATCGAGAGCTTGCGGTACGAATGATGCAGTCACGGCTCACCCGGGGCTTACCGGGCAATCCTGAAATTGTTCCGGGGCAGAAGTCGGCTTCCGAGACCGCTATTGATCTCCTCCATGCTCGTTTATGGATAGGTTCAGCGTGGCGAAAGCTGCGCACTACTCCTTCGAGCATCGGTACGTCTCGGTCTGAGCGAACTGTCCTTACACTCTCCAATAGTCGGGGCGCCAGTGCTGGACTGCTTTTTTTATTTCCTGCGGGGGTAGTTTTTCGTTCAGCGCTCGGGCGGCCAGGGCGGGAAGTTCGGCGTCGGAGGCGAAGCGCAGAGCGATTAATTGCTTTTCGGTAAGTTCCAAAATGCGGGGACGAAGGGCGGGGTCGAGTAAGGTCGCTAGGCGCAATCTTTCTTCGAGGCGGATGACGCGGTCCTGCACCTTGATGGCGTAAATGCGGATTTTGAAGACGGCGACGATTGCGGCGACTGCGACGATCACCAGCAACGCCGAATGGAGGCATGGCCTTCGGATGAGATGAACGATGGTCGCGATCAGGGTGATGGTGAATACGGGCAAAACGAAAAAGTGGTAGAGCGGATCATAGCGCGTGTGATTGGAAAAATTCTGAGAAGCTTCGGCTGGCATGGGGAATCTCCTTTTGGAGCCGGATTATCATCGCACGGTTCGACGGCGAAACGCGAGGGATGGGAGAAAGTGGTAGTGGAGGAGTGAGGAGTTGCGTGCTCAGGTGGGTTCTCGGTATCTCAGGAACCAGCCCACAATTCGAGGTGTCTAAGTCTGTGTCGAGTTCGTTGATTCGAGGGGTTGTTGATGCACCTTACTTTAGTGTCTTCTGCGAGGGCGGAAATCGGCGCGCAAGAAGGGCACCGGCGCGCGTTCCTCCAGTTGAAGAAGCAAGATATGTGGTAGCAACAAACGAACTCCACGGAGACTCCATGGACAACGGCGATCACCTCAGGAACCACGTCAGATTTATCCTCTCCACCCTCATCGTATTTCTAGCCATCGTAGTTTTTGTCGGCCTGCAGCCATTTCAGGCGTCCGGCGGCGCGCCTTCTACCGCCGCAACTTATTCGCATGGATTGCTGCACCTGACTATTGCTTATCATTCTACCCGCGCCGGAACTGGACATTTGACTATTGAAGTCCTTGATCCGGAAGACAACGTGCTGGGCCGCGCCGAACGGCAGGTTGAAGTGGGCGCGGGACAAGGGCGGTGGCAAGACCAGATCAAGCTAGAGAAGGCGCTGCCGCTGGACGATCTGGTGTGGCATCGCGTCCGGTACCGCTTTGAATATGACGATAAGCAGACGGCGGCGCTCGAGGGCACGGAGTCCATCTCGCAAATCCTGCGCACGCCGGTCATTCACATCCTGGGGCAACAGTCTTACTTGAGTGGCGGAGCGGCGGCGGTGCGCGTGATCGTCACCGACTCGAAAAACGAAGTCATTCCCGGGCGTGGATCGGTGCGAATCGAACTTGCCGGCACCGAGGATAAGGCTTGGACGCTATTTACGGGCCAGCTGAATCGTCGGGGAACGACCGAAGCGCAGTTCCGCTTTCCTGCCAACTTAGTGGGCAGTTACAAGTTGCGCTATGTTGTGGATACTGCGATCGGCTCAACCGAGTTTACTCAGGAAGTGCGGTTGGAAGACAAGGTTTCAATTCTTCTTACTACCGAGAAGCCAATTTACCAGCCGGGGCAGACGATCCATGTGCGCGGGTTGGCGCTTGACCGCTCCGACCACGAGGCGGCGGCCAAGCACAAGCTGACATTCGAGCTTGAGGATTCTCGCGGTAACAAGGTATTCAAAAAAGCTACCGAGACCGACGAGTTCGGCGTTGCCTCGGCCGAATTTGGACTGGCCGATGAAGTCAACCTGGGGACGTACCACCTGCGCGCGCTGATGTTCGGTTCGGGAATGGGCGACGCCGAGGCTCCTACGAATACGGCGGAGATCGCGCTCAATGTCGAACGCTACGTGCTGCCGAAATTCAAGGTGGCGGTGGAGTTCAGCGAGAACGGCAAGAAGCAGAAGCGCGGCTACCAACCGGGCGATCACGTCATTGGGACAGTGCGATCCAACTATTTTTTTGGCAAGCCGGTGGACCACGCCGAGATCAGCGTCAAGGCTTCCGCTATGGATGTCGCGGTGTTTGAAGTAGCGTCGGCCCAAGGGAAGACGGACTCCGACGGAGCCTATCGCTTTGATATTCAACTGCCGAAATACTTTGCCGGACGGCCTTTGAGCCACGGCGCGGCTCGCGTGCTGATTGAGGCCACGGTGAAAGACTCGGCCGGCCACGCGGAAACTCGCGGCGAACCGATTACGGTCAGCGAATCGCCGCTGCTGATTACGGCGGTTCCGGAGGGTGGCACGCTGGTCCCGAATCTGGAGAACCAGGTGTTTGTTTTGACTTCCTATCCCGATGGAACTCCGGCGAAGACCGACGTGGTCGTTCACGCCGCTGGGAATTCGGATCAACACGTGAACACAGACGATGGCGGCGTTGCGGTGGCTCGCGTTAAGGCGGGAAGCGGCAGTGAAACTTTGGAGATTGACGCTAGCGATCCGGAAGGAGAGCCCGCGTCCAGCAAAGTCGAACTGCAGAGTCGCGTGGGCGAGGACCAGATTCTGCTGCGCACGGAACGCGCCGTGTACCGCGCCGGCGAGCGCATACAACTCAAAGTCTTTTCTACCAAGGCTCGCGGGGCCGCTTACGTGGACATTGTCAAAGAAGGACAGACGATCGAGACGCGCGATTTGGAACTCGAAAACGGCGAGGCGGCACTTTCTTTGACGGCTGGGCCGGAGATGGCGGGGACGGTCGATATTAGTGCTTACCTTTTCGGTCGGGACGCACGCCCGGTGGGAGACCATCGCTTGATTTTTGTGCAACCGGCGGATGAGTTGAAGATTGAGACGGTGGCGGATGCTCCTGTTTATAAACCGGGCGGGGAGGCGCGAATCCAATTTCGCGTGACTAACTCGCGCGGGCAGGGCGTTCATGCCGCGCTTGGATTGCAGGTGGTGGATGAAGCCGTGTTTGCGCTGGCGGAGAAGCAGCCAGGATTTGCCAAGGTGTTCTTCTATCTCGAGCAGGAAGTGATGAAGCCGCGCTATGAGATTCATTCCATCGGCATGCCGGAAATTGTGGAACCGGTGGAGAAGTCGCAGGTCGAACAGCGCGACCGGGCGGCTCGGGCTTTGTTTTCGGCTACTGAGATTGTGAATCCGAATAAGTTTGAGGCGGAATTCGGCAAAGATGTGCCGATGGCCAAGTACGGCGAATATAGGGGACGCTACCAGGCGGGTTTTCAGAAACAGGCAAATCAGTTAGCGAAAGATCTCAGCAAGGCTTACGACGAAAATCCAAAGGCGGACGATCCGGCTCGGATCTACGCGAAGCTCGCGCAGGCAGGCGGGGCGGAGTTTCGCGATGCGTGGGGCACGAACTTCACTTTTGAACGGGCGCGCTGGGATTCCAGAAAAACGTACTGTGTGCTGCGCAGCGCGGGTCCGGATGGGCAGCTTAACAACGGCGACGATCTGCAGGCTTATCTTTTATTTCAACGCAAGAAGGTGGTCGGCCGTTCAGAATCGGGCAGCATCGGAGTGAATATCGAACATGATCGCGGGCCGTTCAATGGTCTGGGGGAGATCGTGGGAACGGTTACCGACGCCAGCGGGGCCGTCGTGCCGGGAGCCAGTATCGAGGTGCGGGAAATCTCCGTCGCGAAGCCTCGCACCGCGACCGCCAATGCAGCCGGGCAATTTAGTTTGTCGGGACTGCCTGCGGGTGAGTACGCAGTTCGAGTGTCCATGGCTGGGTTCAGGACCGCTTCGCAGGGACTCACTCTGCACGCGCGCGACCGCGCGGTGCTTTCGGCAAATCTGTCGGTTGGCAACGTCACAGAGACGGTTGAGGTCAGCGGAGCGAATATGGCCGTTGAGACCGAAGCGATGGTGGTTAACGGGATCCCAAGTGGCGCGGCTGGAGGGGTTATCGGAGGCGTCATCAATAACATGCCGGTCCAGGGCCGCAACTTCGCGCAACTTCAGGCACCCAGCGCCATGCCTAAACGCATAAGCAAGGAGATGGCTGCCGATAGCACGACTGACGCCAGGAAAGACTCCGGAGCGTCCGGCGCGCACGTACGCTCCTATTTCCCCGAGGCGCTTTACATCAATCCCGAGATCATCACCGATAAGGATGGGCGCGCCAGCATTGTGATTCCGATGGCCGATTCCATCACGACGTGGCGGATGGCGATGATCGCTTCCACCGAACACGGTGCGCTGGGCACGTCCACTTCGAGCCTGAAGGTGTTTCAGGATTTCTTTGTCGATCTCGATTTGCCGGTCACGCTCACGCAGGGAGACCGGGTTTCGATTCCGGTGGCCATCTACAACTACTCGGGTTCGCCTGGCGACGTTAACTTGCGACTCGATGCGGACAGTTGGTTCTCACTGGTCGATGACGTGAGCGAGAAATCGGTCACGGTAGAGTCGTCGCGCGTCGGAGGATCGCAGTTCACGATCGAAGCCAAGCGCATCGGGAAGTTCAAGCTCACGCTTTCGGCACGCATGAAGGGTGGAGCGGATCGTGCCGACATCGTGGTTCGGGAGATCGAAGTCATTCCCAACGGGCGCGAGCAGAACTTGGTGTTCAACGGGCGACTGGAAACGACGGTGCAGCACGAGGTCGATTTTCCGGCTAACGCCATTCCTGAGGCCAGCAAGATTTTTGTGCGGCTTTATCCCGGCCCGCTTAGCCAGGTCGTCGAAGGCATGGATAGCATTCTGCGCATGCCGGGTGGCTGCTTTGAGCAGACTTCTTCGAGCACTTATCCCAACGTGTTGGCGCTCGATTACATGAAGCGCACTAAGAAGCTCACTCCGGAGGTGCATGCCAAGGCGGAGGGATACATCGCCAATGGCTATCAACGGCTGCTGACGTTCGAGGTTCCCGGTGGAGGATTCTCGTGGTTCGGCCAGGCTCCCGCCAACAAAATCCTTACTGCTTACGGGCTGATGGAGTTCTACGACATGTCGAAGGTCTACGACGTGGATCCGAAACTCATCTCGCGAACGCAGCAGTGGCTTGCCGGGCAGCAGCAGGGGGATGGAAGCTGGAAGCCCGACACCTCCTTTATTAATGAGGGCGCAACGAATCGCTTCAACTCGGACGTGCTGCGGATCACGGCTTACATCGCCTGGTCGCTCGAGAACACGGGATACCAGGGAACAGCCGTCGAACAAGCCAAGCAGTTTGTCGAAAAGCACATGAACGCGAAAATGGACTCCTACACCTTGGCGGTGGTGGCTAACTTCGCCACCGACTATGGCAAGGATAGGGAGTTCACTCGCCGGGCGATGCAGCTTCTGCTTGATGCACGCACAGAAAAGGATGAGCAGGCATGGTGGAGCGCAGACGAAACCGGCGTCTACTCCACGGGCGCAAGCGCGAGCGTGGAGACCACGGGACTGGCGGCGCAGGCGCTGCTTAAGTGGGGTGAGGCGTCGGGCACGGCGCGCAAAGCGATGAGTTACCTTGCATCCAAGAAAGACGCTGGCGGAACCTGGGGCACGACCCAGGCGACGATCATGGCGCTGCGGGCTTTATTGCTGGCGACCGAAAAAGGCGCTTCCGACGTTCGCGGCACGCTGGTGGTCTTGCTCAATGGCAAGCCCGCCGAAAAGCTTGTCCTGACGCCGGAGAACAACGATCTGCTGCATCAGTTCGTGTTCAAGGACATCGATTCGCAAGGCGCGGGCACGGTTGAAATCCAATTCGAGGGCAAGGGCGGGCTGGCTTATCAGGTGGTGGGGAGCTATTTCCTTCCCTGGGATCAGAAGCCGGCGGGCGAAGCGCTCTCCATCGATGTGGCTTATGACCGCACGCAGCTGGCGCAGAACGACATCGCTACGGCGAGCGCGACGGTCAGGAACAATCTGAACAAAACGGCCAACATGGTGATGGTCGATCTCGGTATTCCGCCGGGGTTTGACCTGCTTAGCGAAGACTTGCAGGACTACCAGGAAAAGAGCGCGGGCCGGAAGAGTGGCCATTTGTCGAAGTTCAGCCTTACGGCGACGCAGGCCATTCTCTACTTCGATTCGTTCGCTCCGGGTGACACGGTCACGGTGAAGTTCAGGCTGCGGGCTAAGTACCCGATCCGCGCTCGGACGTTTAAGTCGCGTGTCTATGAGTACTATGATCCCGAGGTAAGCTCGATCGCGCGGCCGGTGCAGCTGGAGGTGCACAAGCGCTAGTACCGTGACCGCGAGATTGTTGCAACGGTTGATTTGAGATTGCCAGTGGAGCGCCTGGCGTCCCCGCCCGGCTGGACGGGTGAGACGCCCGTCGCTCCATTGGATGACTCGTTACGCGGTCACGCGAATCCAGAGTTGATGCAGCTGCCGAGCTGCGCTCGGCTTGGACCCTTCGGCTTCGCTCAGGGCAGGCTCGCGGGGGGCCCGTCACCACACGAGCTTAGATTCAGGGTAGAACTCGATAAAACGTGACTTGGGTAATAACGTTGTTGTTTCTCCTGTCCGGTTCCGGTCTTTAGCAACTCTATAATTTTGCTGTGACCAGACCATCCAAGGGCGGCGAAGTTTTCCTCGTTGTTTTTGGGCTGATTTTTGTGGCCGCTGGAGTCTTTTTCGCTAGCGGTCTTTTATTCAGTCCTCCCGGCCAGGTTCATGGGAATCGCTGGGTGGGAGTGCTGGTTTCGACGATCTTTATCCTGGTGGGCGGCGGGATCGTTTACGCCGGCATTTACGGGGACCGCAAATTACAGGAGCAAGCGGCAGCCGAGCAGTCCAATCCGGAATCCCCGTGGCTGTGGCGGAAGGACTGGGCGGCTCGGCGAGCGGAAAGCAAGAACCGCAACAGCGCCGCCGGTCTTTGGATGGCGGCGATTTTTGTGAATGCGATTGTATTCACGGTCGCGGCCACGACCGTGCCCGCACTGTGGCGCACTTCCGATCCCAAGGCCTTCTTTCCGCTTGCCTTCTGCCTGGTGGGCGTCGTTCTGGCGGGCGCGGCGATTCGGGCGAGCATTCGGCGAAAACGCTTTGGCCAAACCTACTTTGAGTTCTCCGCGCTGCCGTTTTCTCCGGGCCAGTCGCTTAGTGGCCTGATTCACTTGCGCTTCAACACCGAGGCCAAACACGGCATTGATCTGAGCCTTTCCTGTGTGCGCCATGTCAGCACCAGTTCGGGTAAGGATCGTTACGTCCAGGAGAGCGTTCTTTGGCAAGCGGACAAGAATGTGCCGCAAGAACTGCTCATGCCCGGACCCATGGGCGATGCCACGATCCCGGTGGACTTCAGCATACCGAGCGACGCATATGAGTCGAATCACGACCAGCCGCTCGACCAGGTCCTCTGGCTTTTGCACGCGCACGCGGATGTTCCGGGCGTGGGTTATTCGGACGATTTTGAGGTGCCGGTTTTCCGGCTTACCCCATCGCAGGCCTCAGGCTCAGAGCCAACAGCTTCCTTTTTGAGCGAGGCGCAGGGCGGAGCCGCTCCGCCTGCCTTCCAATCCGATGCCTCCGACGTGGCCCCTCCCAGGGACCCGAAGGTTGTCGTCTCGGTCGGGATGAACGGCAACACGGAATTTTACTTTCCGGCTTTTCGCAACCTGTCCCAGGTTTTGATGCTGGCCCTCTTCACTGCGGTTTGGACGGGCATCGTTTATTTTCTCGCACATTCCAAAGCGCCCTGGTTTTTCGCTCCGGTGTTCGGGTTCTTTGACCTCTTCCTGATTTACGGACTGATGCAAGCGGCGATGGGTTCGTTTCGCATCGAGGTGGGCAACGGGAGGATCGTCTTCCGTCGAGCGCTGCTCGGCATTGGGGCAGCTCATGAAATTCCCTTCTCTGATATTGCCCAGATTTTGACCGTGACCCGTGCGCAACAACAAGGTGCGCGAGCTTCTTACTCTCTTCGCTTGCAGACCAGGGATGGGAGGAAGTTGACGCTCGCGGACGCGATCGATAGCCGTCAGGAAGCGCGCTGGGTCGCTGCCCGGCTGGAAACGCTCGCCGGCCTGAAACTCGACACTCACGTCGCGGTCGACGCCGGTCTCGGGGGCTATGGTCCGCCACCGCAACGCGGACTAGCACGATCAGGATCGCCCGCGGCGTTTCGACGCAATAGTCCAGTCGGCATTGCGATAGGGCTTGCCTTCTTTCTTGCCTGGACGGGGTTTGTCGGCTACCGGGTCTTCTCTGCGAGGCAGGGACAGCCGAAGCGTATTTCCAAAGTCGGCGCACCAACTAAACGTCCGCTGCAGCAGGTGGCTTACTCGCCGCTCACAGAGATGGATGTGCAGCGTCTGCAAACACTGCCGGAACAGGCGCAGGCGGAAGAACTGCTGGCCCGGGCGATTCAGCACGATCCCCGCGCGCTCGACTTGTTCGAGCAGAAGATTGGCGTCTGGCACAATATCACGCGCACGGCGCACATGAACGAATTGGAGGTGCGCTCGAGTTTCTCCACCGATCTGCGCGTTCGCTACGCCAACGCCGATCTCAATCTGGCCATCGACGGATTGCCGAAAACCGACGACTCGGCGGAACAGCTCATCGCGCAAGCACAAGCCGACCCCGCGCATCGCGCTTACAGCGTGTACCACATGGGAATGCTGGCTGGACGCGGCGTGGGCTATGATCGCATCTATCCCGTCCTCGTGGACTACGCCAAGCATGACCCCAACCCACAGGTGCGCCAGTGGGCGGTCGAGGGCATGCGCTATCTTGGCACCAATGAGGCTCTTGGCGAACTCTT
>Ga0182011_10002261_pt1 | contig 16337 bp, 16 predicted proteins | sample 711E1DmetaG_FD_120481 | JGI IMG/M metagenome (GOLD analysis project Ga0182011, IMG submission 120481) | Permafrost microbial communities from Stordalen Mire, Sweden - 711E1D metaG | ecosystem: Environmental > Terrestrial > Soil > Wetlands > Permafrost | place: Sweden: Stordalen | collected... | reverse complement strand
TTGGAGAGCGTCTTGTTCATGAAGTTATCCATGAACCAGATAGTTTCGTCATCAATGAGTTCGGCGATTCCCACCGGGATCACATTCGGCGTCCCATCCTTGGATGCGGTTGCCAGCGGGAAGACCTTCATCTTCGAGAACGCCTCTTTCATATCTGCAGTTAGTTTAACCATGGCCTGTTCACCTACGTTCCCAATGGAAATTTCTTCATAATATAGCTTGGTATATCGATTCACCAGATATGAGACCGGAGAATGCTGGGGGTCTTCAGAAATTCGAAGGTCGGCTGAAGCCTCCCCTTCTCATTGCCAGGGTCCTGATGAACCTGTCAATCCCAAAACAGGAGAAAAACGGAGTATTTCGGCTGCCTTCAGGCTCGTCAACCGATCAGCCCGGTTAAGACCAGGGTTGCCGAAGAATCATACGGGTTTTTCTCATCCCTGCGGTTCTGACGAACTCCCGGAGCCGTCAGGCTCTCCTGCCCAATCAGTTCAGAAATTATAATACTCTGCCGTGTCACGACCCCCTTTACGGCCAGGACCTGAACTCCGATGCGGTATATTTATACTTTTATTGAATAATGTATCCGTTATCATATCTGCGCTCCGGAAGCGGCAGGATCAGGTGCATGATCACGGTTGTATGTGCCAGCGGGGATTCGGCATACCTTGGTCTGGCACGGGAGGCGCTCGAACAGGAAGGGGAGATACGGGTAGTGACTGCCATGTCCGGCCGCGAGACCCTCTCTTGCCTCCGGTCCCCTCCCTGCGATGCAGTGGTCGCGGATATATCCCTTGAGGACATGGACGGCATTGCACTCCTGCATGCCGTACGGGAGGCCAGCCGCATCCCGTTCATCCTTATCGCAGATACCCTCCCGGCAGACTGCGAAGACGATGCCATCGCGGCCGGCGCGGACCTGTTTTTTGTAAAAACCCCCGACACTCGTGGCCAATTTCTCCGCATAGCCCGGTGGATCCGGCTCGTGGTCGGCCGCAGCAAAAAGGAAACCGAACTGGCGGAGAACGAGGCCAGGTACCACGAGCTTGTCGAGAACGCCAACCTCATCATTTTAAAACTTGACAAGGACGCAAAAATCACGTTCATCAATGAATATGCCCGGAATTATTTCGGGCTCGATAAGGACGAAGTGCTCGGCCGACCCCTCGCCGAGACTCCCCTTTCCGGTACCGGCACCGATCCGGTACGGGACATGGGGTATTTTGTGCGTGACGTGGGCACACGTCTCGACCGCTATACGGTCCGCGAAACCGAGCATGTAAAAAAGAACGGCGAACGGGTCTGGATATCCTGGAGAAACAAGCCCCTCCTCGACAAGGACAAAACCGTCAACGGTGTGATCAGTTTCGGTACTGACACGACCGAACGCCGGAAGGCCGAACAGGCGCTGTTCCGGGCAAACCAGAAGCTCAACCTGCTCAACAGTATCACGCGTCACGATATCCTCAACCAGCTCACTATCCTTGGCGGGTACATCGAGATGTCCCGGGAACTCTCGAAAGACAAGGAGATGCTGGGTTTTATCGAGCATGAGAAAAAATCCACAAAATCGATCCGCAACATGATCAAGTTCACCAAGGATTACCAGGACATCGGTCTGTACCGCCCCCAGTGGCAGTACCTCAAAAACATTGTCTCCCTCCTTGCCAACACGGTCGATTTCGGCAACGTGGTACTGAAAAATGATCTCGGGCGGCTCGAAATTTATGCCGACCCTCTCTTCGAGAAGGTGGTCTATACTCTCCTTGAAAATGCGATCCGGCACGGGGGTTCGATCACCTTCATCCGGCTTTCCTACCGGGTCGTCAGGTCGGGCTGCCTTGTGATCTGTGAGGACAACGGGGTGGGTGTGCCCGAAGCGGAGAAGGAAAAAATATTCATGCGTGAATTTGGCAAGCACACGGGATTTGGCCTGTTCCTTGCCCGGGAGATCCTGGGTATCACGGGGTTTTTCATCCGGGAGACCGGTACACCCGGGAAAGGGGCCCGGTTTGAGATCTTGATCCCGGAAGGGTCCTTCCGTGAGAACAAGGCAGCCTGACCCCGCTGCAGTCCCTGCCATAACCCTTCTCCCCGTGACCCTGATATTTTATCCCCGATCGTTTCTCTTATCATGCCGGCCGCGCAATTATAAAGCGTGATGCTTGAGCCGCCGGTAAAAAAGATCCTCTACTGGTGTGAAGAGTGTAACGTGCCGCTGATCGGGAAGACCTGTTCCTGTAAAAAGGAGGGGAAACGGATCGAACTCCTCCAGCCCTACGATGTACGCCCTGCACTGGCAGCAGACTCCGCCCTTATCCGGAGGCTTATAACCGAACGGTTCGGCCCTGTCCAGCTCCAGAAGATCCTCCTCCTGAACAAGACCGGCGGGGCAGACCGGGCAGACCTTGTTATCATGAACGGGGAGCGGTTCGGCTGGCTGACGTTCGACCCGGTGACCCGCCAGTTCAGTCTCGATATCGCGCCGGAGGCTCTCCCGTTCCTCATCGGCCATGCAACAACGGGCATCGTGGACCTTGACCGCGAGACGGACATACGGAACGAGGGAGGCCGGATCGGCGGGAAGCGGCTTAAACTCAAAACCACGGTGCCTGACGGGACTATGATCGTGAAGTACAGACAGCGGTACGGGACCGGCATGGTACGGGACGGGTCGGTGAAGGTGAAAGAACTGATCCCGGTTGTTCCCCGGACAATACCGGACCCCGGCTGGGACGTCGCAGTCGGGAAGAATAAATACCATTTAAAAAACCTTGAGCGCAATGCAATCCGGGCGATAAAGCAGCACATCAGGGACCGCCCCACCATAAACGTCTCCTTCTCCGGCGGAAAGGACAGCACAGCAGTCCTCCATATTGCCCGGAAGGCCGGCGTGACAAAGGCCTTTTTTATCGATACGGGAATCGAGTTTCCCGAGACCATCGCGTTTGTCCGCTCGGAGGGAGTGGATATCGTCCAGAAGGCCGTGGACTTCTGGCAGGCAGCGGAGAAGGCAGGGCCGCCCGGAAAAGACAACCGCTGGTGCTGCAAGCTCTTAAAACTGCACCCGCTCAAGCTCTACCTTGCCGGCGTCGGCCCCTGCGTCACGGTGCAGGGCAACCGGTGGTACGAGTCGTGGAACCGCGCCGGGCTCGATGAGACCAGCCAGAACCCGGCAAACCCCCTCCAGCTCAATATCTCGCCGATCCGGAACTGGCGGGCGCTTGAGGTGTTCCTGTATCTCTGGTGGCAGGGACTCACCATCAATCCGCTCTATGACAAGGGGCTTGAGCGGATCGGCTGCTTCCTTTGCCCCGCCATGCTCGAGAGCGAATACGAGGAACTCAGAACGATCCAGCCGTCTTTTGCAGAGCGGTGGACTGCGTTCCTTGAATCGTGGGCTGCAAAGAAGGGCTACCCGGATGCATTCTCGTCCTGGGGGCTCTGGCGCTGGCGGGCCCTCCCGCCCAAGATGCGGGAACTCTGCCGGCAGCAGGGGATTGCCATCAACGACGACCATACCCTGATCTCCGGGCCTCCCCGTCCGGCAAAGGCAACGGTTGATAAGAAAGCGGAGAATATAATGAAACCGGTTATGGAAGAACAGGCAGGCGGAGGACTGAATGTGATGGAAGTACGGAAAGACTTCCCGATCCTCGGCGACATCATCTATCTCGACAACGCCGCAACGAGTTTCTCGCCGGAACCGGTTCTTGCGGCCATGACCGAGTTCGAGCACACATACCGCGCCAACGTGGGAAGGGGTGTCCACCGCCTCACCCGGATCGCCAGCCAGCGCTACTGGCATGCCCACGAGAAGGTGGCAGCGTTCGTCGGGGCAAAAGAGGGAATCACTGTCTTTACCAAGAACACTACCGAGGCAATCAACATGGTCGCTGCCGGGCTCACGTGGAAAGCCGGCGACCGCGTAGTCACGACCATCCTCGAGCACCACTCCAACCTTCTCCCGTGGCGGAACCTGAAGAAACAGGGGGTGGAACTCGATCTTGTCGGGATCAATACGGATTACTCGCTGGACCTTGACGCTCTGAAAAAAGCCATCACCCCATCTACCCGGCTCGTTGCGGTGACCCATGCCTCAAATGTCCTCGGGGTGGTCACGCCCGTGCAGGAGATCGCCCGGATCTGCCATGACCACGGTGCCCTGCTCCTTGTCGATGGCGCCCAGTCGGTCCCGCACATACCGGTCGATATCTCACGGATCGGCTGTGACTTTTTTGCATTCTCGGGCCACAAGATGCTCGGCCCGACCGGTACCGGCGTTCTCTGGATGAGGAATGCAGATCTCGAACCCTTTATCCTCGGCGGGGGCATGGTGGAGGCTGTCACGGAGAGCGGGTTCACCGCTGCGGATGGGTACCAGAAGTACGAAGCAGGCACTCCCAATATTGCCGGGGGGATCGGTCTTGGTGCGGCCGTAGATTATCTTAATGCTCTCGGCATGGAAAACATCCGAGACCATGAAGAATTCCTGACAACCCGGCTGATCAACGATTTAAGACAGATCAGAGGAGTACACGTCTATGCACCAGAAAAACCCGCCGACCGTATCGGCGTGGTCTCGTTCACCGTGGACAATTTCCACCCGCATGAGGTGGCCCAGCAGCTGGACGAATCCGCCGACATCCTTGTCCGCTCCGGTCACCACTGCTGTCAGCCGCTTGTGGAACGACTCGGGCTTCCCGACGGTACGGTCCGGGCAAGCCTCGGCCTCTACAATACAGGAGAAGAGGTCGACATGCTGGTGGCGACGCTTGAGGAGATGACACGGTAGGGTGGGGAGCTCTGGTATCGTGTCTATAATTCAGTTCGGGTCCTTAACGGGAATCCTCCTATTGCCCTTTTTTAAAATCTAATTTTTCAAAGGATATAATCCCCCCCCCTTTTGCGCCACAAGAGTTAAGGAGCGATGCTCCTCAACTGTCTCACCTTTGCAAGGTTCGACAAGTCGAAGAGCCAATGGCTCTTCTCCAACCTGCAGTTCCCTGCGGGAACAGCAGTCTTACCCGGGAGGACGGGGCGCATTACGATACTGCGTGTTATCTTATGAGTGACTATCGCAACAGGAGGGATGCCCTAGCGGCAGGGGCAGAGCCGTACGGCGTAGCCCCCAAGACCGTCATAACCAAAAACAGGAGCGGTTTAATGATTCTGCCATTCCCATAGTACCGCGGGATATCTTAACCACAGAATGGAACCGGAGCACTGCCATGAAGACGAAACCTTATGCCGATCTCTTCGCACGCGTGCGGGAGAAACGACCGCTCGTCCACCACATCACGAACTACGTCACGGTCAATGACTGCGCGAATATCACGCTCTGCGCCGGGGGTGCCCCGGTCATGGCCGATGCGCCGGAAGAGGCAGCGGCAATGGCCGCCATTGCCAGTTCGCTTGTCCTCAACATCGGGACACTCAACGCGGCCCAGGTTGAGTCCATGATCCTTGCCGGAACGATGGCGAATGAGCGCAGGATACCCGTCATTCTCGATCCGGTAGGCGCAGGCGCCACCCGCTTCCGGACCGAGACCACCTTGCGGCTTCTTGACGAACTGGAGATCACCGTTCTCAAGGGCAATGCCGGTGAGATCGGTGTTATTGCCGGCGTTGAGGCAGTGGTGCGTGGCGTGGACTCGCACGGGATAAGCGGCGACCCGGTCACGATAGCCCGCGGGCTTGCAAAGACCCTCGGGCTCACCATAGCAGTCAGCGGGGCAACGGATATTGTGACGGACGGGAAGCATATGCTGCTCGTGGAGAACGGCCACCCCCGGATGGGCAGTATCTCCGGCACCGGCTGCATGGCAGCATCCGTGACCGGCGCTTTTTGTGCGGAATCGGAGGACCCGGTAATGGCAACGGCAGCTGCACTTGCGGTATTCGGGCTTGCCGGGGAGAAGGCTGCGGCTGTGGCACACGGGCCACTCTCCTTCAGGGTGGCATTATTCGATGAGCTTGCGAACCTGACTCCCCGTGACCTTGCATCAGGTTTAAGGATCCGGAAGGCATGATCAAATTTTTATGAATTTCGACCTGTACGTTATCACCGATGAGACGGTTGCCGGTGGGCGGTCCCACGCAGAGATCGCACAGCTGGCGGTTTGTGGCGGGGCCGACATCATCCAGCTCCGGGACAAGGGGATGTCCTGCGCCGGGCTTACCGCTGTCGGGAGGGAGATTGCAGCGATCACCCGGGAGGCCGGGGCGGTCTTCATCGTCAACGACCGGCTCGATGTGGCAATGGCCTGTGGGGCTGACGGCGTCCACCTTGGGCAGGAAGACCTGCGGGTCAGCACGACCCGCCAGCTCTCCCCCCCCGGCTTCGTCATCGGGGTCTCGGTCGGTACGGTGGAGGAGGCCCTGCAGGCAGAGGAGGAGGGTGCGGACTACCTCGCCTCAGTCCTACCTTTGCCACGGCATCGAAGGAGGACGCAGGGCCCGGTCTCGGCCTTGGCCGGCTCAGGGAGGTCCGCCACGCGGTCTCCATCCCCGTGATAGCGATTGGCGGTATCAACCGCTCGAACGTGCGGGACGTGATCGCGGCAGGGGCAGACGGCATTGCCGTGATCTCGGCCGTGGCAGCCAGCCCGGATATCAGGGCCGCGGCACGGCAACTAAAGGACCTTGTGCGTGAGAGTAAAAGAAGCGTACGACAGTAACTGCCGGCAGGAACCGTACGCCGGCATCTGTTTTTAAGAGGCCGGAACTGACCGTTCCTGAACTCGGGAGCCAGACCGGATACAATAAATAATAAACGACCAGAATAAACTCCATCCAGTGCATGATGCAGAGATGATCGCAGATGAAATCCATATCCACCCAGAAAACACTCTGGCTTTCAGTTACCGCATTGCTCACGGTCGGAATTGTCCTGGTCTCCATTCTCTCCCTAAAAAACGGATATTATGACATATTCCCGTATTTCTACCTCCTGCCTATCATCCTGCTCGCATATTTTTTCCCCCGGTATTCGGTCTACGTAACGGTTTTGCTCGGGTGGATCTTCCTAGGCCTCGTCTACCTGTACGGGCCGGTCGATATCCGGCTGTATACCTCGAGTTTTGCATTCTTCTATATCTTCGTCTCCATCGGCATCGTCATCTCCGCCTTCTCCGGCCAGCTGATGCAGGAACGGCGGTACCGGGAGATCTTCGAGAACTCGCAGGCCGGAATCTTCACGTTCGATCTCGATCTCCAGCAGATCCGCGAAGTCAACAAGCAGGCGGCTGCAATTCTCGGGTATTCCCGGGAGGACCTTGCCGCCCGGCTCTTCTCCATCCTCTGGTTTGACGATGATCAGGAAAACCGGTTCATGAAGAAGATACGGCTGGACGGGCATATCACCGATATGGAGATCGCCCTGCGGAAAAAGGACCGGAATGTCATATGGGTCCTTGTCACGGCGGCAATGACACCAGAGGAATGGATTGTCTGCTCGATTGTGGATATAACGGAGCGCAAACGGATCAAGGATGAACTTATCGAGTCCGAACTCCGCTACCGCACGCTCTTCGACGGGGCGAGCGATGCAATATTCCTGCATGACCTTGACGGCAGGATCTTCGAGACCAACATTATTGCAACCCGTTACCTCGGCTATTCAAAGAAAGAGTTTATGCAGATGCGCATGCATGATATCGACCTGCGCCCGGAGGAACTGTTTACCCGGGAGATGGTCCAGGAATTCTTATCACGGGGGCATATCCTGTTCGAGACCGTGCAGAAAAAGAAGGACGGCACACATATCCACGTCGAGATCTCCAGTCGAATCACGGAATATTTCGGCATGTCGGCAGTCATGAGCACGGTGCGGGACATATCCGAGCGGAAACAAGCCTGAACCACTACTGATTCCTAACGGGAAATCACACCGGGACGGGTGGTTCGTTTATACCCGGGGAACACTTTTTATTGCTGAGCCGGTTCATCCCGGAGGACCGGATAGTGAACCGTGTGCCGCTTCCGTGGTCCCGGCCTCTTCAGCAGAAATACGGTGACTGACCGGATCCCGCAGGAAAGATAATGACCGTGGGGTCGTACCGGGAAGCAATCCATGAAAAGAGCCGCCGGGGGGACTTGAACCCCCGACCTGCTGATTACGAATCAGCCGCTATGCCGCTAAGCCACGGCGGCGCAATACCTCACAATATCGGTGTTTGCGCTATTAAAATCTGTGGCCGGACAGCTACGAGTACCCGCTGAGAGCGGTCACGTTTTCCTTACCGGTGTTCTCTTTTGACGCGATAGTCCCGAATTTGGCCTCGTAGTCCGCCACGGTCTTGTTCAGAACTCCGAGGAGGTTTTTCGCATGCGAGGGTGTTATGGAGACAATGGCCTTGGCCCGGGCCTGGTTCACCTGCGGGAGCTGGTGGAGGAACATAAACGTGAACTCGTCGTCCTTGTAGGCAATCTGGATCATATTGCTGTAAACGGGGTCGAGGGTGGGAGGGATATTAACCGATATTTCCTGGGCAGTCATGGTGATCCGTTGGTTGTAGTGGTAGAAAACTGTTCATGTCTTAAAAAACTTCAGAAAATATTCCCGTAAGTATAATCTGGCATCTCTTCCAAGGTTAGTGCAGGGAAAATCAATGCCGGCCAATGCACAGCATTTCACCATCTCGGATCTTGTCCGCGTCCATACCTGCCCTGTCCGGTATTATTATGAACGGGACGACCCGGTCGGGGAGTCCGATCGGTACGCGGTCTGCAAGCAGCTCTCCTACCACCTTGGCGATCCTCTCGATGCGGAAGTGATCTGGGCCGAGATACTGGTCGTCCGCCCGGCAATCAGTCCTGAAATGCGGGTGTTTCTCGATCTCTGCATCACGGCCTGCACCAAGAACCCCTGGCAGCCCGCGGATGAGACGGACGTGCGGGTAATCTCGGAGAAGCAGGGGATCTCCGGCATGATCGACCGCCTCACTCCTGACGGGTCCTTCTCTGTTATCCGTGCTGCGGGTGCGATGCCGTTTGGCACTTATACGGCCGACCGGATGCGGATCGCGGCGATCGCGCTCTGCCTCGAGGAGATGACCGGTAAGGAAGTGAAAGGCGGACACGTGGAGTACATTCCGGACGGTGTCTCGCGCTTCCATACGGTTCAGCCCCGGGACCGCCGTCAGCTCATTGCAACTCTGCACAAGATACGTTCGATCCATGACGGGGAAACCCCCCAGCACCCGCTCAATGCGCCCTGCGTGCGTTGCAGGTACATGGAGAAATGCGAGAGCGCCCGCGGACACCGGCTGAGCGAGCTGCTCTGAGTATTGTATTCTCTTAAAATTTCCCAATTATAAACCCTAAACACCACCCAGCTGTCATTAATAATGGCGTCCATCTTTGAATGGTCTTTGCACGAACAATTCCGCCCAATCCCTTTTCAACATTTTCCTTGAATTTTCTATTTTTTTTCCCAATACTGAATTTTTCCCTGAATTCATCGCAATAAGTCTCTTTCTCTAAATCATCTAGCAAAGTCTCATAAAATTCTTGAAAATTTAAAATTCGATTTTGTATAACTAGCCAAATTAGTGATAAAAAAATACCAAAAAAAGAGACAATTAACCATTTTAATGCGATAAGCCTGTAATCACTACTCTGAAATAATGCAACTAACAAGACCGCATTTGCTGCCCAGAATATACTGAATACCGTCCACCTGAATTTCCAATATCCGCATTAGTTATCCGGGCAATTTTCAATTGGTCCAAATAATTCTTATTTAAAAATACTTTCTCATCCACCTCGTCATCAGAGCACATAGTCAAATAATTCTCTTTTACATAAATTAAACTTTTTATACTAATTGTTTGTTGAGTTTGGATCTGGAAATGTTTACCCAATAATTTTAGCTGCTCTGAGTTATCCCGTGACCGGGCCGACCGCTCCCCGTTCACAAAATACAGCACCTATCCGAAATAAAAAAAATTTATTTTTAAAAACCGCCTGCTGACCAGTATCCCGCACCTCGACCCTGTTTATTCCGGCACCTTCTTGCATAATGAGTAATGACCGTGGTGGACATCGATCGTCCCCCCGCAGGTTTTGCAGGTCCAGCGCTCCCGCTCAGATCTCACAAACGCACGGATACCGTCCGTTCTGATTGCCGCAAGGTTGTCGACAATGCTCATAAAGTATTTCTTCCGGTACCTCTCGTCCAGCTGCGCGAGGCACCAGCACGGGAACCCTGTACAGGAAAAACAGTACCTGCCCTGCCTTTCCGGGCAGGAGAAGATGAAGCAGTCCGGATGGTGTTTTACGTCCGTGCGCCCGGCACCCCGGGCACCGGTTCCTCTCCCGGAGCCTCGCCATGCAGATGGTGCAGTCCAGGCAGCAGGGTGCAATGAGGGTTGGTCGTAAACGGGTTTTTCACGGCCACACTGGGAGGTTGATCTACGGTCTGTTAATAAGTGGCGGTCTGTGCTGTGCCCTCCTGCCGGTAATTTCAGCAGGCCGGACCCTCGTATTGCGGGAGGGAAACCGGAAGTACACCGTCAGACCCCCTCACGCTTCTTTTGGAGGGCAATCACTGGTTTACACTCGTAAAAACAGCGGACTTTTTGCCGGGGATCCTGATGGGGGCGTGGGGGGTCGGGCGGTGTACTTTGGTAAAACCCTTGCCTGGTGAGGACCGGAAAAACCCGAATTTACTGAAGAGATAACCCCGATTCCTGTCGGTCCGCGCCGGAACCGGAGTACACCGTCCGACCCCCCCGGCAGGACCTGCTCCGGATCGTCCGGCAGCACTTTCACCACGCATTCTCCTGCTTCTTAAATACCGGTTTTTCCAACCGTCCTGTCTGGCACAAACGGAGGGAAGACAATTGACAGCACAACGCATTGAGACCGGTATGACAGAAGGCGATGCCTTGGGATTTTCAGAAGACCTCTTCTCCGGCTGGCTTGAGCGGGAGAGCGGCAACCGGCTCTATCTCCACTATATCATCTCGCGGTACCAGAACGAGGGCAACACGCAGGTCCTGATCCGCGGCTGGCTCGAACGTGGCTACGATGTACGGGTGGTGATGCCGCGGCCCATCATGCAGCATATCCTCCTGAAGTTCGGTTTTGTCCCCGTACTCGAGTATTTCCCGGACCAGTACCCTGACCCGGTGGACGTATGGTACCGGCCGCTGAGCACGACAATTTCAGGGATGCGGACGGGAAAAACGGCTGTTGCAGGAATATCCTGAATTCTTTTTCAAAACGGTTATACGGGGACTACTGCCCCAGCAGCGTCTTCGACACGATATACTCGCCCCGGGCCTCCCGGGTGGTGCCGATGATAAGCCAGTGCTCGTTCCCGTGCTGTTCCAGGACCCCGCAGGCCTCAATGGTCTCACCCGCGAGTGCCTGCCCGCTGTAGGTGTGGGTGAAGGAAAGTACCCGGGATACGGACTCGTGTTCAACCTCGTAGATCGCAGGGTTGTCGAACGCGAGGGAGGCATCCTTTACCATTGCAACGATGGTCTGCTTCCCGAGAACGGTGCCTTTTCCTGACGGGGCACTCCCCATCTCATCGTACGAGCGGGAGTAGAGGATATCGAAATAGGTCCCTTCGATCTGGCCCCGGTTCCACTTCCGCTGTTCATGGAGCACGAACTTGTCATAAGATATCTCGGGCCTGCGCTTCTCGTATACCCTGCGCCACATCGCCGGCGAGAGCCCTTCGATCTTCCCGTTACGGATCCCCTGCTCAACGATTTTCTGGGCCGCGAACCAGTGTTGGCCGTACACAACCATGTCGATATCCGAGCCCTGGTTCTCAAGGGCGCAGAGGAGGGAGCCGGTGCAGCCCACGGTGCCTTCCGGGAGGTGGAAAAGGTCGAGCAGTTTCTGCACGCGGGGATGGTCCTGTGCGATCCGGCTTATTTCCCGATCGGGCTTGAGCACCCGTTTCACGTCCCTGAACGGCACCCGGTGAAGAAGGCCTGCATACTGCGGTTTCCTTTGCCGCACGAGCGCGTAGGCCTCGTCGAAATCGTACTTGGAATACCGGCGGCCCGATGTATGGATCCGCTCACCCTTTTCATCCGGAACGTACCGGAGCACACACCCGACGGCCTCCGTGTTATCATACGTGGAAACAGCGTACAGCCAGCCATCCCCGTCCTCGATAAAATCACGCAGGCGCACCGGCAGCATACAAACCTCTCACAGCGTCAGCAGGAACTTTGCCACCCGGTCAATATCCGCGCCTGCCCGGAGCACCCGCTTTTCCGTAAGGTCGACCACGGTGCTCGGGGTACCTGCCAGACGGCCGCCATCGATTAAAACCTCGTACGGCACCGTACACTCGGCCGGCGTGACCGGGTCCTTTGCCCCGTGGAGGTTGGCGCTCGTTGCCGTGATCGGCGCATCGAACTTCGCTATCAGCCGGAGGGCAAGGTCATGGGCCGGCATCCGGATCCCTATCAGGCCGGTCCCCCCGGTCAGGATTGCCGGCACGGTTTTGCGTGCGGGCAGCACGGCCGTGACCGGTCCCGGCAGGAACGTTGTAAGGAACGACTCCACGTCCGGATCAACGCGGGCAACGGCATAGAGCATATCAAAATCAGCAACGGCGATCGAGATCGGCATTGCAAGCGGGCGCTTCTTCGCTTCATAGACCCTGAGGATAGCCTCGTCAGAAAAAGCATCCGCGCCAAGACCGTAGACAGTCTCCGTGGGATAGACGATGATCCCGTCGTGCATCAGGACAGAAACGGCTTTTTCGAGGATGTCCATTCAGAACTCACGCCCGCGGACCCGGTTGATGTCGAAGACCGCTTTGCTGCTGATGTGCATAACGGCAAACACCCCGGCCTGGATCGGGTCGGTCACGACAAGGTCCGCGTGCTCGGGTACGGTTCCTGCCATTTTCAGGGCAATGACCGGGATCCCTGCTTCCCGCACCCGGTCCACCGCTTTCGAGATATCTCCGCCCATGATGGATCCCGCAAGCACGAGAATCGATGCGCGGGGGAGGCGGGCTACGGCGTCAACGGCAAGTGCAAGGGTCCGCTCGCCCACGAGCGGGATGGTATCCACGGAGATCCGTTCCCCCCGGATATTGTGCCGGTCTGCCTCGTTGACCGCACCAAGCGCTACCTGCGCGACCTGTGCGCCGCCGCCAATGATAATCACCCGCGACCCGAAGATATGGCCGAAGGGCTTGTAGGCTTTCACATCTTTGACCGAGGGGATATTGTTTAAGTCTTCCAGCAACCGGTCATGGTCGTCGGCGTCCCCGCAGTCGTATTCAAAATAGAGCTCTGCCATCCCCAGGTACGGGCCGGAGTCGAACACCTCCTGGTTGATCATCACGATATTGCCCTCGTGATCGGCAACAATCGTCGCAATGTCCCGCAGGACACCCCGGCGGTTCTCCGCGATGATCCGAATTGCCGAGCGTTCAGGTTCAGATTCCATAGGCCACGATGCGATAACCGGGGATCGAACCCGGGTTAGAAGCTTGGGAAGCTCCTGTCCTACCGCTAGACTATTATCGCGTACAGAATTCTTGTGTTCTCTTATATTGCGTGATTTTGACATAAATATAGTGCTCTGCTATCCCACGGATCCATGGTACCTTTGCAGCACCGCGGGGTTTCCTGACCGATAGTCCCAAATTTTTAAGCAGAACAGGACCAAGTACGTATAGATATCTGACAATTTCTCTCACCCTGTGGTGCGCCGGATTTGCTCCTGTGAAGCCGGACCACTGCCGGACCAGAGAGGATTTTAAGGTGTAAATCGGAGAAATAATCCATGTCGTTACGAACCCTTTGTATCATTCTCCTTGTCGTCGCATGCCTGGTTATAGCGGTACTCCCCGTTCAGGCAGAAAGTGACGACAGTTCATCGGTCAATGTGATCTACCAGACCGCTTTCTCATCGGACCCCCGCTGGACTACCAACAGCCCGTCTTCCGATTACTGGGACCCGGCCACAGGAACGTACCACTTCTCCATCGAACCCAGTACGGGCAACTACGCCTATACGACGATAAATAACATGGAAGGCCCCTTCACCTTCGAGTACGATGTGACTTTCGACCGTGTCGATGACGGGGCTACGTTCCGTTTCGGCCTGACAGGAGAGGAGATGGACTTCAACAAGGGCCCGAACGTTATATCCATGTTTTCCAATGGCAAACACGAAAATATCATGTCGCTTCACCTCGTTACGATCGGGAGCAAGGAAATGGAAGTGAACAGCCAGTCGGACGATGAGCTGACAAGCGGTCCCACGGCAGTGTATAAAGGTCCTACCGTCAGGTTCGAGCTGAACAAGACCTACCATGTGACCATGACCTATAATGACGAGAGACAGATGCTCACCATGCAGGTCAACGAGAAGGCGAGCGGGAAACCGGTATGGTCCTATTTCCTGAATACTGTCGAGACCCTCCACGAAATGAACCACATCTATCTGGGCTCCCGCGGGGACTACGGGTCAATGTTCACTTTTGCCAGCGGCTCTATCGATAATGTCCGGCTGACGCAGCCAGGCCCTGCCATCACCCCCGGGCAGACATCCGTTTCGCTCCCCGATACAACACCACCGGTAACGACGAAGGTACCGACAATTAGGCCTACCCTGCCCACACCCTTCCCCACGGATACGCCCCAGTCTCCCATGAGTGCGCTCCCTGCAGTTCTTGCTCTGGGCATAATCGGGACCTTGGGTGTCCTCGGCATGAAAAAATACTGATATCTTTTTTTAGCCCTTCTTTTCAGATCCGGAAAACCTGTTTTATTGGTATGGTTCTCACTGATATTTCGCGAGGAGCGCCTGAGGGAACATCGGGTCGAAAACCTGAAGGCTCCGGGGGATTCATCAGAATCGCGGTGACGAGACGAACCCCTCAGGGTTCTTTGGAGGCTGTCGAAGACCTTATGGTCTTCCGAAGAACTTCATTCTTCTCCAGTTTCATCTTTGATGAGATTCGACAGGAGGGATTTAAAAATCTCTCTGCTTAATCCCTTAAGGATGAAGCATTCTCCTGCTTCGGGTTCGGAGAGGTCGTAGACCTTGACGAGCTGAAGGGAGGCGAAAGCCGACCTTCAGGCCCGATGACCTTTGGCATTCTCCAGCCTGCTCTTCCCTTCGGGAACAACAGCCTTTTTAAAGAAACCTATAACCGGTTTGTCAGCCAACAAACCGTCGCAACGCCGCAGAAAAAAAGTATAGGCTTGGGTGTATGATTACAGGAGGGATTGCTGCCCCCTGTACTCTGGAGTGAGAGTTGGTCCGGCACTGTTCCGTTGCATGAATGCACCGGAGCCGGGACGTATCGTGTTGTTGTTCACATTCCTGTGTGAGGAGATAACGGGGATGTGCATGGAGTGGTCATCGTTCATACGGGTGCGTGGCTCTTTCCGTAGGGATGCGCCAATGGCAGGGACTGGGGGCGTCATGGTGCGCTCCCATGATTGGCACTCCCGCAGACAGATGCCAGGTATCCCGCGGGGGTATCCCGCTCCAGTGGTGAGTATGGGGTCACCGTGGCATCCACCGGGGATATTAAACTCCCGCACCCAACCGTGCAGGAGCGATCGCATCCGGCTGCGCTGGAAGGCGAGATGAGCAGGCCTACCGAGAGCATGACCAGCGCGATCCCAATCACGATTTTTCCCAGATCCATTATGCGTTACTCCGTTGAGGAAATTTGCGTGGGTCGGTGACACGCCGAAATAGAATCGTGTATCACCTGATACTAACCTCTCTTTTGAAAAGCAGATAAATTCCCCAAATCACCCGGGTTGCAGAGTATAACTCCGGAGTTACAGGGTGGAACTTCCGGGATGCACCCGGGAAGAGAATTTAAACCGTCACGATCTTATCTTACGCTGCCCAAAAGATTATGAGTTTAATTTTGCATATTTTGATGGTGCGCAATGGATCCTGCAGATAAATCCCCGACAATAATTGTCCACGAAGAGTCAGACTCGCTTGAAGAACTCTCGGAATACCTCGACGTTCTCTCAAGCAGCGCCCGGCTCAGGATATTAAAATTCCTCGAAAAGAAGCCACGTGATGCCCGTTCGATCTCACGCGAGATCGAGACCAGCTATGAAAATACCAAGAAGCATCTCGACAAGCTCCTGAGTATCGGCGTCATCAAAAAAGAGGCCGGCCTTGGCGCCCCCACGTCAAAAGGGATCCATCCGGTCTGGGAATATTCCCTGGTACCCGGGGGACTGGAAGCGATAATCCGCAACCTCGGTCTCTTCTCCAATACACGGGTCCAGGTCATGGGAAGCGAGATCTCGCGAAGGCTTGATGAAGTCAAAAGTACGCTGAACCGCGAAGTCCTCGGGGATGTTCCG
>Ga0182011_10002260_pt1 | contig 16348 bp, 16 predicted proteins | sample 711E1DmetaG_FD_120481 | JGI IMG/M metagenome (GOLD analysis project Ga0182011, IMG submission 120481) | Permafrost microbial communities from Stordalen Mire, Sweden - 711E1D metaG | ecosystem: Environmental > Terrestrial > Soil > Wetlands > Permafrost | place: Sweden: Stordalen | collected... | reverse complement strand
GGTACATCAAGGTTTATGAACTTTTCAATTTCTTTTTTGGTAGTGGGATACCAACTTCCTGCAAAAGCAACTGTGCGATTCATAAATGCCCCCTGTCAATGTTTCGCCGATTCTTCCCAAAGATTTTCGAAGTATCTGCTAAAGGCATCGGTAACACCCGGGTTTGTAACCGAGGCGTTAGCTTCGTTATTAACCTGTAGCGATCTGGCATTCCAATTAGATGAACCGACGAGTACACTGTCGTCGGCAACTACAAGCTTGGCATGAGTGATAGCATCCAGTCTGTCAGACCGGACCTGAACGTTGTTGGCGGCAAGCAAAGCAGCTGTTGCTGAGTTGGATGCGGCTAATTTCATGTCGTAATCGCTTTTCTCAAGGATAACGCGCACATCCGCGCCGCGTAGCTGTGCGGTGACAAGGGCCATAAAAATAGCTGATGTCGGGTTATTAGCGCTCGCAGGATATGACCGTGCATCGTACATTACCACCAATACGCGCTTTTTTGCTCCTTTAATTTGTCTTAATACCATTCTTGAATAATCAAATGAATTAAGCGGCACAATAACACCGGAAGATATCGCGGCGGGAAACCTTGCCTTGCGGTCGGGATCATGCCAAAGTTCTTCAAAATATTCACCAAAGGCTTTGCCTGTATCTCCATCATCAACAAACAGATCTGCCTCGTTGTTGAGCGTGATAGATGTTATGCCAAGATTTGTTGATCCAAACAAGACCATTCTGTTGTCGCCGATTATAACCTTTGCGTGCAGGGTTCTACGCGGCCCGTCAATTTTAACAGGTATGCCAACCTGGCGCAGTTCATCTATTAAAGCTTGATTTTTTTCAATTGTTGAGTCGTCCAAAATAATACGAACCTTTACGCCGCGGTTTATGGCTTGATAAAGTGCATCTTTGATGCGGCTTGTAATGGTGTCGTTATCAAAGGTGAGAGTTGCAATATCTATTGAACGGGTTGTTTGAGATATAAGAGATAGGCAGTTTTGTAAGTATTCGCCTTTAGTGATCGCCCGAACTGAGCCTGCGCCCTGCACGCACGGCGAAATAAACGCGATTATTAATAGGGCGATAAACGGGCGGATGCGCTTTGTCATTACAGTTCCTGTATCCAGCAGTTATTCATTTTAAGATTTTCGGCAACTGCTATAACTTCGCCATACTCAGCTTTAGTTATTTTTCGCGAAAGCTCGGGCAGGTTGACGGCTTTATGGGCGCTGTGGTACTGCCCCATAATGCTAACAAATGTCTCGGGTGAAAGCTCGCCTGCGATAAACTCCAGCACATTTTTACTGCCTGATATATTATTTGGCAACACAAGATGGCGGATGATAAGGCCTCGCACGGCAATTCCGTTTTCATCGCATTTTAAGGCGCCAAGTTGCCGATACATTTCTTTGAGCGCGGCCTTGTTCACTTCAGGGTAATCGGGCGCGGCGGAATATTTTTGTGCCATTGCCGCATCCGCATATTTGGCATCAGGCAAATAAATGTCTATAATGCCATCCAATAGTTTTAATGTTTCAACCGGCTCATATCCGCCGCAGTTGTATACAAGCGGCAAAACCAAACCATTTTTACGGGCGATAGATACAGCTTCCACAATCATCGGTACAACATGCGTAGGCGTAACAAAATTAATATTGTGCACGCCCTTGTTTTGCAGTTCAAACATTATTTCGGCAAGCTGATTGCTTGTAACTGGTTGTCCGTGGCCTAATTGGCTTATGGGGTAATTTTGGCAGAAAACGCACGAGAGGTTGCAATTGGCAAAAAATATTGCGCCTGAGCCGCGCGTGCCGGATATTGGCGGTTCTTCCCCCATATGGACATTGTAGCTGGCTATTATTGCCGCGGGGCCGGTTTTACAAAGCCCTGTCTCGCCTCCAAGCCTGTTTGCCCTGCATTTGTGCGGGCACAGAGTGCAGGGCGACATCATGGCATTTAGCGACGGGATAACAGCGTTGAAATTTGGCGCCATCCGTCAATTCTTTGCAGATAAAACAGAGTTGTCAATCTCTGCTCTCACTGCCTGCGATTGCGCCTCAACCAAAGGCCATTCAATTTTCATTTGAGCGCAAATTGCTGAAAAACGCGCACCATGTTTACGCATACGCACAACATTAAGAAGATCGATGTTTGCACTATTGCTGATTATAATCATGGTTATAAGCTCGCTACGGCCATAGCCGTTTGTAAAAAGCCTGGCTATTTGTTGAGGATCTTTGCCAAAATGGGCGGCAATTGCCTGAGTATATGCATCGCCCTGAATAGCAAATGCCGGAGTTGCCAAAATAAGAAATAGCAGTATTATAATTCGCATCAGTTATTTATACGCGCCCGCCCAAAAACAAAATACGCGCCCGCCCGGACTTGTTGAGCACTACTGGCAGTTATCATTGCCTTGAGTGAAATCCCGTCATTTGGGATTTCACGATCGCGAAATCCCCGTCAGGGGAAACCGGGACACGAACAGACAGTTTATCACAGGCTGAAACAAATTATTGAGCGCGCCCGCCCGGACTTGAACCGGGACGACTGGCTTCGGAGGCCAGTGCTCTATCCAATTGAACTACGGGCGCTTTGATTTCACAAGGACATCCTTATTCCTACTGCGAAAATGATATTTGGGCTGCACTGCCAAAAAATTCGTCTTACGTAGCGTGCTACGCTGCGCCTCATTTTTTGTCAGTTCGCTCCAAATCTCATTTTCTCGTTACGGAAACGGATATCCTTGTGAAATCAGATTTTACACACCTGAAACATGAATGCATTAATTATACAACTTTTAATGATAACATTCTATATTATTCAACAAACTTCACAAGCTCATAATCACCAAAGTTAATCTTCAATGGAAAAACCGTTGTAGCCTTTTGGGTCTATGGGGCGGGTTTTGACTTCTGTGACGCGCGACCATGCGTTGCCGCGGCGCACCGCCGAGAGGAATGCGTCCATGGCATCGGCGTCGGCTTCGGCCTCAAACTCCACATCGCCGTTAGAATGATTGCGCACCCAGCCGTTTACGGCAAGCGCGGCCGCCGTCTTGGAAACAAAAAAGCGGAAACCCACGCCCTGCACCTCACCGCTTACAATACCGTGAACAGCGATAATATCCATCAAGCCTTTCTTCTAAACACATCTGTCTTTATTGAAGTTACACGGTCTAAAAATAGCATGCCGTCAAGGTGGTCTATTTCGTGCTGAAGGGCAACGGCTTCAAAGCCTTGAGAATCAATTATTTTCTTGGCGCCGGTTGCGTCTTGATAGCTAACTGTTACAGTTTCGGCGCGCGTAACGTTGGCGGTAAAATCGGGGACGCTTAGGCATCCTTCTCGGCCCGCACGCGACCCTGCCCGGCCCGTAATAACGGGATTGATAAGTATTAACTGCCCGTGATTTGGATGAGGTTTTGGATAGACGGAAATATCCATCACAACCAAGCGGATGCCTTTGCCCACCTGCGGCGCGGCAAGGCCAACACAGCGGGTGTAGTGGCGCATCGTTTCAAGCATGTCGCGGATTAGCTCGGAAATGTCTGGTGAAACGGTTTCTATGGGGCGGGCGATTTCCTTTAGTATTGGAGCCGGAATAGTGCAAATCTCAAGGATAGCCACGGTTTAAAGTTGAGGAGTGTCAACGGCCTGAATCGTTATAGTTACCCCAAGCCTTGCACCAAGCGCGGTGAGAATCTTTTTTGCGGCCGCAAGGCTGACAGCTCGCGGCAGGCGGGCTTCAAGCAACATTGTGTATGTGTTTGCGTTGGCGGAATATGTGGTTTGCACGTCGGTAATATTAATTCTATTTTTGGCTAAGAGGCTGCTTACGCCATAAACAATTCCGGGTTTGTCTGCGCCGTACACCGCAATGATGTGCGGGCTTCCTTGCGAGGTTTCTGTTTGGCCTTCTTTATTGGATATCGGTTTAAGAAAAACAGATAAGCCGGTTTTATCCGATAGTGCCTTAAACTTTTTGCGCAATCCTTCAAGCGTTGTTGTTTTGCCCAAAGATACAAGCAATATCATGGCAAATTCACTGCGCAGCAGGGTCATGGAAGAATCTTCAATATTGCATCCGGCTTCAAAAAGATCTTTTGTAATTGAGGCCACTATCCCGGGCCTGTCTTTACCCAACACCGACAACGCAAGATGTTTAGACATATCATCTCCTGAAAAACTTATGTTAAAAAGCTTGTTGTTCACCCCTGTTCAAGGTGATGAGTCCGCAGCATGTTTGACGAGCCGAACCGAAGCTTAAGCGAAGGTTGGCGAGGAGTTCTGCGGCGAAGAACCTGAATAGGGGTGAACTCCCAAGCAATTGAGACTCGCTTATTATAGAAGTTCCGATATCTTCGTCAATGCTTCCTTTACTTTAGAAACGTCCTTGCCGCCGCCCTGGGCGAAATCGGGTTTGCCCCCGCCTGAGCCGCCAAGTATGCCCGATATCTTTTTGGCAATTGCGCCGGCATTAAAGCCGGCCTTTAATGCGTCCTCGCTCAGGGTTACAATAAATGAAACTTTATCTTCCGATGTATTGAACGCAACTACTATTCCAGAACCAATCTTTCCGCGAAGCGTGTCTGCAAAATTGCGCAATGCTGACGCATCAAGGCCTGTAACAACCTTTGAGAGAAGTTTAACTCCTTTAACGGTAATAACTTCATCGCCAACGTTGCCGGTGCCAGACCCGCCCATCGCTACAAGGCCTTTAAGTTTCACAATCTCTTTTTCGCTTTCTTTTTGTTGGGAAATGAGTTTTTCAAGGCGCGTGGAAATCTCATTTACGGGAACTTTTAGGCAAGAAGCCGCATCTTTAATCACATTTTCGTTTGCCCTCACGCTAAGCGCCGCGGCCTCGCCGGCAACAGCCTCAATGCGGCGCGTGCCGGATGCCACAGAGTATTCGCCCGTTATTTTGAAAAAGCCTATGTCGCCGGTGCGGCCAACGTGGGTGCCGCCGCACAACTCCATGGAAAAGGGCTCATCATTTGTGTCAGTCTTTACTGTAACCGAGCGCACAACCTCGCCATATTTCTCGCCGAAAAGAGCCATTGCGCCGGCAGTTCTAGCATCCGCCAGCTTCATTTCTTTAATGGTTACAGGCATGTTTTCTAGGATAGCGCGGTTAACTATGTCTTCAACCGCTTCAATCTCCCGTGGTTTTAGGGCGGCAAAATGAGTAAAGTCAAACCGAAATGAGTCTGGCCCGACAAGCGAGCCTGCTTGCGCAACGTGCGGCCCAAGAATTTGACGAAGGGCTTTGTGTAGCAAATGAGTGGCTGTATGGTGTCGCATAATAGATTTGCGGCGTTCCATGTCAACTGAAGCCTCAATCATTGCCCCCTCTTTGAGCACGCCTTTTGTAACTTTAACTTTATGTATTATCAGGCCGCCCGTGGGTTTGGTTGTGTCTAACACCTGAGCAGATACGTCGGAAGCGGTAATGATTCCCCTATCGCCCATCTGGCCGCCCGACTCGCCGTAAAAAGGTGTTTCAGTGAACATTGCTTCGCCCTCTTCACCTTCGGCAATCTCACTTACGCGTTTGCCGTTTTGCATAAGCGCGGCAATCTTTGTTGTTAAAGAAAAATATTCATAGCTGCGAAACGTCGTGTCGCCAAGTTCTTTATTGAGAGATATATAAAACGATTGATCCTTTTCGCCTGAGCCGCTCCACGTGGCGCGGGATTTTTCCTGCGCGCCCTTTTGGGCCAATGTAAAGCCCGGTTCGTCAATCGTTAAATTATGCTCGCCGGCAATTTCGCGGGTAAGTTCAACAGGAAAGCCGTATGTGTCGTAAAGCTTAAAGACCTCGTCGCCGGGAATCACAAATTTAGAGGCAATGGCGTTGCCCTTAGTTGATATATTGGATGAGTATTTTGAGATTAGGCCTTCAAGCATGCGGCTGCCGGCCTCAAGCGTTTCAAGAAACTTTTCTTCCTCCATTTTAGTGACGGATGCGATATTTTCCCTGCGCGCGGCCAATTCAGTATAGCCGTCTTTCATTATGTCAATAACATGCGATGTCATTTTGTGAAGAAGGGCCTTGTTTGCGCCAAGCAGTTTGGCTTTGCGCAAAGCGCGGCGCAAAAGCCGGCGCAACACATATCCCCTGCCTTCGTTTGATGGCAATATACCGTCTGAAATCATAAATGTTATCGCGCGGGAGTGGTCGGCAATTAAGCGCAGGCCGGATAGGTTTGCGCCATCTTCGTGTATTGAAAGCATTTCTGCAGCAGAGCTTATAAGCGGCACAAACAAGTCGGTTTCAAAAACATTTTGTTTGCCGTTTACGGCGGCGACGAGCCGTTCCATGCCCATGCCGGTGTCAATGTTCTTTTTCGGCAGGTCTTTAAGCGTGCCATCTGCCTGGCGGTCAAACTGCGTAAATACATGGTTCCATATTTCAAGGTAGCGGTTGCAGGAGCATTGCGGCCCGCAATCAGGCTTGCCACAACCCATTTCTTGCCCAAGATCAAGCAATATCTCCGAGCAGGGCCCGCAGGGGCCGGTGGGCCCCATGTTCCAGAAATTTGTGTCATCACCCATGGGGATTATGTGATCACTCTTTACTATTTTGCTCCAAATATCCGCGGCTTCCTTATCGTCTTTATAGACGGTTGCGTACAGTTTTTCAACGGGCAGGCCCATCTCTTTGGTAAGAAATTCCCAGCCCCATGCAATTGATTCTTTTTTAAAATAATCGCCGAAAGAAAAGTTGCCCAGCATCTCAAAGAATGTGAGGTGGCGGTTGGTTAGCCCCACATTGTCAATATCCGATGTGCGCAGGCATTTTTGCGCCGATGTTGCGCGCGTAAAGGTGTCTTTGCTTTGCCCAAGAAAATTCTTCTTAAACTGCACCATGCCAGCCGACGTAAATAGCAGTGTCGGATCCCCCGAAGGTATCAACGAGTCGGAAGCCACCACTTTATGCCCCAGATTTTCAAAAAATTTCAAGAATCTGGCTCTGATGTAAACCGATGATTTGTTATTCATAATGTGTGATTTTACCAAATATATCTCGTGTTGTGAAGCCTTACACCAATACCTTATACCAATGCAGATGCAAGATATGAACTGCGCACGTAGGGGGCGCTGGCGCAGGCGGCAAAGCCGAGGCTGAGCGCTTCTTCTTTTAGCGAATCAAAATCTTGGGCGCTCACTTCCCGCACAACCTTGTATTTTCCAGTTGACGGGGCCATGTACTGGCCGAGTGTCAGTATTTCGCAATGAACGGTTCTAAGATCGCGCATTACTTGGCGGACTTCGTCCATTGTCTCGCCAAGGCCGAGCATTATGCCGGATTTTGTTTTCAGGCCGGTTCTTTTTGCTCTATTTAGCAGTTCACGCGAGCGGTTGTAATCCGCGCCGATGCGCACAGCCTCATACAGGCGCGGCACTGTCTCAAGGTTGTGGCTGTAAACATCCGGCCTGCAGGAAAAAGAATCCCTTGCGGCAAACCAATTTCCCTGAAAATCCGGCACAAGTATCTCAATTTTTGTATTTGGGTTTTTGGCGCGCACAGCGGCTACTGTTTCGCAAAAGTGCATTGCGCCGCCATCGGGCAAATCGTCGCGTGTAACCGATGTGATAACAGCGTAGCTAAGCCCCAATCTGTTTATCATTTCTGCAACGCGGCGGGGCTCATCATTGTCAAGCGGGGCCGGCACTCCGGCTTCAATGGCGCAAAATGCGCAACCGCGCGTGCAAATTGTGCCTGCAATAAGGAAGGTTGCCTGCTTTGCCGCAAAACATTCACCGATATTCGGGCATCTCGCGCTTTCGCAAACGGTGTTTACATCATGTTTGCGAAGCGCCGGTTTTAACGACATGAGATTGCTGAGAGAAATATGTTTTTTCACCTAAAATCCTCGTCGTCATTCCTGCGAAAGCAGGAATCCATAAAATATCCACTGGATTCCCGATTACGACTTCGGGAATGACAGCAGAAGAGTTTAGTGCCTGAAGTGGCGCATTCCGGTCATCACCATGGCCATGCCGTGAGCGTCGGCGGCGGTTATAGAATCGGCGTCCTTAAGGGAGCCTCCGGGCTGGATAATTGCCTTAACGCCTGCTTTGGCAGATTCATTTACGACGTCGTTAAAAGGAAAGAATGCGTCGGATGCCATAACGAGCGGCTGGTTTTGCGGTATTTGTTCTTTGGCGACTAATGTCATTTTACTGGCTGCAATTTGCAGAGAGTCAATGCGGCTCATTTGGCCGGCGCCTATACCTATGGTTTGCGTGCCTTTTGCAAGGACTATGGCATTTGATTTTATGTGTTTGCAAACTTTCATTGCAAATGTCATTGAAACTAGCTCATCATCGGACGGCGCGCGTTTGGTAACAGTTTTAATTTCAGCTGTAACAGCGTTGTCTTTTGTTTGCACGAGCATCCCGCCGCTAACCTGCCTACATTCAATGTTAAGGTGCGGCGCGCCTGAGGGTTTGCCGGCAAGCGTTAAAATGCGAAGGTTCTTTTTGGCTGAAAAAACCTTCACGGCTTCATCTGTAAACGACGGCGCAATTATACATTCGGTGAATATTTTTGTAATTTCCACCGCTGTACATTCTTCAACCGGCCTGTTAAAGGCGACTATGCCGCCAAAAGCGCTTGCAGTGTCGCAAGCATAGGCTTTTAAGTAGGCAGAAGTGATTGTGTCATCTTCGGCGCAACCGCAGGGGTTATTATGCTTTATTATGGCGCAGGCAGGGCGCTCAAACTCATGCACAAGCTTCCATGCTGAGTCCATGTCCAAATAATTGTTATAAGAAAGTTCTTTGCCATGGTGTTGGCGGGCATTTACTATGCCTGTGCCGGTAGTGTCGCTGCCGAGAACGTAAAGCGCGGCTGGTTGATGCGGGTTTTCACCATAGCGAAGGGGCGATATTTTCTTTAGGCCAAGCGACATTTTTTCAGGGAATTGGCCATCGGTGAAATATGCCGATATCAAGGCGTCATAATATGCTGTGTGGCGAAATGCTTTAGCAGCAAGGTTTTTTTTCATTTCGTAAGTTACGGCGCCGGCCTTCAACGCCGATAAAACAGGGCCGTAATCGCCGTTTTCGCAAATAACCAAAACATCATTAAGGTTTTTTGCCGCAGCCCGCAATAAGGCGACGCCGCCAATATCAATGTCTTCAACTATTTCCTGCGGCACCGGAGCTGATGCAACCTTGGGATGTTTTGTTGATGTCTGCTCAAATGGATAGAGATTGACTGCGACTATATCAATGGGCGTGATGCCGTGTTTGCTAAGGTCATCCTGATGCGAGCTCTTTGCCCTTATGGCAAGTATGCCTCCGTGTATTTTTGGCTGGAGTGTTTTAACCCGCCCGTCTAATATCTCAGGAAAGCCCGTGATATCGGACACCTCTTTACAGGGAATGCCGTTGTCTTTGAGGGCCTTTGCGGTGCCGCCGCTTGAAATAATGTTTATTCCAAGTTCATGAAGCCCTTTTGCAAAATCAACAATGCCTGTTTTGTCGGATACGCTCAAAAGAGCCTGCGAGATAGCCATAAATTATCCTTTAATCGTAATCAATACTTGGCTTTATACGTCTCATGCTTAAGCATGTTCTTTCCTTGTTTTTTTGCGTCGTACATAAGGTGGTCTGTTTTTTTCATCATGTCGTCAAAGTCTCTTGGCGCGTCAAGGAAAGTAATTGTGCCTATGCTGAATGTTACGGGCCACTCATTGCGGCTCATTACCCTGTTAAGCACTTCGTGTATTTTTGCCAGCACAGTGCTTGCGGCTTCAGTTTCGGTTTCAGGAAGAAAGACCACAAATTCATCGCCGCCAACGCGTGCCACTACGTCAGTTGATCGCAAAAATTCCTGCATGGTAAGCGCGACAACTCGCAACACGTCATCGCCCACGGCATGGCCAAGCGTATCGTTGATTTCCTTAAAATTATCTATGTCCATATATGCTACTGAGAAAGGATGCTTGTAACGGTATGACCGTTCTATCTCGCCTGACGAAAATTTGTTGAATGCGCGCAGGTTCATCACACGGGTAAGGGAATCGGTACTGGCGGCTTTTTTTTCGTTATCGTACTGTTTTTTAAGGATTGACAAAATAATTACAAAAAACGCGAAAAAAAACAGGTCTCCGGCAGAATTAATATAATGAAACAATTTTACCGCACCGGGGTGGGCAATGTGATGAATAAGCAGCTCAAGCGACGCTGGAAATAACGCAAGGGCAAGGCCTGCCCAGCGTGCTATAAACCATGTTGCGCCGGAAATGGGTATAAGATAAAACAGCGCAAGTGATATTTCCTCTCCCGTGATATAATCTACATACACAACAAGTAATATAATTGCTATGGCGATGGCCGTATAGAAAGGCTTTAACGATCTTGCTGTTTTGATGTAATCAGCTTTGTTAATCATTTGTGTCTCCGATATTGCCTTCATCGGCTTGAGCGGCTCTAAGCTCGCGCAAAATATTTCTTGTTGCATCTGGGTCAAAACCCCGCCGCGCAAGATAAATGGTTAATTTTTGAGCGGACTTGCGCGGATCACCGCCCTTAAGCCTTAGCAAATACTTTCGCGCAGATTCCTTAGCCGCGGCAAAAGCATTTAATCCCGGCTTATTCTTCAGTTCCTCAAGGGCATCGCTTATGGTTTCCGTCTCAATACCCTTGCGCTGTAACTCAAACCGTATCAGCTCAGGGCCCTTTCCCTGCAAGGCTAACATCACCGCCCGGTTTCGGGCGAAAGCATCGTCATTTAGGTAGCCAAGCTCGTTTACACGCTGAATAACTGTGTCAATAACAACCTGCGCAAAGCCTTTTGCCTTTAATGCGCCGGCAAGCCCGCTACGGCTTCTTGCCTGAAGGCTTATCAGGCGCAAAGCAGTGTCCATTGCCACAGAGCGCTGTGCGTCCGTAACAAAATTATCAAAACTATCAACTGTCAATTCCATGCCGGGCTTGATTCTGTATTTTACCATAATTTCATCGGAACACAAAACATGGCTACCGTTGCTCATAAGCACGGAATAATAATTCTTTTTGAAACGTTGTTTGCGTACGCTTATTATTTTCATGTTACGAGATCCAAAAACTGTTGTTCGTTAAGAATAGTTACGCCAAGCTTTTGCGCCTTAGTATACTTGCTTCCCGGAGATAAGCCTGCAACCACATAATCTGTTTTAGAGCTTACCGACGACGCGCTTTTGCCGCCCAGCGACTCTATCTTATGCTCGGCCTCGGAGCGGCTTAAAGAATTTAGTTCGCCCGTAAAAACAAAAGTTTTTCCGCTTAGCGGTGAAATGATGTTTTCTTTGGCGGGTTCAATTGTGTTTACTCCGGCTTTAACGAGGCCGGCTATAGCTTTTTTTACGCTGTCTTGAGCGAAGTAGTCTACAATGCTGTTTGCCATTACCGGCCCAATCTCGTTAATTTCCGTAAGTTGCTCTATTGTTGCGCGCATTAATGCATCAATAGACCCAAAATGCCCGGCAAGAATGCGCGCGGCTTTTTCGCCGACGTGCAAAATTCCAAGGGCGAATAAAAGCCTTGAGAGCGGCTGTTTTTTGCTTTCAGCGATGGCATCAAGGAGGTTGCGGGCTTTTTTGTCCTTAAAAAGCTCAAGCTCAAGCAGATCGTTTGTGGTAAGAGAATAGATATCGGCGAAAGTGTGAATCTTTTGCAATGATAAGAGTTGGGAAACCGCCGCGTAGCCCATGCCGTCAATGTCCATGGCTAACCTGCTTGCAAAATGCATTAGGCTTGCTTCTATTTGCGCAGGGCAGGCAGGATTAAGGCAGCGGTAAGCCACTTCTTCTTCTCGGGATTTTGTTATAGGGCCATTGCACGACGGGCAATGTTTGGGTATTTCAAGATGTTTTTCTTTGCCCGTGCGCTTGCTGGTTACTGCTTTAACTACTTTCGGTATCACATCGCCTGCCCGTTCAATAAGCACAGTGTCGCCCATTTTTACGCCAAGGCGCTTAATTTCATCAAAATTGTGCAGAGTCGCGCTTGAGATGGTTACGCCGCCAAGTTCAACAGGCCGCAATTTTGCCACCGGTGTTAAGACGCCCGTGCGGCCAACCTGCACGGTAATATCTTCAAGCACGGTTGTTGCCTGCCTGGAAGGGAATTTGTATGCCACCGCCCAGCGCGGGCTGCGGGCAGTAAAGCCAAGCTCTGTTTGTTGCGCAAAAGAACTTACTTTTATGACCATGCCGTCAATTTCAAATGGCAAATTGTCCCTGATATTTAGGAGATTTCCATATTGCGCAATTGCTTCATCAATGTTGGCGGCTGTTTGCGAGTGATCCGCAGGGCGAAGGCCGCACTGCCTGCAGTAATTTAGATAATCGGAATGTTTGTTGAAATTAGGGCCGCCGATTTTCAGCCCGTATGAGTGGACAAAAAATTTCAGCCGGCGCTTTGACGTTACAGACGGGTCTTTTTGCCTAAGGGAGCCCGCCGCCGCATTGCGCGGGTTTGCAAAAGGCTCCAAGCCTTCTGAAAGCAATATTCCGTTAATTTCGTTGAAATCTTGAATGTCCATATAAACTTCGCCGCGGGCTTCAAACAATTGCGGCGGGTTGTCGGCTAATAATTTTAAGGGGATAGCGCGAATGGTTTTAACGTTTGCGGTTACGTCTTCGCCAGTTTCACCATCGCCCCTTGTTGCGGCGGTTGCAAGCACGCCGCTCCTGTATGTAAGCGATAATGAAACACCGTCAATTTTTGGCTCTGTGAATAATTCAGCGGCGGAAGAGTTAAGGTTTTTTACTACCCTGCTATACCAATCACGCGCTTCAATTTCGCTGTAAGTGTTGTCAAGCGAAAGCATGGGTATGCTATGCTTGGCCTCGCCGAAGGCCGAGGTTGGCGCGCCGCCTATGCGCTGGGTAGGCGAATCTAAGGTGATAAGGGCGGGGTTAGCCGCTTCAAGAGCCTGCAGTTCCTTAAAAAGTGTATCGTACTCGCGGTCGGAGATAACCGGCGCATCAAGCACATAATAAAGGTAGTCGTGGCGGCGGATTTCTTTGCGAAGAGATTCAATTTTGTGTGCGTGGGCGGTCAACATTTGCTGGATAGAGGCGCATTGTTTCTGGCTGTTTTCATATTATCAAGGATGCCATTAACAAATTTCCCGGAATCATCTGTTGAAAAGCGCTTGGCTATTTCAACGGCTTCATTAATTATAACGTTTATGGGCGTGTCCTTCATATCTGTTATCTCATAAGCGGCAAGCCTCAGGATATTTCGGTCAACGCATGCCATGCGGTTCATTTCCCAGTTTTCGGCGCTATGCTCAATTATGTTGTCTAACTCCTCTTTTTTGTCTGCAATCCCGTCAAACAATTGCAGTGAAAAAGACTTTACGGCCGGCGATAATATCTCGCCACTTTTACTGACAACGCAATCGCGGGCATCTTCAGGGCTTATGCGGCAATTGTCGCATAGATACAGCATCTGCAATGCGATTTCTCGCGCATGCCTTCTGGATCCCATAGCAATCCTTTGTACAGACGCAAAATCTTGCGTCTCTAACCATTAACCCCTAACAATCTTCCGGTGCAAGGCCGTTATACGCCGCGCGCAAGTCTGACATGCGCAGTGGCCTGCGTTTATTTGAACGCGCTATCGCAAACAAAGCTGCAAGCCCTAATGACGCCGCGATCAACGTTACAACAGCAAGCCCACCTGAAAATGCGCAGCATTTCCGGCGATTCTTTTCTTCCTGATATAGTTGTTGCGGCGTTATATCCATTATTTCACTTCTATGCGGCGCACGGCGCTCTTTTTAAGAACCTTGCCGTTGTTGTCAACCATGCGCGCTGCTAATTTGTGTTTGCCAAGCGGTATATTGTGCCAATCAAACCACCAGTACCCCGCATTGTGCCTGCAGGGTATCCATTCGGCGTCGTCAACCTGAAATTCAACAATGCCGCCCCAGCTTGCGCCAATTCTAACGGCATAGTGGCTTGGTATCAATACGTCGCCGTTAGCTGGATGGTCTATTACTACGTATGTTGTTTCTTCAGGAACCGTAACCTTTAACTCCGGGGCTACGCCCACCTCGGCCTTTTTTGAAGCTTTTACTGCGGTTTTCTTTACTGCAACTTTTTTTGTTACTGCCATATTCCCCTCCTTAATATCACAATCATCCGCAACGCGCGGATTATGTGTTTGTTCATCTGCCGTTTAACGGCCAAAGGTTCTTTAGCCAGTTTTTTGTTGCCGATGCCATCTGCTCCTTTGAAAATGCAAAACGCGCCTTGCGGAACTCAGTGGTTGTGCGCTGGCGCCGCGTGCCGCCGGGAATAATGCCCAGATGCTTGCCGACCTTTTCAAACTTGTCAAGCACGAAATCAAGGTGCTCATCAGTGTGGCTTGCCATATAGCTTGTGCGTATTATGGCATGGCCTTCAGGGACAGCAGGGCTTACTACAGGCGAGCAAAACACGCCCTCGTCAAATAGCATGCGCCACATCTGAAAGGCCTTCATATCGCCGCCGACAGTTATGGGTATAATGGGCGTTACCGATGCACCGGTGTTAAAGCCCAGAGACTGGAAGCCATCTTTCATTTTTTGCGTGTTATACCATAGCCGTTTTCTTAATGTTTTATCGCACTCAATTATTTCAAGGGCAGCGTCAATTGCGGCGACATTGGCAGGCGGCAGCGACGCTGTAAATATCAGCGAGCGGGAAAGGTGCTTTACATAATGTATAACTTCCTCACGGCTTGCAATAAATCCGCCAATTGATGCGAGTGACTTTGAGGCTGTAGCCATAACTACGTCAACCTCATGTTGAAGGTCAAAATGTTCGCCTGTGCCGCGGCCGGTTTCGCCTAATACCCCAAGGGAGTGCGCTTCGTCAACCATAATGCGCGCGCCAAAGGTGCGCGCGAGCTTTACTATTTCGGGCAGGTTGCAAATATCGCCTTCCATGCTAAATACCCCGTCAATCACTATTAGCTTTCCTGAGTCGGGGTGGCGCTCAAGCAGGCGCTTAAGGTCGTCCATGTCATTGTGGCGATACCTTATCATCTCGCCCATGGCAAGATGGCATCCGTCAATAATGGATGCGTGGTCAAGTTTATCTGTAAAGACAAGGTCGTTTTTGCCCACCAAGGTGGATATTGCGCCAAGATTTGCGTGATGGCCGGTTGTAAAAAGCACTGCCGACTCTTTTCCGACAAAACTTGCAAAGCGCTGTTCAACTTTCTTGTGCAAGTCTATGGTGCCGTTTAAAAAACGCGAGCCGGTGCACGATGTGCCGTATTTCTCTATAGCCTTGCGGGACGCTTCTTTCACCCTGGTGTTGCTTGCAAGGCCGAGGTAGTTATTGGAACAGCATACAACGCGCGATTTGCCGTCAACAATAACCTCCGGGCCCTGGCTGGACTCGGTTTGGTGAAAGTACGGGTATAGGCCTGCCGCCATTATCTCGTGCGCCGTATTAAACTTTACGCATTTGCTGAAAATATCTGTCTGCATTTATACCCTTTAGAGCCACTTGTTCTCTTTATACCAATTGAACGTAATTTTAGCACCTCTTGAGAGATTTGTAAAGTCCAACCCGAGCTCGCTAATGGAAGGCGTTACATCCGCTATCCAGTAAGGCTGGCGCATTTCAGTGATTTTCTGCCTATTTAGAACCGCCGGCCGGCCGGTTAGTTTTGCAAAGGCTTCGGCAATAAATGATGCCGCGCCAAAGACCCAGTCCGGCAGGGGCATGGTGTGAGTTTTGAGATTGTTTGAATTGGATATGGCTTGTGCAACCTTCGCCCATGTATTCCATGAGTTTTCGCCAAGGCAATAGATTTTGTCGCGCGCAACAGGCAGGCTTAGCGCCCTTTCAACCGCTATGGGTATATCTTCAACAAACAATAGTTGTATAAAGCGCTCGTTTAGCGTGCGCAGCTTTACCCCAAAATTAACAAGCCGGAAAAATATGAATATGTCCTTGTCGCGCGGCCCATAAACGCTTGAGGGGCGCAAAATGGTATATGGTATTTTGCCATGCAAAGCGCTTATCAGCTCTTTTTCGCCGGCCAATTTACTGCGCCCGTAATCGGAAACCGGCGTGTTGGGCTCGTTAATCAGCTTAGGCCGGAGTTCCGCGCTTGGCCCCATCGCCGCCTGTGATGATATATGTATGAAATGTTTAAGCGACGGGTTGAATTTAAGCGCTGCCTCGGCAAGATTGCGCGTTCCATGCTGATTAACCACGTAATATTCACGCGTGGTTAGCGCCCTGAGCATTGCAGCCGCATGAACAATCACGTCCATGCCCTTGACTGCATCACGCAGAGTCTCGGGGCGTGAAATATCGCCTGTAACACAATGCACT
>Ga0182011_10002258_pt1 | contig 16353 bp, 13 predicted proteins | sample 711E1DmetaG_FD_120481 | JGI IMG/M metagenome (GOLD analysis project Ga0182011, IMG submission 120481) | Permafrost microbial communities from Stordalen Mire, Sweden - 711E1D metaG | ecosystem: Environmental > Terrestrial > Soil > Wetlands > Permafrost | place: Sweden: Stordalen | collected... | reverse complement strand
AGGGCGTTCTGTGATCTGAATTTCTGGACCGTACAAATACATCCAACAATTACAATCATGGTGACTTTTTCAAGCGGACCCAACACCTTTTTAACTAAAACAGGAGTTAAGCCAGCATCCTGCAGTCGCGTTGACATTTCATTAAGTTCATATCTCCGGAAATGTTGAACAAACCGGTCATCCAGAGCGAAATAAAAATGACGATGGGGAAAGGTTATGATGAGTTGGCCGGAAGGTTTTACAACCGCTGCCATCTCCCGTAAAGCCTTGTGATCTTCCCGCAGGTGCTCTAAAACCTCGGAGGCAATCACATGAGAAAAAGAAGCCCGTTTAAAAGGAAGATTTATTGCATCGGCAACGACATACCACCCTTTTTGTTGATTTTTTTTCAGCATACGAATCGCTGAAAAGGATATATCCGTATAAACAATGCGATCGGTGATCGTCACCACCGGTGATATGCCGCTCCCCACTTCCAGCGTCAGGACCAAGTCTTCGCCGCTTAGCGCTTTTTCAATGGCCCGTTTTCTCAGACGATAATTATAAAGATAATTTTTTAAGGTAATATATTTTTTATTATCAAATAAATCATCAAAACGGTTGGCGTGAGCAGGCATCATGAGATTTCAGGAAACAAGGGGGATTGAATCAGTTTCATCCGTGACAAACGAAACTTGATCGCCGTTTGAATACATCCAAATCCATAGGTCGTACTGCGGTGAAAATTAATGGATGACGCGTCTGTAAAATATTTCGTGGGGCAACTTATTTCCGCAATGGTATAGCCAAACCAAATGATCTGCGCAAGCATCTGATTATCAAAGACAAAGTCATCAGAATTCCTGTCCAGGGGTAGTTTTTCCAGCAAAGACCGGGAAAAAGCCCGGTAGCCCGTGTGATACTCGGAAAGCTTCGCCCCCATCAGAAGATTTTCTATGAACGTCAGCAGTCGGTTTGCAATATATTTCCAAACCGGCATGCCTCCTTTCAAGGCGTACCCCCCCAGAATCCTTGAACCCAATACGCAATGATAAAGGCCGTTGCCAATCATCGCAGCCATGGCGGAAATGAGTTTCGGCGTATACTGATAATCGGGATGGACCATGATGACGATATCACCGTCTGCCTCAAGGGCAAGCTGGTAACAGGTTTTCTGATTGGCCCCGTAACCCGAGTTACGATCATGGACATGTACTTTTGTCTGGGGAAGGCTTGCCGCAATTTTGGCTGTATTATCATGACTGGCATCATCGACGAGAATGACCAGGTCCACGATGTCCTGTGCCATCACTTCCTCATAGGTTTTTTTCAGGGTTTTTGCCGCGTTGTAAGCGGGCATGACGACAATGATTTTTTTATCTTTAAGCATGGACGGTAACCGTTAAATGCCTGAAAAGCATAATTGAGGATAGGGGTAAGTCCATTCAAATCCCGTTTCATTTTATATCTTTTGTGAATCACTACCTTTTAAGATCAGGAAATGTCAAGATTAAATGGACGTGCCACCCCACAAAATAGTTTGCAATTTCACAACGATTTGCATATGAAAGGGAAAGGCTGGACAAATAGCAGGAAATGGCTTCCGACGGTCCAGAAGCGCGCATGGCCAACCCCGCTGACAAGGTGCGGCTGCATAAAACCGTGAGGAAATTCCAAAATGACAACGGCAAAGAACATAGCGGTCATCGGCGCGGGCTACTGGGGCAGAAACCTTGTCAGGAATTACGCCGATTTAAGCGCCCTGAGCATGATCTGTGACCGGAGCGCGGCGATCCTCGGACAGTTCAAAGAGCAATATCCTAATGTGGATACCTGCCTGACCTTGAGCGATGTTCTATCCCGCCCGGAGGTTCAGGGTGTCGCCATCGCGACACCTGCGGAAACCCACTATCGCATCGCCCGGGAAGCCCTGCTGTCGGGAAAACACGTCTTTGTTGAAAAACCGCTTGTCCTGCATGAAAAGGAGGCGGAGGAGCTGATTCGACTGGCTGCAGATCAGCATCTGATTCTCATGGTGGGGCACCTGATCCAGTATCATCCGTCCTTTGAAAAACTGAAGCAGCTCGCGTCTGCCGGTGAGCTGGGTCGCATCAACTATATCTACTCCCATCGGCTCAACCTGGGAAAAATCCGCCGGGAGGAAAATATCCTCTGGTCTTTCGCCCCCCATGACATTTCGATGATCCTCTCCCTGACCGGGGAAGAACCGGAAACGGTCATGGCCACCGGGGGCAACTATCTCCATAAGAAAATCGCCGATGTCACAACCACCCATATGGAATTCGCCTCCGGCCTGAAGGCCCATATCTTTGTCTCCTGGCTTCACCCCTTCAAGGAGCAAAAGCTCGTTGTGGTCGGCGACCGGAAAATGGCTGTGTTTGACGACACCAAACCCTGGCCGGACAAACTGCTCCTTTATCCCCATGAAATCAGGTGGGAAAATAATATGCCCCTGCCTGCCAAGGGCGAACCGGAACGAATTGAAACACCTCAGGCGGAGCCCCTGTCTCTCGAGTGCCGGCATTTTCTGCGTTGCATGCAAACAGGGGAAACACCGCCGACGGACGGACGGGAGGGGCTGCGTGTATTGAAGGTTCTCAATGCCGCCCAGCAATCCCTCGAAAATAACGGCAAGGTCATCCCTCTGGCCAAACCAACCGACGGATCGCCGGATTTCGCGGATCAGCGGCCCTACTTTGTCCATGAAACGGCATGGATCGATGATGGAGTAAACATAGGAAGGAACACCCGGATCTGGCATTTCTCGCATGTGCTGAAGGGCAGCGTGATCGGAGAAGACTGCAACATCGGCCAGAACGTGGTGATCGGTCCGGACGTCACCATCGGAAAGGGATGCAAGATTCAAAATAACGTTTCCATCTATAAAGGCGTCACCCTGGAAGATGACGTCTTCTGCGGACCCAGCATGGTCTTCACCAATGTCATCAATCCCCGGGCGCACATCAGGCGCATGGAAGAGATCCGGCCAACCCTGGTTCAGAAGGGCGCCACCCTTGGCGCCAATTGCACCATTGTCTGCGGCCACAGGGTCGGCAGATATGCCTTTATCGGGGCCGGTTCGGTGGTGACGGGCGATGTGTCCGATCACGCCTTGATGATGGGAAATCCGTCAAAACAGGTGGGCTGGGTCTGCGCCTGTGGAGGCAGACTCGACAAGAAACGCCATTGTCCGTCGTGCGGTCTCACCTATGACACTGATTTTTGTTAGCGAAAAATTGGCAAGAAAGCTTCCATCCCATGTTTAACGATAAAAGAGTCGCCGTCGTCATTCCCGCCTACAACGAAGAAGACCAGATTCTTCAAGTGCTGGAAGGCATCCCGGCATTTGTGGATCGTATTGTTGTCGTGGACGACTGCTCCAAGGACAAAACGGCAGAGCTCGTGACGAATTTCATTTCGAGAGAAAATCAAAACAGACCCGGCATTGCAATCACAAGAAAAAAGATCGAGCAAACGAGATATAACAGAGCCGATATGGTGCTCAACGATATGGCCCTGAAAGAGTCTGAATATTTCACGCCGGCGACGATTCTGAACAGTCAGCCCGACGGGGACCGCTTTATTTTCATCAAACACCTGGAAAACGGCGGCGTCGGCGCAGCCATCGCCAGCGGCTACAAGTGGTGTCTGGACCATCAGATCGACTGCACCGCCGTTATGGCTGGCGACGGCCAGATGGACCCGGCGGAGCTGGAATCCATCTGTCGCCCTGTGATTGATGAAGGGGTTGACTACGTGAAGGGGAATCGTTTGATCCATCGCAGCGCCTGGCTGGTGATCCCCAAGACAAGATATCTCGGCAACTCCATATTATCCATTTTGACAAAGATCGCCTCCGGCTACTGGCATGTATCGGATACGCAGTCCGGCTACACTGCCATATCGCTGCAGGCCCTTCGGTCCATTAAAATCTACAAGATATATAAAAAGTACGGCATGCCGAACGATCTGCTGGTCAAGCTGAACATCGTCTTTTGCACCATCAAGGAAGTGGGGATCAAACCCGTCTACGATATCGGCGAAAAGTCCAAAATGAATCTGTTCAAAGTGATCCCCCGCATTTCCTGGCTGCTGCTGAAGTCATTTTTCATCAGATTATGGGCCAAATATCTCATCCGGGATTTTCACCCGCTTTTTCTACTCTATCATTTTTCATTCCTTCTCGGGTTCATATCGATCCCTTACATGTTTAAAATATTGAGTCTCATGTTTTTTACGAATGATAATGTTTCGCCCCTGACCATGCTGGCATTTGCATTTCTTTTCATCAGCGCCTTTCAATCCCTGCTGTTCGCCATGTGGATGGATATCCAAGACAATGAAAGGCTCTATAAATAAATCATAAAATCCCTGTGAGGAATCATGATCAAGAACAAAAAAGTCTTTATAACCGGAGGTGCGGGATTTATCGCGAACGCGCTGATCGGCCGATTGATTGAAGACAATGCCATCGTCGTTTACGATAATTTCTTTCGCGACACCTTGTCCGGCAGTCCCTATGCTTCGCACCGCAACCTTAAGATCGTCCACGGGGACGTCCTGGATTATCCGACGCTATGCCGCAGCATGGAGAAAGCGGATATCGTTGTCCACGCCGCCGCCATTGCCGGAATCGACACGGTCATCAAAAGTCCGACGAAAACCATGCGCGTGAACATGATTGGCACAGCCAATGTGCTGGAAGCGGCCAGGGAAAATCATCTAAAAGACCGCTTCATTGTCTTTTCGACATCGGAAGTCTTTGGCAGTTTTGCCTTCAAACCCACGGAGGATTCGGATACGGTCTCGGGAAGCGCCGGTGAAGCCAGGTGGACCTACGCAGTGAGCAAGCTGGCCGGCGAGCACCTCTCCATTGCTTACTATCGCGAGTATGGCCTGCCTGTGGTCGGTATCAGGCCATTCAACGTTTACGGGCCGGGTCAGACGGGAGAAGGCGCAATCCAGGTTTTCATCAAGCACGCCTTAAAAAATGAAGACCTGGAAATACATGGCGACGGCAATCAGATCCGGGCCTGGTGTTATATCGATGATTTTGTCGATTGTCTGATGCGCTGCATGGAAAGGCCGGAAGCCGTCGGCGAATCCTTTAATATCGGCAATGCCAGGGCGGTGATGACCACTTACGGCCTGGCCCAGACCGTCTGCCGCGTACTGAACTCCCAATCCAGGATCATCTTCAAGCCGCCGCTTTCTGCGGAGGTGGAATTGAGAATTCCCTCCGTCGAAAAGGCATTTAAAATTTTAGGGTTCAAGGCCAACATCGATTTGGACGAAGGTATACTAAAAACAGCTGACTATTACCGACATGATTAAACTGGCAAAACCCATTATTTCCGAGGCCGTCATTCAGGAGGTTGCGGAGATCATAAGATCCGGCAACCTCGTCCAGGGTCCCCGCGTCGAACAATTTGAAGAGGCATTGCGGAACTATCTGAACATTGAATATGCCATCGTGGTCTCTTCAGGAACGGCCGCCCTGCACCTGGCCTTGATGGCCCTGAACATTACAGATGGAGACGAGGTGCTTGTCCCAGCCTTCACCTTTCCCGCCACAGCAAACGTCGTTGAGAATGTGGGTGCCAAACCGCTGTTGGTCGATATTTCCCTGACTGACTTTTGCATGGATCCCTCACGTATTGAAGATACCATTACGCAAAGGACCAAAGCGATCATCGTCGTCCATGAATTCGGACAGACGGCCGAGATAGAAAAGATCGTTGAAATCGCGAAAAGGCGCAATCTCCATTTTATCGAAGACGCCGCCTGCGCCATCGGCGCCCGATGGAAGAACCGGCCGGCCGGCGCCTTCGGCATCCTGGGCTGCTTCAGTTTTCACCCCCGCAAAGTCATCACCACCGGTGAAGGCGGCGCCATAACGACTGGCGACGCATCCCTGGCAAAACGGATCAGGGCGCTGCGCAGCCACGGCCTGTCGGCCCCGGGGACATTGGAATTCACCGATGCCGGACTCAACTACCGGATGACCGATTTTCAGGCCGTCATGGGCCACGGACAATTGGTGCATGTTGAAGAGGAAATCGAAACCAGGATTCAACAGGCCCATCGATACCGGGGCAATTTATCCTCCTGCGGCTGGCTGAGAACGCCGGACGTCCTGGAAAACAGAAGGCACATCTATCAAACCTTCCATGTCCTGCTCGATGACGAACTGGATAGGGATCAACTTATCCGCCGTCTCAAGGAGGAGGGCGTTGAGGCAACACTCGGCGCCCAGGCGCTGCACATTCTGCCCTTTTACAAAGCCAAGTATGGATATGACCCCTCGGACTATCCGCAGGCGCTGCGGGCCTGCCGTCAGGGCCTGGCGCTGCCCATGGGATCGCATCTAAGCGGCGAAAATATCGACTATATCTGCGACCGGCTGCGTCACATTCACCGTCGGATGAGTGATTGAAATGGAAATCAAATCGGAAAAAATAAACGCCACCCACGGAACGGGCCTTTTTGAAAAGCATCAGTTCTGTAAGCTCGGCCGTCATGTCGTCTTTGAAGCGGGCGTCCTCGTTTTTCATCCCGAAACCATCTCCATCGGCGATAATGTCTATATCGGACACAACACCATCCTGAAGGGTTATCATGAAAACGAACTGTTGATCGAAGATCACACCTGGATAGGACAGGGCTGCTTCTTTCACAGCGCCGGCGGCATCCGGATCGGTGAAGCCGTGGGGATCGGCCCGATGGTCAAGGTGATCTCTTCCCAGCACAGGATGGATGATCCGTCAAAACCCGTCTTGTTTCAAGACATTGAATTCAAGCGCGTGGTCATCGAATCCGGAAGCGACATTGGCATGGGCGCCATCATTCTTCCGGGAATCATGATCGGAGAAGGCGCGGTTGTCGGCGCGGGCGCCGTGGTCACCCGAGAGGTTCCCCCCTATGCTGTTGTGGCGGGAAATCCGGCCGTCATCATAAAATATCGAAGCCGCTGACAGGAAGCCCGTCAAACGTCATCACATAGCGGCATCACGAAATTATTGCAATGGAACAGAAGATAGTCATCGTCGACTACGGAATGGGCAATGTGGGTTCGATCCGGAATATGCTCAAGCATATCGGATTCAGGGCCATCATCTCCGGAACATTGGAAGATATTAGAAACGCGGACAAGCTGATCCTCTCAGGGGTCGGGGCTTTCGACAGCGCCATGAACAAAATATCCGGCACCGGCCTCCTGGACGCCCTGAACATCAAAGTCATGGAGGAAAAAACGCCCCTTCTGGGGATCTGCCTGGGGATGCAGCTATTCTCCCATGCCAGCGAAGAGGGCCTCTGCCGGGGACTGGGGTGGATCGACGCCACAACGGTCAGGTTCTCCTTTACGGGACCCGCTTCCCGTCTCAGGGTCCCTCACATGGGCTGGAACACATTGTCGATCAGGAATCCTCACCCATTATTTCAGGGGATGCCCGAGGATATGAGGTTTTATTTCGTTCATTCCTACCACGTTCAGGGCGCCCAAAAGGACATGACCCTCGCGACCACCCATTACGGCTATGACTTTACCTCCGTCATCGCGAAAGATAATATCTGCGGCGTGCAGTTTCACCCGGAAAAGAGCCATAAATTCGGCATGAAGCTGCTCAATAATTTTATCAATCTCATGTGATGTGACCTCGGCGACTTGAAGAAAAGAATTTTTTAAAGAACTCATGATATGCTAAAAATACGGGTCATGCCCTGTCTACTGGTGAGCAACGGACGGCTGGTCAAAACGGTCAGATTCAGGAATCCCGCCTATGTCGGGGATCCCGTCAACGCGATTAAGATCTATAACGAAAAGGAAGTGGATGAGCTTATTCTCCTCGACATCACGGCAACGGTCGAGGGCAGAAAACCCGACTTCTCCTTTTTGTCGGAGGTGGCCGATGAATGTTTCATGCCCCTGGCTTACGGAGGCGGCATTTGCGATATCGATGACATCAGCAGAATTTTCAGCCTCGGCATCGAAAAGGTGGCCATCAACAGTTACGCCCTGGAAAATCCATCCTTTGTCGAAAAGGCGGCCGCTGTCTTCGGGTCACAAAGCATCCTGCTGTCCATGGATGTGAAAAAAAATCTCTTCGGGAAATACCGCGTCTACGGTCGGGGCGGGCGAAACGGAACTGACCATGAGCCTGCCGCCTGGGCGGCCCGCATGGAGCGGATAGGCGCGGGTGAAATCCTCCTGAATTCCATCGATCAGGATGGCACGATGGAGGGCTATGACACCACCCTCATCAGAAAAGTGACGGAAGCCGTCACCGTTCCCGTGATTGCCTGCGGCGGAGCGGGCAGAATACAAGACTTCAAGATGGCCGTTGAAGAAGGCGGCGCCTCCGCCGTCGCAGCCGGCAGCATGGTCGTTTATCAAGGCAAAAACAAGGGCGTCCTGATAAATTTTCCCAGCCGGGACGACCTGAAAAACACACTGGATTAAGCGTGAGCACTCCATGATTTGTACAAGATGCATTTATGACGATCATATCCCCTACATCACCTTCGATTCCGAGGGGGTCTGCAATTACTGCCACCAGAACGATCAACTGGAGACAGAATATCCCACTGGTGAAGAGGGTGCACAGATTCTTGAGCGAATGGTCGAAAAGATCAAACAGGACGGGCGGAACAAGCCCTACGATGTAGTCATTGGCATCAGCGGCGGCTGCGACTCCTCCTACATGCTCTATCTCGCAAAAAAGATGGGGTTGAGACCGCTTGCCGCCCATTTTGACAATACCTGGAATTCCAAGATTGCCGTGGAAAACATCCATAATATCCTGAAAGTCCTGAAGATTGATCTGTTTACCCATGTTGTGGACAACTTTGAATTTTGTGAAATTTTCAAGTCTTTCCTGAAAGCCTCGGTACCGGATATCGACACCCCATCGGACATCGGGCTGGCCACAACCCATTATCTGGCCGCGGCCAAGTACGGCATCAAATATATTTTTGAGGGCCATTCCTTTCGCACCGAAGGCATTTCACCTCACGGCTGGTTCTACATGGACGCCAAATATATAGAGACGGTGCAAAAAAAGTTCGGCAGCTACACGCTGACCACCTTTCCCAATTTGTGGATGTCAAAATGGTTGAAATGGACCATTTTTAACGGCATAAAAAAAATCAGGCCGATCTACTATCTGGACTACGACAAGGAAAAGACGAAGGAGCTGCTAAGCAGGGAGCTGGGATGGCAATGGTATGGCGGCCACCACATGGAAAACCGCACGGCCTACTTCACCAACAACTATTACCTGCCCCGGAAGTTCAACATCGATCTGCGCTATTCGGAATTCTCCGCCCTGGTCCGTTCAGGAAAAATGACCCGGGACGAGGCGCTCCGCAGGATTAAAGAGCCCAAGACGATCAACGATGACATCCTGGAGGAAATCAAGAAAAGGTTGAGCCTTTCGAGCGAGGAATTCGCGTCCATCATGGCGCTGCCCCCCAAGACCTACCGCGACTACAAAACCTACAAGAAAACCTTCGAGCAGATGCGCTGGCTTTTCTGGATGATGTATCGCTTGGACCTCGTTCCCAAGAGTTTCTACCTGAAATACACGAAGCAATATGACAACTGAACATCCGCGAATATTCATCGGCTTGCGTGAACTGTCCGGCTATTATCATCACCTCAAGAGGGGTTTTGACCGGCTGGGCATTGAATCCGTATTTGTCAATCTGAGCGGCCACCCCTATGACTATGGATCGGACAACAACCCTGAATTCGTCAACAGGGTCAACAGGGTTGCCCAGTCTCTCGGGTCGCGTTTTTTCTCGAACTTTGCCATGAGGCTGCTGTGGCTCGGGCTTTTTCAGAACATCATCGGCCTTTTCCTTTTTTTCTGGGCCCTGGGCCGATTTGATGTCTTTATTTTCGGTTCCAATTCAACTTTTTTCTATTTTCTCGATCTCCCCGTTCTCAAATTATTCCGCAAGAAAATCATCTATGTGTTCCATGGATCGGAGTCGCGGCCGGTCTACCTCAACGGCTACGTCCTGAAGGACACGCGACCGATAACCATCTATACGGGCATGGCGCTGGCCAGGATCCAGAAAATCATCATCTCAACAATCATTGACCGCTTTGCCGATTATTCCATCACGATCCCGCCGCAGGCCCATTTTCACCGGCGACCCTTCGTCTCCTGGCTGTGCATCGGCGTTCCCCACGACCGGGAGGCCATGGGACCTGTTCAGAAAAACGACGAAAGGGATCCATCCGTCGGGAGAAGCGTTCGCATCCTTCACGCCCCCTCCAAGCCGGAGCCCAAGGGAACCCCTGAAATACGTCGAGTCATTCAATCCTTGAAAGCAAAAGGCTATGAAATTGACTATGTAGAAATAACAGGAAAACCCAATTCAGAGGTGCTCGAAGAATTGCAAAAGTGTGATTTCGTCATCGACGAGATCTATTCCGACACGCCCATGGCCGTGTTTGCAACGGAGGCAGCCTTTTCAGGCAAACCGGCCGTCGTGGGCAGTTATTACGCCGATGATATCAGAAAAGATCTAGCACCGGAATTCATACCGCCCAGCGCCTTCTGTCATCCGGACCACCTCGAAGAGACAATCGAAGACATGGTGAAAAATACAGAGCGAAGAACCCGGATAGGCGCTGAGGCGAAGAGATTTGTTGATACCTACTGGACAGCCAAAAAAGTTGCCGAGCACTATTTAATGCTGATTGAAGGGACGTTCCCCAAAGAATGGTTATTTGATCCCAATAATATTCAATATATTCATGGCTGCGGCCTCCCTGAGCAGAAGGCAAGAGCCATCATCAGAAAATTTTTGGAACTTGGTGGTCCGCGGTCTTTATGCCTTTCCGATAAACCCGACCTCGAACAGAGGCTGATTCAGTTCGCCCGTCATCAGGAACAATCGTGATTCGACAGTTTTTTAAAGACTCGTTTCTTTACGGCATCTCCAGTGTTGTCATCCAGGGCATCCCTATCCTCGTCCTGCCGATTTACGTCCGGCTGCTCTCCCCCCTCGAATACGGTGCCCTAGAGATCATCACCATCTTCGCCGCCTTTGTGAACCTGACCGTGGCCCTGGAAATTATGCAGGGGTTCGCACGGCACTATCCCGTCGCCCGCACAGAGGGGGAGAAACATGAATATGCCTCCACGGCCCTCTGGTTCACCTTGGCCGCCTATGGGCTCTTTGTTTTTTTTGCCCTGCTCTTCTCGCGCCCGCTGACGGCCATGATCCTACACGCGGCGGCCTGGGAGAATACCCTCCATGTCGCGATCGTCGCAACGGGCTTGAACGGCGTCTATCTGCTGCTCCAGAATCAGCTGCGCTGGCAAATGAAGCCCCTGGCCTACGTGACCGCCAGCATGACCTATATCAGCTTGTCCATTTCCTCGGGCATATTCTTTATCATCTCTTATCAGACCGGCGTCGCGGGCGTGTTTTACGGGCAGATCATCGGCGCCTTCGTCGCCGGATGCTGCGCCTGGATGATGGGCAGGGCAAACTATGCTTTTATTTTCAGCCGGACAAGATGTGAGGAAATGCTGACGTTCTCCCTTCCCCTCATCCCCTCGAGCATTTCCGTGATCGTTGCCAGCTACGTCGATCGGATTGCAATCCAGAATCTAATGACCCTGGACGATGTCGGCATTTACAGCTCGGGATTCCGCGTGGCTTCCATTGCCAATATCCTCATGGCCGGCATATACTTCTCGCTTACCCCTCTTATCTATCAGAATTACCGCAAGGAAAGGACGCCGAAGGAACTGGCCAATATCTTCATTTATTTCCTATGCGGGACCCTGCCAGTGCTGATGGGCCTGTCTCTTTTTTCAAGGGAAATGCTGTGGCTTTTCACGACGCCGCCCTATTACGGCGCCTGGTCGATCATTCCCGTTTTAGCCGTCGCTTCCATCTGCTCAAAGCTCTACATCTTTGCCCCGGGCCTGGATATTGAAAAGAAAACGACGATGATCGCTCTGATCAATATCGCCGCGGCCGTCGTCAATATCGCGCTGAACCTCCTCTTGATTCCCCATCTGGGCATTCTTGGCTCCGCCCTAGCCACCCTGACCAGCGCCGCGCTCCTGTTTTTTGCCTATATGCACATGAGTCAAAAATTTTACCCCATCCCCTACAAGTGGGGGGTAATGCTCATGGCGTGCTTGGTCTCGGCTCTCGTCATTTTAATTGCCTATCTTATTCCGACGGAATTTAAAGTTAATGATTTTATGTTGATAATGGGTAAATTATTATTGTGCGTCGTGGCGTCAATATGGATCATCCGCAGTCTTTTGGTGCGAAACTAAACATCAGTCACATCACCAATGGCATTCGCCCGGGAACAGGAATCTCATTGGCACACCGTGATCGTAGAAGTTAGAATTCCCAAAACTGCCATTATCTCATCATTCTTCTTTCCTTTGTCGATGCAATCCTGCTGAAATGCTCTGATACCTTATCCTGACCTTGTTGTTTGAAAATATCAGCCATAATTTTATAAGACTCAACCGAATCCGGATCCAGCAATAAGGCCGCTTTCACCTCCTGCTTTGCCAAATCAGGCAAGCTCTTTTTCAGCAATATCCTTGCATAGGTCAGATGATAGGCAGAGGAACGGCCATTCAGGACAAGCGCTTTTTTGATCGAATCTTCCGCCTCATTGAGTGAGGGCTCTCGCTGCAACATGATTTCTGAAATCCGATAATAACTCTGATGATATCTTGGATTCAGTTTTACACTCTCACGGTAATGCAACAATGCTTTTTTCTGATCCCCCTGTAAAAGAAGAAAGCAATGTGCGATCAAACCTTGCGTCCCCGCCATTTTGGTAAAGTCAGACGTTATATGGGATGCAAGTGCTTTATTTGCTTCTTCAAAGGCATCAGAGAACCGTCCTTCGCTAAAATAGGCCGCTGCCAGATTTTGCCGGGCATGATGCACACGCGGCGCCTTCTCCACATTATCGTGCCAGAAGGATATTTCGTCTTTCCAGATGTTATTCTGTATGTAAACCGTTATGCCTTGGAGCATGATGAGCGAAGCCAGGGCTAGGGCAAAAAAATAGCGCATGGTCGATCGATGCTTATATCGATTCAACAATTCAACGAAAAACAGACTGATGGGTATAAAAAAAAGGATGGACGGCAGGTAGTTCCGATGTTCGAAAGCCATTTCCAGAGAGATAAAAGAGCCTTCGATGGCGTGATTTAGAAAGAAGAAGATCACACAATAGCAAATCAACGGCCATCTTTGCGCTTTCATCAGTGCTATAAAAAGTACAGCCAGTATGATCATTATGGATAAAATCGTTGTCCAGGGATCGAACAGCGATTTTGAAACATCGATATCATGGATGAACATTAATCGTGGTGTAATGGGATACAGTAGAAGTGAAATATAAAAAAGAATGACCCGCGGTTGGCTGATGAGTCTCTCCCATCCGGTGAAAGGCCGCTTTGAGTAATCGCCAATAATCGCACTGATATCCTCAAAAAAGAGAAATCCTGTTGATAGGGTGATGAGAATAACAGGAACGGCAAACTTCAGGTTTTTTTTTATATTTTCCACGGTGAAGCCTTGAATCAGCATCAGGTCAAAAAGAACGAGGCTGACAGGCAGCATGGCCGAGTTTTCTTTGGACCCAATCGACAGGATGCCCATCAGGAAAGATAACAGAAAGAGGGCGGCTCTCCTCCCCGTCCGATCGGCCAATCTTCCTTTCAGATAAAAATACATCGACAGGATATAAAACAGGGTCGCCATGCTTGCCATTCTCTGCACGATATAAGTTACAGCTCCCACCTGAAGTGGATTCACAGACCAGAATATCGCCGATAAAAGTGCAATATCATGGGCATTCTGTCGATATTGATCTTTGAAAATGGGAAGCGTTAAGACATTCAGGATGAAGAGATATAAAAAAAACGCAGTTAGAGTATGGATTATCAAGTTAACCAAGTGATAACCAAATAAATCAAGACCATTGAAATAATAATTTAAGGAAAAGCTTAAATAAGATAGAGGCCTGGACCATCGTCCGGAATTAACGATTCCATGGAGACTTTTTTCCAACTGCACCCACGACAATGAATTAATATGAACTGTCTCATTATTGACAATGTTGGCATAATCATCAAAGTGCCACGAACAGTCAAAGCTGTTTGAATAAATAAGGATCAAGATAACAGATAGAAGAATGGCGGCGGTTACAATATTTCTCCCTTTAGGAAAGGACCACTTGAGATTGAGCTCAAAATCTTTTTCAACGTTCATGTTCATGGCAGTGCCTGCATTAATAAGGGCACCGTCTGGAAGGTCTGATCCTTTAAACCCGGTGACTCTGCAACCTGTCGAAAATGATCCGCTGTCGCATTATCTTTTTTCACTCTGAAGGCATCAGAAATAACGGCATAGGGTTCCGACTGATTTCCATTCAATGCAAGTGATATGCGTGCCTCCTTGATTGCCGCATCAGGGTATCCCTCTTTCAGCAGAATTCGGGCAAGGATAGCGTGATAGGTGTATGACCCGAATTTTATGGAAAGCCCCTTTCTTATCCATTGTTCAGCTTCTTGCAGACAGTTTTTACGGATCATAATCTCCGCGATTCTTCTGTAACTGGTATGATTAGCCGGATCCAGTTGTATTGATTTCCCGTGATGCATTAAAGCCTTTTCGTCATCGCCCTTCAGTAAATAATATTCCCCCAGCATTCCATGGGTTCTGGATTTTCTGCTTGGATTTGCCGCCTGATAGGACGCAAGGGCTAGGGTGCCCTCCTTGAAGGCTTCAGACAGACGACCGGCGACGAAATAAGTATTCGCCAGATTCTGACGAACATGGTGCAGGTTCGGCGTTTTTTCGATATTGTCGGTCCACAGTGATATTTCATCGTGATAAATGTTGTTTTGAATATAAACCGTCACCCCTTGAATAATCATAACAGAGATGATCGCTATAATTAAAAAAAGAAACATCCCTTTTTGGGCTGAAAAATAATGCAATCCCTTAATCATCATAATGGCAAGGGGCAGGAAAAAAAGCATGGATGGCAGGTAATTCCGATGTTCGTAAATGAGTTCCAAGGAGATGAAAGATCCTTCAATCAGATGATTGAGGAAAAAAAAGACAATGCAATAAGAAATAAGCGGCCTTTTTCTGGCCATACAAAGCGCAGCAACTATGATGAGAATAATCGTCAACAAAGCAGGGATGGTCGTCCAAGGCATAAACAACGACGTTGATAAATTGATATCATGAATGAGCATCATCCGGGAGGTGATTGGGTAAAGGAGGAGAGATATGTAAAAAATTATGACTCTCGGCTGGGTCAACAGCCTTTCCATCATTGTGAAGGGCCTTGACTGATAATCAGCACCTATCATGGAGATGCCTCCGATATACATCAAGCCGATTGCGACAACAGCTATGGCCGCAACAATCCCAAAGATCAAAGATCTCTTGATGTTTCTTCTTGTGACACCCCGGATGAGAAACAAGTCATACAAAAAGACGGCCATCGGCAGCATGGTGGCGTTTTCTTTCGTCCCCATAGCTAGTACACCGGAAAAAACGGAGAGAACAAAAAACAGAATCTGCTTCCACCGGGTTTCACCTGTTCTCCCCTTTAGATAGAAGAACATGGTCATAACATAGAACAAGGCGACCATACTGGCCATTCGCTGCACAATATAGGTGACAGCGGAAACATGAACGGGGTTGATCGCCCAGAAGAAGGTCGACAACAAAGCGATGGAATAAGCGCTCTTTTCATATCTGTCTCTGATCAAGGGAAGCTTCAGGGTATGATAAATAAACAGAAATAAGAAAAGAGCCGTTAAGAAATGTACAAAAAAATTGACGACGTGATAACCGAAGACATCAAGTCCGCCAAAATAGTAATTGAGGGCAAAACTGAAATAGGAAAGAGGCCGCTGCCAGCGTTTAGCATCAATAATCCCGTGCATGCTCCTTTCAATATTTTGCCAGGAAAGATCCGTGATTTGAATGGAGGCATTCGCAACGATATTGTCATAATCGTCAAAATGCCATGAGCAGTCAAAGCTGTTGGAATAGATTAAGAGTAGAGAGACAAAAAGTAAAATGAAGGCAGAAGCGTATTTCTTTTTATGGGGAAGATTCCACACCACCTTGATGGAGAAATCGTCAGATATATTCACGATGTTGCACTCGATTCCTGATAAAGAAAAGGGGTAAAGTTACTCTCTTTACCCCTTCTCAGGCTTATCCTCAGCAATTAGGCGTTATGGGGTGATATTCCCCGTAGAATCAACATTATACGTTGTTGTACCACTCGAATGAACTGCAGTCATGGCGAGTGTAGTT
>Ga0182011_10002256_pt1 | contig 16363 bp, 14 predicted proteins | sample 711E1DmetaG_FD_120481 | JGI IMG/M metagenome (GOLD analysis project Ga0182011, IMG submission 120481) | Permafrost microbial communities from Stordalen Mire, Sweden - 711E1D metaG | ecosystem: Environmental > Terrestrial > Soil > Wetlands > Permafrost | place: Sweden: Stordalen | collected... | reverse complement strand
CCCGAGACGAGCGTGGCATCCGCGATCCCGAGCAGGGGGTCGAGTTTGGCGACGATGCGCGGCTTCTCGATACGGGTGTAGGCGCGCGGGTAGCCGGGCAGCAGCAGCCGGACATCGACGCCTCGACGCGCGAGTGCGATCGGCAGAGCCCTGGATACGTCGGCGAGCCCTCCGGTTTTGGCGAGGGGGTAGGCTTCTGCCGTTACGAATAGCACCCGCATTGAGAACACCTCGCGCGACCCCTACGCGGTGTTTAGGTAAGTCGTCGCTTAGCTGCTAGAAACCTATTTCCGTCGTGGCCTTCACGAAGCATAACATCGTATTTTGGTAAAACTATTGTTACTGGCAACAGTTCGAGCGAACATATGTTTCTCGACCACGATCAATTTTTTATTGAGGTTCTCTCCTTATGGGAGCCGCCGTGCCCTCTCTCTACCAGGAAGCAGAAGCGCCAATGAGACGGCTTGATCGGATGCAGGCGGCCTCCGCGCCGACCTCTCATATGCATCGAATAGCGGCCATTATCGCTGGGGATGACCACAATCCGTTTTCTTTTCTCGGCATGCACAAAGACACCGACACAGGTGATCTTGTGGTACGCGCCTTCCACCCCGGAGTCACGCGCGTCGCCGTGCTCCACCGTGAAACCGGCGACGAAATTGCGGAGCTCATGCGAATAGATGACGCAGGTTTTTTTGGCGGCGTCGTCGCAAAGGGCGGCGATAGATTCCCTTATAAGTTGAAATTATCATATAATGCAACCGAAATTGTGATCGACGATCCATATGCCTTCGGCCCGGTTCTCGGCGAGCTGGATCTCTATCTCCACGCGGAAGGGAACTACTTGCGCGCGTTCGAGAAAATGGGCGCGCATCCGACCGTCATGGACGGTGTATCAGGCACGAGTTTCGCCGTGTGGGCACCGAATGCGCGACGGGTCAGCGTGGTGGGAGACTTTAACGCCTGGGACGGGCGCCGCCATCCGATGCGACTGCATCTCGGCGCCGGCATCTGGGAGATATTCCTTCCCGGCGTGGCGCCAGGCGCACGTTACAAATACGAAATAAAGACCCAGGGCGGCGCCCTGCTTCTCAAAGGGGACCCGTACGCCTTCGAAGCCGAATGCCCGCCGCAGACGGCGTCGGTCGTTTGCTCGGGACCTGCGTCGGCGGCGAGCACGGAGGAAGCGGGTCCTCGTGCCGACCGCCACGCTCCGGTTTCGATTTATGAGGTTCATCTCGGCTCGTGGCAGCGCGTGCCCGAAGATGGGCATCGCCCGTTGACCTATCTCGAGCTTGCCGACCGGCTGGTTCCCTATGTCAAAGACATGGGCTTCACCCATCTGGAGCTGATGCCGGTCAACGAACATCCCTTCACCGGCTCCTGGGGATATCAGCCGACGGCTCTGTTCGCGCCCACCAGCCGGTACGGCACGCCGAACGAGTTCCGCGAATTCGTCAAACGCTGTCATGCGGAAGGCATGGGCCTGATCCTGGATTGGGCCGCCGGCCACTTCCCGGACGACGCTCACGGATTGACCCAGTTCGACGGAACCCACCTTTACGAGCATGCGAATCGCAAAGAGGGCTATTCCCCCGATTGGAAAAGCTACATCTACAATTTCGGCCGCAACGAAGTGCGCGGTTTTCTGTTGTCCAACGCGCTGTACTGGTTGTCGCAATTTGGCATTGACGGACTGCGCGTCGACGCCGTCGCTTCGATGCTTTATCGCAATTACAGCCGCAAGGAAGGCGAGTGGATTCCCAACATCCACGGCGGCGTCGAGAATCTGGAGGCCATCGATTTCTTGCGCCGCTTGAACGAACTCGTCTACGCGAACCGTCCGAAGGGCGTCACGGTGGCGGAAGAATCGACGGCGTGGCCGATGGTCTCGCGGCCAACTTATCTCGGCGGCTTGGGGTTCGGCTACAAATGGAATCTCGGCTGGATGCACGACACGCTGGATTACATGGCGAAGAACCCGATCTTTCGCAAATTCCACCACAACCGGCTGACCTTCGGTCTGCTCTACGCCTTCACCGAGAATTTCATTCTGCCGCTGTCCCACGACGAAGTCGTTCACGGCAAGGGGTCCCTGCTCGGCAAGATGCCGGGGGATCGTTGGCAGAAATTCGCCAACCTACGTGCCTATTACGCCTTCCTGTACACTCAGCCCGGCAAGAAGCTTCTGTTCATGGGCGGGGAGTTCGCCCAAGAACGTGAATGGAATCACGATGTTAGTTTGGATTGGCATTTGACTAACGACGACATGCACGCGGGCGTGCAAAAACTAGTCCGCGATCTGAACTGGCTTTACCGCGGCAGGCCGGCGCTTCACCAGCGCGATTGCGAAAGCGAAGGCTTCTCCTGGATCGACTGCAACGACGCCGACTCCAGCGTGATCTCCTACCTGCGCAAGGCGGCCGACCCAAACGATTTTGTCGTCGTCGTCTGCAATTTCACGCCGGTCGTGCGCCATGGCTATCGGATCGGCGTGCCGCGTGCCGGCAAATACCGCGAAATCATGAACACGGATTCGAAATTTTACGGCGGCAGCGACGTAGGAAATTCTGGCGACGTGCTGACGCAAGACCGGCCTTCCCACGGAATGACCGCCTCTTTATCGCTGACGTTGCCTCCGCTTGGCGTCCTGGTGTTGGCGCCTGAGGGAATGTAGCCGTGGGCGTAGAAATCAGGCTCAAGGAAGGGCGGCCCTATCCGCTGGGCGCCACATACAACGGGCACGGCGTCAATTTTGCGCTGTTCTCGGCGCATGCGAAAAAGGTCGAGCTCTGCCTTTTCGAGGGTCTGCGTGAAAGCGCGCGCCTGGCGCTGCCCGAGTGCGCCGACGACGTCTGGCATGGTTATCTGCCGGGCGCGGGGCCGGGCCTGCTCTATGGCTATCGCGTCCATGGGCCGTACGATCCCTTGAACGGCCATCGCTTCAATCCGAACAAGCTTCTGATCGACCCTTATGCGCGCGCGCTCAGCGGGCCGCTGGAATGGAACGAGATCCATTGCGGCTATATCTTCGGCGATCCGCGCGGCGATCTCTCTTTCGACGCGCGCGACAGCGCCGCGTCGATGCCGAGGTGCCGCGTCGTCGCACCGATCCCCGACTGGGATGACGACAAGATCCTGCACACGCCACGGTCTCACAGCGTGATCTACGAATTGCACGTGCGTGGTTACACCATGCTCCACCAGGCCGTCGGCGAAGCCATACGCGGGACCATGGCGGGGCTCAGGCATCCCGAAATCATCCGCCACCTGCGCGAGCTTGGCATCACCGCGGTCGAACTCCTGCCGGTCCATCCTTTCTCCACGACGCGCGCGTTGGCGAAGAACGGGCTTAGCGAATATTGGGGCTACAATTCGGTCAACTTTTTTGCGCTTGAGCCGCGCTATCTGGCCAAAGGCGAGCTCGACGATTTCCGCCGCACCGTGTACGCCTTCCACGAAGCCGGGATCGAGGTCATTCTGGATATCGTCTTCAACCACACCGGCGAGGGCGGCGAATTGGGGCAGACGGTTTCGTTCCGCGGGATCGACAACGCCTCTTACTACTGCCTCGCCGATGATAAGCGGCGCTACCGCGACACTACCGGTTGCGGCAATACTTTGAACATCGGCCATCCGCGCGTTCAGCAGATGGTGATGGATTCCCTGCGTTATTGGGCCAAGGACATGCATGTCGACGGATTCCGTTTCGACCTGGCCGTCAGTTTGGCGCGGCCGGAGCGGGATTTCTCGCCGACGGCGCCGCTATTCGCTTGCATCCTGCAGGAACCGGTGCTCGCCAGGACGAAGCTCATCGCGGAACCGTGGGACTTGGAACCTGGCGGATACCGGCTCGGAGGGTTTCCGTCGCGCTGGAGCGAATGGAACGACAAGTTTCGCAACGACGTACGCAAGTTCTGGCGCGGCGACGAAGGCCATGTCGGCGATCTCGCCTTCCGACTCTCCGGTTCGAGCGATGTGTTTGGGCCTGGCAAGCGCAGGCCCACCGCCAATGTGAATTTGATAACCGCGCATGACGGCTTCACTCTTGCCGATCTGGTGAGCTACGACACCAAGCACAACGAGGCCAACAAGGAAAAAAGCCTCGACGGCGCGGACGATAATTTCAGCTGGAACTGCGGTGCGGAAGGCCCAACCGACAATCCCGAGATCAACCGGCTTCGCGAACGGCAGAAGCGCAACCTCGTCGCGACGCTCTTGCTGTCGCTCGGAATGCCGATGATCGTCGCGGGCGACGAGTTCGGCCGCACCCAAAGGGGAAACAACAACGCCTATTGCCAGGACAATGAGATCGGCTGGGTGGACTGGACGGAATTGGAGCGCAATCGGGATTTCCTCGCCTTCGTTCAACGCCTGATAAGGCTTCGCGCGGATCATCCGGTCTTTCGCCGATCATCGCTCTTCCTGGGCGATCCCACCGAGGAAAGCGACATCAAGGACATCGTTTGGCTGTCGCCCGATGGACGGGAGATGACGCAATCCGATTGGAACGCACCGCAAAACCGTTGCCTTTGTGTGCGTTATGCCGCGACGTCCGAAATGGACAGCGAAACCTATACACAGCGCCTCGATCCTCACGCTTTTCTTCTGTTGATGAACGCCGGGCCGCAAAGCGTGGAGTTCGTGCTTCCCGATACCGGGGCCGACCGGACATGGAGCCGCCTGATCGATACGGCCTGCGACGACGATGCGCCGAAAGCGCAATTCGATCCGCGGAGCAAATTCCGTCTCGCGGCCCACGCGCTCGCCCTGTTCGTCAGCAGAATCTGAGGATTACGTCTTCCATGGATGCATACGAAGCCCTGAGACGGTTGGCGGAAGCAGCGGGCATCGAGGCGCGATATTGGGACATTCACGGCCAATTGCACGAAGCAGCGCCCGACACCGTGCGCGCCTTGCTTCGCGCGCTGGGCTTCGCTGCGGACACGGAAGCGGATGTCGAAGCGGGGCTGGCTTGGTTCGCGGAAGAACCATGGCGCAGTCCGTTACCGTCCGTCATCATTGCGCGGGAAAACAGCGAAATCGACGTGCCGTTCCGCTTGCCGGCGGACGACGGCGCAAAGACGATCCGATGGACCGTTCGTCTCGAGACCGGCGGGATACGGACGGGCGAGTGCGAATTGGGCGCTTTGCAGATTGAGGGCATGGGGCGCCGCGGGGAAACCTCCGCCCTGCTGCGCCGGTTCAAGCTGGCGCCGCTTCCCCTCGGCTACCACGATCTTCATCTCGCAGCGGCAAGCGAAGCGACCGCGCGGCTGATCGTGGCGCCTTCGCGCTGCTATCTGCCGCCCAAATTCTCCAGCCTGAAATGTTGGGGCCTGGCGGCTCAGCTTTATGCCCTCAAGTCGCCGGACGATTGGGGCATCGGAGATTTCGGCCACCTGCAGACGTTGATCGACCGGTTGGCCGCCGGCGACGCGGACACGGTGGGCCTCAATCCGCTGCATGCGCTTTTCCTGGATGTACCGGAGTATGTGAGCCCTTACGCGCCCAACAGCCGCCTGTTCCGCAATTCGCTTTATCTGGATGTGACGGCCATCCCCGATTTTGCCGAATCCGACGAGGCGCGCGCCCTTGTTGAGTCGTCGGATGTGGCGCTTCTTCTTCGGCGCGCGCGCGACGCCGAATTCGTCGATTACAAAACCGTTGCCGCCGTCAAACTGGCCGTTCTGGATTGTCTCTACAGCAGCTTCACGGCAAATCACGTCGCGCGCATGGACGGTCGCGGGGCGGCCTTTCGGGCATTTACGGAACGCTCCGGGCGCAATCTCGATCGTTTTGCGACGTTCCAGATGTTGAGCGAGCATTTCGCAACGCACGATTGGGTGCGTTGGCCCGCCGCCTTCCGCGATCCGCAATCCGGTCTTGTTTCGGAGCTGCGCGGCAGCCAAGCCGCCCGCGTCTTGTTCTTCAAGTACCTGCAATGGCAATGCGAGGAACAAATGGCCGCGACGGCCGAACTGGCGCATCAGCGCGGAATGGCCATCGGGCTCTATAACGATCTGGCTGTCAGCGTGGATGCCGCCAGCGCCGACCATTGGGCGCAGCAGGACCTGTTTATCGGCGGCGCGCGTGTCGGCGCGCCGCCTGATCCGTTCAACGAAGCGGGGCAGGAGTGGGGCGTGGTTCCGCTTAATCCCTTGCGCCTGCGAGCCGCCGGCTACGAGCCCTTCATCGCCTTGCTGCGCGCCAATATGCGTCATACCGGCGCATTGCGTATCGATCATGTGATGGGCTGGCAGCGCCTGTTTTTGATTCCCAATGGTGCCAAGCCGGCGACGGGTGCTTATGTCGGCTATCCGCTCGACGACCTTCTGGCCATTGCGGCGTTGGAGAGCCACCGCCACCGCTGCGCCGTCATTGGAGAGGATTTGGGGACCGTCCAGACCGGGTTTCGCGAGCGCATGGCGGCGGCCAATGTCCTTTCCTGTCGCATCTTCGCCTTCGAGCGCGAGCACGACCGCTTTCGGCGGCCGAACGAATACCCGCCGCTCGCTTCGGTATCCGCGGCGACGCACGATCTTGCAACCCTCAGCGGCTTTTGGAGCGGCGCCGACATCGCGGCAAAGGCGAAACTTGGTTTGTTCAAGTCTCCCGCCGAGGCGGCGCAGGCGCGCTCAGGCCGAGCGGTCGATAAACGCCTGTTGTTGCAGGCTCTCGCGGATGAAGCGCTGCTGCCGGAAGGCGTCTTGCCCGCGGACTTAGACAGCCTCGACTGGTCGCCGGAGCTCGTTTTAGCGGTGCACGCTTATCTCGCTCGTTCGCCAAGCCTGTTGTTCTTGGCGCAACTCGACGATCTGGCCGGCGAGGCGCGTCAGGCCAATCTTCCCGGCAGCACGACTCAATATCCGAACTGGCGCCGACGTCAGGCGCGAACGATCGATGATTTGTTCGACGACGCTGCCACGAAAAAACAGATGACGACGATCGCGGTCGAACGCGCAAAATGACGCACCCCATATGCACCTTTTATCGTCGCGTTTTTCGACATCACTCAACGACTCGCGCAACCGGGCGCGGCATTGCTTGTCGGCGGTTTTCTCCGTAGACTATCGTCGATCGGATAGCGCGACGGTCATCAACCCGTTAAGGGAAGCCAACAGGTAAGAAGCGGCCGCAAGCATGGAATCAGATCGCGTCAAAGCAATTGCCACGATAGACAAGGAAGGGTTGCAAGCTCTTCTCGACCTGCTCGCCAAGCGCGGCCATCGCGTCGTGGGACCGACGTTGCGCGACCAGGCGATCGTCTATGACGATATCAAGACGGTGCAGGATTTGCCCGCCGGCTGGACCGACAAGCAGGATGGTGGGCGCTACAGCTTGCTCCGCCGCTCAGACGGCGCGCTGTTCGGTTATGCGGTGGGTCCACATTCCTGGAAGAGGTTTCTCTGGCCGCCGGCCCAGCAATTGTGGCGCGCGACGCACGAAGCAGGCACCTTGAAGGTAACGCCGGAGCCCGCTGCGGTCGAGCGTTTTGCCTTCTTCGGCGTGCGCGCCTGCGAATTGCACGCCATCGCCATCCAAGACAAGGTCTTCATGAACGGCGCGCTGGCCGATACGCACTATCGGGCGCGCCGTGAGAATGCGTTCCTCGTTGCCGTCAATTGTGGCACCGCCGGCGGCACCTGTTTCTGCGTATCGATGAACACGGGGCCGAAGGCGGACAGCGGGTTCGACCTCGTCCTGACCGAACTCGTCGAAGGCGGCAAGCACGTTTTCACCGTCGAAGCGGGATCGGACAAGGGCCGGGACGTTTTGGCCGCGTTGCCTCACCACGTCGCCAAGAAGGAAGAAGTTGCGGCGGCCGAGGCGGTTGTCGCCAAGACGGCGGCATCGATGGGCCGGACCATGCGCGCGGACGATCTGCACGATCTGCTGCTCGGCAATCTCGATCATCCGCGCTGGGACGACGTTGCCGAGCGCTGCATGACCTGCGGCAACTGTACGATGGTGTGCCCGACCTGTTTCTGCATAACGGTGGAAGACACCAGCGATCTTGCGGGTGTGGAAAGTTCGCGCTCCCGGCGCTGGGATTCCTGCTTTACCATGGATCATTCCTATGTTCATGGCGGAAGCGTGCGCGCGAGTGCGAAATCGCGCTACCGCCAATGGTTGACCCACAAGCTTGCGACCTGGATCGATCAATTCGGTTCGTCGGGCTGCGTCGGCTGCGGACGCTGCATTACCTGGTGTCCCGTCGGCATCGATATCACCGAAGAAGTGGCCGCCATTCGCAAAAGCGCGCCACACTAGGAGACTGCCATGGAAGGTCTGGAACGCATCGTGCGGGAGCACCCGTTCTTCTCGGGCATGAAGGAGGAGTTCCTCGAACTCATTTCCGGGTGCGCCAAGAACGTGCGGTTCGAGGCCGGTCAATACGTGTTCCACGAGGGCCAGCCCGCCGATCAATTCTATCTGCTGCGCAGCGGCCGCGTGGCGATTCAAATCAGCGCGCCGGAGCGAACGCTCACAGTCCAGACGGTCGGCGAAGACGAGATCGTCGGCGCCTCCTGGCTGGTGCCGCCCTATCGCTGGGGCTTCGACGCCAAGGCGCTCGAACTGTCGCGCGCCATCGCCATGGATGCGGCGTGCCTGCGCGGCAAATGCGAAGGCGATCACGATCTCGGCTACGAGATGATGAAACGCTTCATGCCTGTTCTGATCCAACGCTTGCATGCAACAAGGCTGCAGATTCTCGATGTCTATGGCGTTCACAGCTGAAAAAACAGCGGCGGCCGGGGACCCGATGGTGCCCCGGATTGCGCGCGTGCGCCGCCGTCAGCGCGATCTCAAGGATGTCGTTACGCTGACTCTTGAGATGGAGGACGGCGGCGATCTCGAATTCACGCCCGGCCAGTTCAACATGCTGACGGTGTTCGGGGTGGGCGAGGTGCCCATCAGCATCAGCGGCGATCCTGCGAAACCGGGCGGCGGTCTGGTTCACACCATCCGCGACGTCGGCGCTGTCTCTGGCGCGCTGGCGCGGCTCGGACCCGGCGATGCCGTCGGCGTGCGCGGACCGTTCGGCGTCGGCTGGCCGGTTACCGAAGCAAAGGGATCCGACGTCGTTGTCCTGACCGGCGGGCTCGGGCTGGCGCCTTTGCGGCCGGCGATCTATTCGCTGCTCGCCAACCGGCGCCAGTATGGCAAGATCGCCTTGCTGTATGGCGCGCGCGGCCCGGGCGAAATCCTTTTCCGCTCGGAACTCGAGCAGTGGCGCCGCCTTCTCGACATTCAGCTGTATGTGACGGTCGACCACGCGGACACGGATTGGTTTGGCTCGGTCGGTGTCGTCACCACCTTGGTTCCGCGGGCGGATTTCGATCCCGAGCATACGTTGGCGATGGTTTGCGGGCCGGAAATTATGATGCGCTTCGGCGTTTCGGCGCTTCGCGACGCGGGGGTGAACGACCAGTCGATCTACCTGTCGATGGAGCGCAGCATGAAATGCGCCATTGGATTGTGCGGCCATTGTCAGCTTGGCCCGGTCTTCGTCTGCAAGGACGGTCCAGTGTTCCGCAACGACCGCTTGGCCCCTCTGACGGCCGCTAAGGAACTCTGAGGATGCGATGGTAGCGAAGAAACCAAGATTGGCGGTTTGGAAGTTCGCCTCCTGCGACGGTTGCCAGCTCAGCCTGCTCGATTGCGAGGACGAGTTGCTCGCGGTCGCGGGCGCCATCGACATCGCCTATTTTCCGGAAGCCACGCGGGGCGAGATCAGCGGCCGTTACGACGTTTCCCTGGTCGAAGGCTCCGTCACCACCGAACACGACGCCGAACGCATCAAAGACGTGCGCGAACGTTCGCGCGTGCTCATCACTATCGGTGCCTGCGCGACGGCGGGTGGCATCCAGGCGCTGCGCAATTTCGCGGACGTGAAGGAATACATCCCGGTAGTTTACGCGCATCCGGAGTATATCCACACCCTCGCGACCTCGACGGCCATCTCCGACCACGTCAAGGTCGATTTCGAGTTGCGCGGTTGCCCCATCAACAAGAAGCAGCTTGTCGAGCTCGTCTCGGCCTTTATCGCCGGCCGCAAGCCCGTCACTCCGCCGCACAGCGTCTGCATGGAATGCAAGCTCATGGGGAACGTCTGCGTGATGGTGGCCCACGGCACGCCGTGCCTCGGCCCCGTCACCCATACGGGCTGCGACGCGCTCTGCCCGTCCTACAATCGCGGTTGCTTTGGTTGCTACGGGCCGATGGAAACGCCCAATACGCATGCCTTGAGCCGGGAGCTCGCCCGCCACGGCATGGACGCCAAGTCGCTCAAGCGCATCTACAGCACGTTCAACGTGAACGCCGAAGCGTTCCGCGAAGAGGCCAAGCGTTATGGCTCGTAAGATCATCAAGGTGGATTATCTCGCCCGCGTGGAGGGCGAAGGCGCGTTCAAGGTGGTGGTGCGCGACGGCGCCGTGAAGAGCGCGGAACTGCGCATCTTCGAGCCACCGCGTTTCTACGAGGCGTTCCTGCGCGGCCGCTCCTACATGGAGGTTCCCGACATCACGGCGCGGATCTGCGGCATCTGTCCGATTGCCTATCAGATGGGTTCCGTCCACGCTCTGGAGAAGATTCTCGGCATCGAGATCGACGGGCAGTTGCGCGCGTTGCGCCGGCTGATCTATTGCGGCGAATGGATCGAGAGCCATGTGCTCCACATCTACATGCTGCACGCGCCCGATTTCCTCGGCTACGACAGCGTCATTCATATGGCCAAGGACCATGGCGACATCGTCAAGAAGGCGCTTGAGTTCAAGAAGATCGGCAACGAGATCATGAACGTCGTGGGCGGGCGCGAAATCCACCCCATCAATGTCCGCGTCGGCGGCTTCTACAAGACGCCGGCGAAGCGCGATCTGGCGCCGCTGGCCGAGAAGCTGAAATGGGCGCGCGATACCGCTCTCGACACGGTTCGGCTGGTCTCGACGTTCGACTTTCCCGATTGCGAACGCGATTACGAATTCGTCGCGCTGCGTCACCCTGACGAATACCCGTTCAACGAGGGGCGTCTGGTCTCGAACAAAGGCATGGACATCCCCATCGAGGACTATGACGCCACCTTCGAGGAAACGCATGTCGAGCATTCGACGGCGCTTCATTCCCGCGTCCGCGCCCGCGGCTCCTACTTCGTCGGTCCGCTGGCGCGCTATAGCTTGAATTACGACCGGCTGACGCCCACCGCGCAGCAGGTGGCGCGCGAGGCGGGCTTGGGGACGACCTGCAACAATCCGTTCCGCAGCATCGTGGTGCGCGCCGTGGAATCGCTCTACGCCTGCGAGGAGGCGCTGCGGATCATCGCGGCATACGATCCGCCCGAGAAGCCGTTTATCGAGGGTACGGTTCGCGCCGGTTCCGGCTGCCACGCGACCGAGGCCCCGCGCGGCCTCTGCTATCACCGTTACATGATCGGGGACGACGGCCTGGTCACTTTCGCGCGCATCGTGCCGCCGACGTCGCAGAACCAGCCGACAATCGAAAAGGACCTCACCAGCTTTGTCGCTGACTGGCTTGATCTGCCGGACGTCGAGCTGCAGCACCGCTGCGAGCAGGCGATCCGCAATTACGATCCGTGCATTTCGTGCTCAACCCATTTCCTGCGGCTGGAGATGGATCGGGGCTAGATGGCGGCCCGTACGATCGTGCTCGGCATCGGCAACGTCGAACGGGGCGACGACGGGGCGGGGCGCGCGGTTGCCAGGCTGTTGCGGCACATGCTTTCCGGCGGGGTGGAAATCGTCGAACAGGACGGCGAAGCCACGGCGCTTCTGGCCAAGCTTGACGGCGCCGCCGCGGCTTACCTCATCGATGCTTGCATGTCGAACGCACCGGCAGGCACAGTGCACCGCATCGACGCCAATTTTGGCCCATTGCCGCAAGCATCCTCCGATTTGTCGACGCACGGCTTTGGCCTGGCGGCGGCGATCGAACTCGGACGCGCGCTGGGCCAATTGCCGCCGCGCACCATTGTGTATGCCATCGAAGCCGAATCCTTCGTGGCCGGCGCCCCGCTTTGTGAGCCTGTCGCCACCGCTACCGCGATCGTCGCCGATAGGATACGTTCCGAAATCGAAGAAACCGCACCATAGAACGAGGTCGATGGCATGCACGAGGCATCGCTGATGAAGAGCCTGATGCGCCGTCTGGACGATATCGCCGCGGCGGAGAAGGCCAAACGCATCACCGGCGTGGCGGTCTGGCTCGGCGCCATGAGCCATATGTCGTCGGCGCATTTCACGGAGCATTTCGAGGAATCGTCTGCCGGGACAATCGCTGAGGGCGCCAAGCTCGACATCACGGTCTCCGACGATGCGAACGACGACAATGCTCAGGAGATCCTCGTGCGGAGCGTCACGGTAGAGACGTGATCCGGCGGGTTCGCATTGATGTTCGCGGCGCGGTGCAGGGCGTAGGGTTCCGGCCATTCGTCTATCAATGCGCAACGAAGCTCGGCCTCGCCGGCTGGGTCGAGAACACCACCTTCGGCGTCCGGCTGGAGGTTGAAGGCGAGGCCGGCACCATCACCGCACTGCTTCGCATGATCGAGGAGGCACCGCCGCCCAACGCATCCATCGCTTCTGTTCAAACCGAAGATATGGAACCGCGTGGCGAAGACGCGTTCGTCATCAGGAGCAGCGCCTCCCAAGGCGCGCGCATCGCGCAGATATTGCCCGATCTTGCGACGTGCGAGGATTGTTTGCGCGAGTTGTTCGATCCGAACGACCGCCGCTATCTCTATCCTTTCATCAACTGCACCCATTGCGGCCCGCGCTACAGCATCGTCGAAGACGTTCCCTATGACCGCGCTAGAACCTCGATGCGGCACTTCCCAATGTGCCCGGCCTGCCGCGCGGAATACGAGGACCCGCTGGACCGCCGTTTTCACGCCGAGCCCAATGCCTGTCCGGTTTGCGGGCCGCGCCTTTCCCTGTGGGATGAGGCCGGCGCAGTCTTGGCGCAAGACCACAACGCGCTGCTTGAGGCCTCGGAGGCGATCCGGGCGGGCAAGATCGTCGCCGCAAAAGGCATCGGCGGCTTTCACCTGATTGTCGATGCGCGGAACGAACAAGCCGTCCGCCGCTTACGGGCCCGCAAAGGACGCGTGGAAAAACCTTTCGCCGTGATGTTCCCTTCGCTCGCGGAAGCCGAACGCGCATGCGAGGTTGCACCGGAAGAAAGGGCGCTGCTCACTGGTCCGGCGTGCCCCATCGTCCTGGTGCGGCGCAAGCCAGGATCGATCGCAGCCGCCGTTGCGCCGAACAATCCCCGTCTCGGCGTCATGCTACCCTACGCGCCGTTGCATCATCTTCTGATGCGCGAACTTGGTTTCCCGATTGTCGCCACCAGCGGCAATCTCTCCGACGAACCGATTGCCACCGACGAAGCAGAAGCGTTAGTTCGGCTTGCCGGCATCGCCGATCTTTTCCTGGTCCACAATCGGCCGATTGTCAGGCCGATCGACGATTCCGTAGTGCGCGTCATCTGTGGGGGGGACCAATTGCTGCGCCGCGCGCGCGGCTATGCGCCGGCGCCAATCCTTATGGACGGCCTGAACCCCGGCATTCTGGCGCTTGGCGGCCACCTGAAGACGACCGTCGCGGTCACCCTAGAGGACGCCGTTTTACTGAGCCAGCATCTGGGCGATCTGAAAACCGTCGCGGCGCGCGAGGCGCATCATCGCGCCGTGGACGACATGATGAAATTGCGCGGGCTGGCTCCGCGCCTGGTGGTGCGCGATCTGCACCCCGATTACGCCACCAGCCGCATGGCCGCCGAGATGGGACAACCGGTCGCCGCCATACAGCACCATCTCGCCCATGTCGCGGCTTGCATGGCCGAACACGGGATTGCGCCGCCCGTGCTGGGCGTCGCCTGGGATGGAACCGGCTATGGCACGGACGGCACGATCTGGGGCGGCGAATTCCTGCTGGTGACCGACGAAGGCTGGCGCCGCGTGGCGCATTTGCGCAGTTTTTGCCTGCCGGGCGGCGAGATCGCCGTACACGAACCGCGCCGTGCCGCCATCGGTTTGCTGTACGAAGCATTCGGAGACGCGGCCTTCGCGATGGACGATCTTCCGCCTGTGGCCGAATTCTCGCTTGCCGAGCGCAAGATCATGCAGACCATGCTCCGCCAAAACGTGAATGCGCCGCGTACCACCAGCGTCGGGCGTCTGTTCGACAGTTTCGCGGCGCTCTGCGGCCTGCGCCAGGCCACCAGCTACGAAGGCCAGACGGCGATGGAGTTCGAATGGGCGGCAGATGGGATTGAGGCGGAACGGCCATATGAGTTTCTTCTCGCCGCCGGCCCTACAAAAGACATATCCTGGATGTTGGATTGGAGACCAGCGCTTGATAGCTTGCTCCGTGATCGGCGCAAAGGCGTGACGGCCGGCAGCATGTCGGCGGCGTTTCATGACGGTCTCGTGGCGGCGCTGGTTGCAGTAGCGCAGCGGATCGGCGAGCGGCGCGTCGTTCTCACGGGCGGTTGCTTTCAGAATGCGCGTCTCAGCGAAACAGCCGTCGCTGCTTTGCGGGTAGCCGGGCATGAACCGATCTGGCACCGGCGCGTGCCGCCCAATGACGGCGGCATCGCGCTCGGTCAGGCGGTCTGGGCGGCTTGGAGCGAGCGAAAGGTGCGGACCCCGCAATAGAGAGGATGACAGAATGTCATACGATCCTGCAAAATTTTCTGAAGGAACTAGGGTACGTGTTGCAACACGTACGGTGCTTGAGGAATTTTTACGATCGTGGAAGCTGCACAACAAGCTAAAGCAGAGTCAGCTGCAATATGCTGGACAGACCGCCGAGGTGGAAAAGAACTACATGTATCATGGCGGCGATGTCCTTTATGAACTCAAAGGTATTCCTGGCGTTTGGCACGAGCAGTGCCTTGAACCAGTGTGATGTTCCTGCAAGGAAAATTGTCATGTGTCTAGCCATTCCCGGCCAAGTCTTGAGCATTGCGGGCGACGACCCGATCATGCGCACGGGACGCGTCGACTTCGGCGGCGTCGTCAAGGAGATCAATTTCGCTTATGTGCCGGACGTGCGCGTCGGAGAATATGTGCTGGTCCATGTCGGATTTGCGATCTCGATTCTCGACGAGGCCGAGGCCGAGCGCGTCTTCGGGTATTTGCGCGACATCGGGGTGCTCGAGATCGAAGAGGACCGACCGGCATGAAGTTCCGCGACGAATATCGCGATCCGGTCGCGGCGAAATGGTTCGCCGACGACATCGCCCGTCTGGCGACCAAGCCCTGGACGTTGATGGAAATCTGCGGCGGGCAGACCCACGCCATCGTGCGTTACGGCATCGACGAATTGCTGCCGGCGAACGTGACGCTGGTGCATGGGCCGGGTTGCCCGGTCTGCGTGACGCCGGTCGAATATATCGACAAGGCAATCGAAATCGCGCTGCGCCCGGGCGTGACCCTGTGTTCCTTCGGCGACATGCTGCGCGTACCCGGCAGCGCAACCGACCTTCTGTCGGCGAAAGCGCGCGGCGGCGATGTCCGCATCGTCTATTCGCCGCTCGATGCGCTCGCCATCGCCCGCGCCGAACCGGCGCGAGAGGTCGTGTTCTTTGCCGTCGGTTTCGAGACGACGGCGCCGGCCAATGCCATGACCGCCTATCGCGCCAAGCGCGAGGGGCTCAAGAATTTCTCGCTGCTGGTCTCGCATGTTCTGGTGCCGCCGGCGATGGGCGCGCTCCTCGGGGCACCCACCAACCGCGTTCAGGGCTTCCTGGCCGCCGGTCATGTCTGCACGATCATGGGCACGGGCGAGTACGAGCCGATCGCCGCGCGCTATCATGTTCCCATTTTCGTGACCGGCTTCGAGCCTCTGGATATCCTCGAAGGCATACACATGTGCGTGCGTCAACTGGAGGAAGGCCGCGCCGAGGTCGAGAACCAGTACAGCCGCGCCGTCCGCCGCGAGGGCAATCGTCCCGCCAAGGATGTGATGGCTGAGGTCTTCACGGTCGTCAAACGTCGCTGGCGGGGGATCGGCGATATCGCGGAAAGCGGGTTGGGACTGTCGGATGCCTATCGCGACTATGACGCCGAACAAAGGTTCGGCGCCGTCCAGGCGCAAGCCTGCGATACGGGCGAGTGCATTGCCGGCCTGATCCTGCGCGGCGAGATGAAACCGCCCGAATGCCCGGCGTTTGGAACGCGCTGCACGCCGGAAAAGCCGCTTGGCGTCACGATGGTGTCTTCGGAAGGCGCCTGCGCCGCCTATTATCGCTATCGCGGCGTCAGCGGAGCCAAGCCGTGAGCGAAAACGAGTTCTCGTTGTCCTGTCCCGTCCCGGCGAACGATGAAGAGACAATCAAGCT
>Ga0182011_10002255_pt1 | contig 16364 bp, 13 predicted proteins | sample 711E1DmetaG_FD_120481 | JGI IMG/M metagenome (GOLD analysis project Ga0182011, IMG submission 120481) | Permafrost microbial communities from Stordalen Mire, Sweden - 711E1D metaG | ecosystem: Environmental > Terrestrial > Soil > Wetlands > Permafrost | place: Sweden: Stordalen | collected... | reverse complement strand
TGATATACTCTTAAAAAGTAAGAATCATCAACTTCTTCATAATGCATGAGGGGGACCGTGCATAGCTGAGATTTTTGGCTAATAATAGCCAATCCTTTCTTGTCATCACTAACATCCACCCATCCTTCAGTGGCACCCAAACAATGATGGGTGGAAACCCCCAAACTAACAGATTCATCTTGTTTGACAGCTTTACCATTAAGATAGAAAATTTCCGGATTTTCACCGCCGTTAACCGTTGAATATTTGAGTTTATTCATATTAAAGGATTGTGGGTTGAAAGTGGCTATGCCCAAACGGAAGGAAAGAGGGAGAAAGTTACTCAAACTGAAATGATAAGTCAGATCAACACGAGAATGGTTGATATATATATAATAAGTTTTTAAAAGGATTCCTATGGGCATTTCTATTTTAAAGGTTATTGGAACACGAATAGGAAATTTATCACCTTTTGGATAATTTAGTCTGGCAGGTGTTAAATCTGTGAATTTATTCATGGAACGGTCATAGATGACAGTGAGCCCTGAAAACCAGTCGGGTGAGTAACTAATATCCTCATAAAATCCGTGTGGTAATTCACCGATGATGAACTCATCGGAAATTTCTGGGAAGGATAGTGAAGTAATGGTGGCTCCTTTTTCTGGAGAAAATTCAATGTTTACTTTAGGAGTTTTAATTTCTTCACCCTTTATCTCAAACTCTTTCTTATGATGAATGTTTTTGGTTTCTATTTTGCCCTGTACTATTGAAAAAGCTTTTATGAATGGTTCGATGACTATATTAACAGATCTTATACTGCCATCTCTGTAAAATTCAGTTTCTTCCTGTTGTGTTATCACTTCCTGACCATCCAAAAAAACAATAATGTTTCCCCTATGTTGGCCGTGTTTTAGTTGTAATCTGAACTCATATGGTTGATCCCAGTCAAATGAGTGAGGATTTATCAACACAAAATCATCTACTATTTTTACATCTAGAAAAAACTTTTCGAGAACTTTTTCATAACCTTCCAGAGCTGATCCTAACCTATTTCTGAATTGCATATACTTCTGGTCTGTGGTATGAGTTCTAAAGTCACTGCTCCATAGATTGGTCAAATCAAACCACATCTCATCCATCTTTGATTTATTTAACTTCCGAGGTAATAAATCATTTAATCTTTCAATTGTTTCCAGTTGATGGAATAAGTGGTAGCAAAGCCCATTTATTCTGCTGTTCTCCCTGCCGCAGACTGCCCAGCGGGTCACATTATATTTATCCTGTTTTTTACATATGATGGGATACTCAGGAGAGCCAAGCTCCACTTCAATACCTGAAGAAAATTTGTCCACCACTTCTCCAGGTGTAATCAATTCCAGGTGATCCTGTTCTTCAATGTAATCAAAGATTCTTAATATGCGCTGAAATTCAATGTTAGAGTCGGGTGATGGTAATAAATTCCCATGACCCGGTCTATAATCAAATATTTCCAAATCATACCCATACAAAAGGAATGATCGATCTTTTCCGGGTGAATAATGAGAATTCAGATAGGATATGTAATCTTCAAAGGACAATGAACCCTGGACATAACGCTGAAATTTCTGGAAAGCGATAGAACTGTTCCATATAAGATTTATACGTAAACCATCAGCACCCACTAAAGTTTTGGGACCATACTTGTATTTATCAGGAAAACTTTTAAATTTATGAGCGTTATCCCAATCCACAATCAAATTATTATATCCGGCCTCCTTATACAAACCCAAAATACCAGAGGAAAAAGTTTGTTCATTCACATAACCCGTAACAGGAATCTTATCTAATAATTCCTTATAAATTTTATTTCCCTGCATCAAGTTCATCTGGTTCGCTTTTGCAGGGTTTAATGGAAATATGGACTGAGAGTAGCCGGAACCAAGCACTTCACATTTATCATTATGCCAATGGTTCATTAAAGATTCTATGAAACTGGAGTCTATAGAATTAATTATCTCCAAGGTCGAAGCAGGAAATTCAAAACCTAAATTAATATTATAATCATTTAAAGAATCCAAAATTGGCCAATAACATTTATCTAATACAGAAGAATACTGATCCTCAGGTATGCTAGAGAATTTGAGGTTAGCATGGAAAGCTGTGTAAAAGTATAGTTTAGTCATATAGTCCTATTTTACTCCATGTTGATTATTAATTTTTCATACACCCATTTAGAATGTTTATGAGCCTCTTCAGCATTTTCTCCTACCACTATAAACACACCAAATCGATCAGCATGACTGGTAGGGTCCTTATATTTATCACCTATTTGATAAAAGAATTCTAATTTCTTCAGCCACTTTTTATTCTCAATTATTTCCCTGTTTCCAACACTTCGGAAGGTTCCTTCATCAGGAAATAAATATCTGTTCATCACACCCCTGTTAAATTTAGGTTTAAGTTCTCTGAAATCTGGTTTTTCTCCAAGGACTATCTGAATGACTGATTTTACAATATTTACTCCACATCCAAGGGGTATAAGACTTTCAGAGAAATCCCCTCCGCTTAATCGGACAGCCATTTCTATCATGTAAGGTCCATCATCAGTCATTACCACGTCACCTTTAGTTACACCCCTTTTAACACCTAATGCTCTTGCAGATCTAGTTACTAATTCTTTAACTTCTTCTTGTACATCTAAAGATAATGAAGATGGGACTGTACCACCATTCTCAATAATTCGAGGTGCAAATCTGTCAAGTAATTCATAATTTCTATCAGCAAAACCAGGTGTTTCTGCTTCATCATCATAGAGGATGGTCTCAGTACTTATCTGTAATCCTTTGAGATATTTCTCAACCATAACCTGGCCAGAAAATGATTCAGATTTAGATTCATGGAATAATCGATTAATGTTTCGTGTTCCATCCAGTTTAAATACTCCCCTTGAACCTGATCGATCCACTGGTTTAATTACAACAGGATATTTAATTTCATCAATTACTTCTTCTAATTCGCTCACAGAATCAACCAGTGAAAAGTAAGGGATGGGAATCCCACATTCTTTAAATCTAGTTTTCATGGCATATTTATTTGTTCCCCAATAAGCAGTTTGTTTAGAAGGTCCAATCCAACCGAATTTATCACATAAAGCGGCCAATATATCAGGAATATCACTTCCCATAGTCATGACACCATGAATTTCCATCTTTTTTTGATATTCATCAATGAAAGCTATTAGTGCATCTACATCACGAGTGCTGACCTCTGCATAATCATCGGCATATTTAAATCCTACCGAATTTGGGTTCATATCAACAACTACAACTTCTATTCCCATTTCATGAGCAGTTTTAACTGCGAATAACTGGTCTTCACTGGCTCCCAAAATTAATAACCTTTTATCTGCCAAAATAACTTCCCCCATTAACACTAATGGTTTGCCCAGTAATAAAATTCTGTTCATCGGAAGCTAACATAACTGCAACTGAACTAACATCAGCCACTTGTCCAGGTCTTTTTAGAAGCATCCAATCAATGGTTTGCTGAGCAATATCAGTCTTCAATTCATCTCTTGTTAAATCTGTTTCTATTATTCCTGGAGCTATTGCATTAACAAGTATGTTATAAGGAGCACCATACCGAGCTAAAACTTGAGTTAAAGAAATTATACCTGCTTTTGATACAGCATAATGAACTGTTTTAGGACCTCCATATTGACCACTTACAGATGAAATGTTAATGATTCGTCCATTTTTTTGTTTTTCCATAATCGGCATAATCTCTTGAGAGCAAATAAAAGCCCCCTTAAGATTTACAGCCATTATAAGATCCCATTCATCATCGCTAATTTCATAAAAAGTTTTTTGTTTATTTATCCCTGCATTATTTACAAGAACATCAATACAACCAAAAGAATCTAATGTCTCCCTAACAGCTTTTTGCACTGATTTCCTGTTTTTTACATCAAATTTTAAAATAATATTTTCACAATTTAACTTTTCCAAAAACCTTGAAGTATTTTTAGCCTCTTTTATATTTTCATGGTATCCTATCACAACTTTTGCACCTTCTTTTGCAAAAGAAACAGCTATTCCTCTACCAATACCCCTACTTGCACCTGTTATGAAGCATACTTTGTCGTCAAGTCTCATAAAAATCAACTGATGATATAGTCAATAAACACTATTAATTAATAATTCTCCATTTTATACCCTTAATTAAAAAGAAAAGAAATCTTAATGTGATTTGGGCAATTTTCCTCAATATCCTTTTGAATGTCAATTTTCAATATAGATTCACTAGGGGTTATGAAAATTTCAGATACATTATCGAAATTTAATGTTGATGGATCGTGAATTTTCAAACCGAAAAAATCTTTTGTAATTTTTAATGGACTCCTATCAACAAGAATCAATTTTTCATATTTTACGAACTTAGGATATCTTCTAATCAACTGGAACAAATCATGACCTGCTCCCCATAAAACTATTGCTCCACAATCTGAATTTAAAGATTTTATAAGCGAATCAATAGATTTATCAAAAAAAGTTTCACGAATATCGATTTGTCCTTGAAAAACATCTCTAACTCTAGAATTAGAAGATTGTTTAACATATAACGCTCTTAATACAGGATAATTATTATTCAAATCATCAATAACCTTAACGGGATAAAAATCAAGTTGAGAACAAGCGTAATTTAAAGTCGATGCCATAAAATGGTTTAAATGAACATGAATAATCTGCCGTCCATAAATTGCAGCATCTTTTAAGTTCCCAAGAATTTGTGTGGAAGGAACCTCAATATATAAAAATCCTTTTGGTTTAACAATTTTACCTAATTTTTCAAGAAACTCCTTAGGATTAATCACATGTTCAATAACAAGTGAGCATATAACAAGATCAGCTATTTCCAACAATCCCTCATTTTCTAAATTAATTTCCTCTAATTGTCCCTGTATTGATTTTATTCCATAATTCTCCTCTGCTTGTATGCAAAGTACTTTGGAAGGTTCTACCCCTATCAATTCAACATTTTTAAACTTTTTAAATTCATTTAAAAGATAACCAGATGACATTCCGATATCAACTACAATTTTAACCTTTTCAGTATTTTCCAGTAAAAAATTGATCGTGTTATCATATTGTAACGATTTATTTTTTCCTTCAACACCATCAACCGATTGTGAAACATAAATATCAGAATAATAATCTTTTAATTTTTCATTGGACGGTCGGGGATGTATGAAAATAAGTTGACATTTTTTGCAAATATAATAAGAATTTTTAAGAGTTAAAAAAGTTTTATATGAGTAATTAATATCCAAATCAACTTCTTTATGGATCAATTCTAGTTCTGTATCTTCACACAACGGACATTTTATTTCGTCAAAATGTTTTTCCATATTTATCAACATTCCAAATTATTTATTAGTATCATTTTTGTAATATTTGTTAAGTATCATTTTAATAATATGTCGAGAATCTATTTCATAAATATTAGATAATTCTTCATTGGAACCTGGTTCAGCAAAAATATTAGGAATACCTATTCTAAGTAATTCAACATCTATATTATGATCCATGATTAAATTTGCAACAGAACTTCCCATTCCTCCATCCAGTACATATTCTTCAATTGTCACAACATATTTATATCGTTTAAATAGTTCTAGCAATTGTTCTTGAGGCAACGGTTTTAAGTAACGAATATTAACTAATCCCGAATTGATTCCTATTTCTTTTAAGATATCATGGACTTCCAGAGCTGTACGAAATTTGTTTCCAACTGTTAGAATAAGTAGTTGACCCTCATCCACAATAATTTCGGCTTTTTGGAATTCCTCAATAGATTCTATATTTATATCTACAATATTAGAATAATCGTCTTGAGAACCATAAGGCATTAATATCATTGTTGGCTGTTTTAAATCTGATATACTAAATTCCATCATTCGTCTTAACTCATTTATATCCTTAGGGTACATTATTTTCAAATTAGGGATGGACTTGAGGTAAGGTAAGTCATATATTCCGTGATGCGTGGGATTATCATAACCACCGAATCCAGATCTGATTCCCAAAATTAAGACAGGTAAGTTCATGAAACAGATATCATGGAATAACTGATCAAAGGCTCTCTGCATGAATGTGGTCTGGTAGAAGATTATTGGTTTATAACCGCCAAGAGCAAAACCTGCTGCTAAAGTCATTGCATGTTGTTCCTCCATGCCAGGGTCAAAGGATCTTTCGGGGAATTCATCGAAGCATTTCTGAAGACCAGTAGCGTAAATTGTGGATGGAGTTATTACAACGGTTTTCAAGTCAGTTTTCATATCTTCCATTATCACATCCACGGCTATATCTTGGTAACCCGGATTAATATATTCTGGCATAGTTTCTCCAGTTTCAATATCAAATGGGAAGGAAAAATGCATTTGAAAAACGTGATCTTTTGCAGGAGTAAATCCACGTCCTTTTTCAGTTACAACATGAACAAAAGGAATATTTTTAGATTTTTTCGCCTTTTCTAATGCTCTAATTAAAGCAGTAAGATTATGACCATCAACTGGTCCAATATATTCATACCCTAAGGACCCAAATATTAAATCGTCTTCTCCGGATTTAAGTTTTTCAAGGTAATTATGTAAAGCTCCAAAGCCTTTACTAATGGCATAACCGTTATCATTCAAAACAATAATGAAATTCAACTCTCCCTCAACAGAAACATGATTCAAAGCTTCTAAAGCCATTCCTTCACATAGAGAGCCGTCACCTATAACAGAAACCACGAAATTATCTGATTTATTGAGTTTTCCTGTAATTGCCAATCCTAAACCTAATGACAAAGATGTTCCAGCATGAGATGCGTCTATAATATCGTGCTCACTTTCAGATCTTGATATAAAACGATTCATACCACCAAATGTATTTAAGGTCTTAAATTTTGATGCTCTTCCAGTGAGTATTTTGTGCGTATAACCTTGATGGCCGGTGTCCCAAATTATTTTATCTTCAGGTGAATTAAAACAATAATGAAGTGCTACAGAAATTTCAACAGTTCCAAGATTAGCTCCAATATGGCCCCCTGTTTCAGAATTGGATTTTATTAAGAATTCTCTGATTTCTACACACAGATCATTCAAATCAGTCTGTGAAATCTTTTTTAAAGAACTCAATTTCATATTTTCTATCACCAATAAAATCACCTCTTAATTTTTTAATATCGAAATAACTAATTTAGGGCAGAGTTCTTCCTGTTCTTTATAATTTTAATTCTTTGATTAAGATTATTCTAGTTTCATCATTTTTTAGCATATTACGAATCATCATCAATAATTTTTCTTCTTGAACAAAATCTAAATCTACCAGAAACTCTTCCATTCCTATTTCATTCATAAATCCTCTTATTTTTGGCAGATAATTATAGCGACTACGGGAGTTCATGATAAGTCACTGAAAACAGCCCCATGGGGCCTTATAGCAATTTGTACCATCGAATAATGAATATAAATTAAATAAAAACCTCGGATCAAGTCTTTTGTCGATTTCATAATTTTTTTGTATCTTCATCTAACAGTTTAATAATTTTTTTAGCTATTATCCTATCATCATCTTCTTTATAAGTCGATTGTGGCAAATTCCTGAACTCTTGGACCAGTCGTAATCCATTTGCTTTTTAACACATTTGAAACTTCATCAATGTCTATTTCATCAATTGAATGAAGATCGTGGTATGAGTTCTATCATAGATATTCATCATTTATAACAATTCATATTGTTCCTTCAGGATATAATTTAATAATTTTCAATCCTCTTTCTTCATAATCTTTTATTTGGTTGTACATTTCATCTTGATAATCACCCGAACTGATGATTACGATTTATATGTATTCCAAAATTTTTAAATCTCCCGGATTTAAAATCGGTTTATTAAGGAAAATTTTACCTTGTTTTTTAGGGTCAGAATCTAAAAAACAACTTACATTCTCCATAAATTTGAACAACTGTAATAGTTGCATGGTATGTTCACCAGCCCCAAAAATCGTCACTTTACCCTTTAATGTTTTGTCAAATACTATTTTAATCTGTTCATAAATTCTGTTTTGAAACTCATGTTTTTGAGCTTTGTATTCCTGAAATACATTAAATATTTCTCTATATGCATTTTTTGGCTTTTTAGGATTTGTTTTTGCAGATTTTTTTGCGATTTTATGGATGTCAGGTATTAACTTATAAAAATTCGTTTTAATAATCTGGAAACCTTCACAATTTAGTAAATATTCAATAGTTTCAAGAGTAAAACCACTAATATGTTCAAAAGAATAAAAATCACTAATTTTTATAGACGGATTTAGTGAATTAGGGACTTCTATCACGAGATAACCATCATTAGTTAAAAGTTTATGAATTTTTTTTATCGCGCTTCTAGGGTTTTGTAGGTGTTCAAGAACACTCATCATGCTTATAAGATCAAAAGTAGATGAATAATAAAAATCTTCAATACCACCCTTAAAGACATGAATATCTGAAGAAACATCATCAGTTAAAGGACCTGGTTCTAATAAGTATCTTTCCCATGAATCCGGATTGAAATTTTCTAATAAAAATCCATTACCACCCCCAATATCCATAATTTTACCTGATTTTATGGAAAGATTCTCAAAAATAAATTTAGTTCTAAGATCTCGTACTATATTTGATCGTGAAGACTCATCGTAATTTATGAACTGGTTAGATGATAATAAGCCCCCATTTTCATAGAATTCTAAATAATCATCATAATCCATTGATGGATTTCTATAAATAAAACCACATTCTTTGCAAACTACATTAACATACTCATAATTTAGCCAATCCAATTTACGTCGGTAAACTTCAACAAAATTACTACTCCTACAAAGCGGGCAACTTATTGTTTTGAGTCTCATTCAAATCATCTCAATATACAATATCTATAGTTTCAATTAGTTTTATAAGCTTTATAGATCTAAAAAAAGAAAATTTATCCCATGAAGAACATATAAATTCATCTTCCACTTTTTTACCACCTTTTGTCCCCTATAAATGGCAACCAATATAAACTATTATTAATCTATAAATTTAATGCAGAGGGCCCCATCCTTTAATATTGGCCTAGACAATAGAGATTATTCCATATCATACGCTTATACTTTCCATTTAGTTTATATTATACACTCAGATTATTTTGTAAGTTTAGCTATAACTACAAATTCTCTCCCCATCTCATTTTCAGCTAAAAAATTGTAAAATTTGAATAAAAGTTCTTTATCATGTCTTCCGAGATTCATTTCGAAATTTTTCCGCATATAATGACATTTACGTCCCAACACTCCGTTATTAACATAATTTTTACCACTTAAAATAAAAAATTCCATTGGGAACGTGGCTAGAGAATCTATAGCTGTAAAATCTAAGTCTTCCAAAAGTTTTTTCATAGACTGAAAATTAAAATAATTAATATGTTGGGGAGGTGCTACCCAATAAGGTTCCAAATTTAAATTGTTCCTTAACGTATTTTGTAGAGGATTATAATCATTAGGAGCTATAATACAAAATAAACCCCCTTTTTTCAATATAGATTTAACATCTTCAATCAAACCTTTTGGATCGGCGACATGCTCTATAACTGTGTTCATATAAACAATATCAAACTTACCATATTCCAGGGCCTTTTTAACATTAAAAAAATCATTTATAACATGTAAGCCAAATTTGTTTGAATATTGGTAAGCTAATTCAGAAGGTTCGAACCCCATCACATCCCAACCCCTTTCTTTACCCACTTTCAGGAAAAAACCGGGGCCAGAACCTATCTCTAGCAATTTTTTTGCATTTGAATTTAAATTTTTCTCTATTAAATCATAATAAAGGTTGTAATGTAATTCCCACCAATCTTTATCCTCTTCCATCTCTTTAAAATACATTGGTTTTTTGGAAGAATAAAATTGATCCTTATAGAGTTTTTCTAACTCTTCTTGTTCTGGAATGGGGATGATATGTTTAAAACGACAATTTTCACAATTAATAACGGTAAACTCACCTTTTTTATCTATTAAGCCCCCATAATGTTTTGTTCCATCTTTAGAAATGAATATGTTTCCTTTAATAATTATCCCCCCATAATGACGTTTCCAACCCTTTTTGCTCCACAATCATCAATCAAATTTTTGAACCGCTCTATATAATCATTATGTGTTTTATTGTCTAATAGCTTAATTATGGCTTTATTTAAGTTATTTGAATCTACGTCATTGAAATATCCTAAATCTTCAATTACGCCCCATTTTTTGCTTAAATTTCTGGCTGCTTGAGCGTTTTCAGGATTGTGCGATATACAAATAGTTGGGATTGATAGGTAGATCAATTCGTAAATGGTAATTCCAAATGTGCAAATTGCAATGTCCGCATTCAAAAGTTCTTTAGAAGAAAAATTTAGTATTGAAATGTTTTTTTGTAATTTAGATATTTCATATATTTTTTCTTTGAATTTAAAGGATTTTCCTATTAGTATACGAAATTGAGCATTTATGTTACTATTATTTAACCATGGAAGTATTTTTAGAAGTATTCCCTCAGGGTCACTGCCACCAGTAGTAACAAGAACAACAGGTAGTTTATGAAGAGAATTTTCTCTTTTATTCTTCAATTCACGGATTTCATCCCTAATAATAACATATTCCAGGCCAGTTTTGACTTTACTTATAGCTTCTGGTGATAAATAATCTTTTAATAATTTGTTATCTAAATGGGCATTCGGGAAAATTATTTCATCACATACCCCTAAACCTTCACAGATATTATCAATCATCACGATTCTAGTTTCTTCATGGATTTTTTTCAGTGTATCCAATTTATAATCGTATTTTTTATCCATAACTAAAACATCAGGCTGCAGGATATTTACAAGTTTAAGAAGAAAATCTTCTTCATTTTCATTTTCCTTTCTAAAAAAAACATCAAATGATTCATCAATGAAAGAATTGGTTTTATCCTTTTGTGTTGCGAAAATAACCTTACCATCACTAACGGTTCTTGCTACCGCTAAACATCTAATGATGTGTCCTAAACCGATTTCTGAGCTGGAATCACATCGGAATATAATTTTTTTCATCATCATTCTAATTGAATTATTTCACGGCTTTTTATTAACTCTAAAACCTTATAACCAGTGTTAAGATCTAGATCATGTTTTATAGTGCCATTTTCGATTAATTTAAAGAAGTGGATAAGTTCTTCCACGTATCTTTGGTTGGGATTAAAGTCATACTCTATTATTTTTTCTACTTTTTCAATATTGAATATTTCAATTTGATTTTTAATAAAATCCGCCTTAATATGACCATTTTTTCCCACAATTAACATTTCATGCCTGTTTTTTCGTTGAATAAAGTCTGATTGGCAGATAACTACAACATCATATTCTGTATTTGCTAAACAAAAAACACTATCTTCAACGTCGATTTCTAAATGGGAAAGTTTAGTTTTCCATCCTTGAATAGTTTTAATATTTCCAAATAGCCATTGAACAGTGTCAAAACTATGGCTCGTACTGGTAAGGAGCACACCTCCACCTAATCTTTTTTGCGCAACATATTCTTTTCTGTAGTCCTGGTCATGATGCCAATCTGGCAGATAATGTCCTCCTTGATAGTTAACATGATATATTTTTCCAATAATGTTTTCATCAAGTAAACTCTTCAACTGTATAAAACCTTCATGGAAGCGGTACGATTGACCCATCATAGCCACTACGTTATTCTCTCCAGTAATTTCTATTAAAGGATCCACTCCATCCAAATTATTAGATAGAGGTTTTTCAACGAAAATGGGAACACCATTTTGGGCAAAGAATGTAGCTGGCTCTACATGTATTGCGGATGGTGTCGATATGATTGCAGCTTCGGTTTCAGGGTGTCTTTTAAGGGCTTCATGATAGGAAGCATAAAAATAATTTGTACCAAGTTCCGCAGCGAATTCCTTCAAGCGTCCCATGCATATATCGCATAGGATTACATTTTGTACACCTAATTTTTTTGCATTTTTTGCATGCCTCTGACCTATAGAACCGCAGCCAACAATCATAATCGTATTCATGATTTTCCTCTAATTCAATCTTTTGAATCCTTTGGTGGCAACTGGACCCTTAAGCATGTCCTTGATCTTTCCTTGTTCAACTGCATTTGCCATTAACCCAAAAACGTCGTCTACACATTCCATATACAGGTCGACAATCTCTTCTGTATGTTCGTAACACGTATAAACATGATTCCAGGCTAAATATCCACGGTCCAGCATTTCCTGGGTGAATATTGTCTGCAATTCTAATGCGGTATCATCAGTGTATTGGAATAGACATGTGGTCAATGGTGGAATCCCGACTATTTCAATATCTAATCCATTATTTGTTGCACATTCTTTCCATCCTTCACTAATGTACTCACCTATCTCAATCAAATGTTTTGGACTATTGGTTTCTTTAATCTTGTTTATAGTGGCAATGGCTGCTGTAGAACCTATCCTTTCTGTCCAGAAGGTGCTGCTAATAAATGTTTCTTGAGCTACATCCATATAATCTTCTCTACCTAAGATAGCTCCCGTTGGATAACCATTCCCCATAGCCTTACCAAAAACAATAATGTCCGGGTTGATCCCGTATATTTTATGAGCACCACCAACCCGCATGCGCCAGCCGGAAGTAATTTCATCAAATACAAGGACAGCACCACATTCGTCTGCAATTCTTCTCACACCCTTCAAGAAAGAATCATCGGGATGGTAATTTCTAACGGGCTCCATGACTATAACACCAATTTCTCCTAGATTATCTTTGATAATTTTTTCTAGTTGTTCAAGTTTGTTGTAATTAAAGGGTAACATACTTCCGGATAATTTACGGGGAACTCCACGAGGATTAAGACCCGGAAGTAGATATTCATCTAAATTTTTATCATCAGCTAAATTTGCAGATAAATACCAGTCGTGCCAACCATGATATCCACAAAATGCTATTTTATCTTTTCCTGTTGCAGCTCTTGCTATCCTAATTGCAATTGCCATGGATTCCCCACCAGTACGGGAATATCTTACCATATCCGCCCAGGGCTCTAGTTTTAAGAGTGTTTCTGCTAACTCCACTTCTTCATAGCAATTTAGAGTGCACATGGATCCATTTTCCACAGCATATTTAACAGCTTGGTTAACATCATCATCGGCATATCCCAGGGTGCAGGCCCCAATGCCCATAATTGACATGTCAATGTAATGATTATTATCTAAATCCCACACTTCAACACCTTTAGCTTTCTTGTAATATGAAGGCCATTGTTCGGGAAGAAACTGATCACTACGCTTGGATAATAACTGACTTCCTCCGGGGATAATTTTTTTTGCTCGGTTCCAAAGTTTTATTCCAGAGTTGTTCATAATCTCATCACTTGATCATTTTTTAATGATTTTAGGTACCCTTCGTTTCTAATGATACCCTGATTAATTTTCATTAAATTAGGTTCCTTTTCAAGAAGTTTTAATACATCTTTGCTATTAAATAATTCTCCTTCAACGTATAATCGTTTGTAAACTTCTCTAACGAACTTTAAATCGGCTTTTTCATCCACAGTCCACCTGAAATGTGAAAGATCAATTTTCAAATCGAAAACATGCCCTATTTTGAAAACTTCTGGATTTTTCCAGATGTAAGGCGTTACATGTTCTCTTTCTGAAGAAAGTTTAGCTTCATAATATGCTTTTTCAAGAGATTTGAAAGTAAAAACTTCAGTATCTAATCCATCAGGACAGGGATTGGGATCACCCATACTCACGTAATCCAGCTCATCATTATCTAAATAGTATTGCACCATTTCATCAATTATTTCGGGATCTATCAAGGGACAGTCCGCAGTGATCCGTACGATTACATTGGAATCTGATTGCTTGGCTGCATGATAGTAGCGGTCTAAAACATCATCTTCACTTCCAGCGAAGGTTTTTATTTTACATTTTTTTCCTAGATCTATGGTTATTTTGTCTTCATCTTTTTTTGTTGTTGCTAGAATTATTCGGTCCACTTTTTTTGCTTTTTTAACCCGATTTATAACATGCCACAACATGGGTTTTCCACATATATCGGCAATTATCTTTCCTTTTAACCTAGTAGATCCCATCCTAGCCTGTATAATAACTGTTATCGTCATCGTAATGATTCCCAAGTTATTAAATTACCTTTTTTGATATTTTTAACAGTTTTCTTGCCTTTTAAGTCTTCAACATGTTTTGGAGATAGAGCACCTTCGGGGGATGGTCTTAAAATAATTATATCTTCTTCTTGAATAACTTTTCCCTTCTTTATATATTTTTTAGCATATATGGCTCTTCTCCATTCTCTTTCAGTGATTTCAGAAGCCGCAGTGCAAATAGTCTCTGTTCCCAACATCTTTTCGACTTCTCTTATACCATTAATCATTTCTTTAAGCTCTGAAGGTACCAATGCATAAAAATGGTCAGGACCTTCCATTTTACGGTCAAGAGTAAAATGTTTCTCTATCACGTTAGCACCAAGTGAAACAGCAGCTATAGGTGCATATATACTTAATGAATGATCTGAAAATCCTACAGGAACGTTAAAATTTCTTAAAGCCGAAATTGTTTTAAGGTTAACATCTTCATATTTGGTAGGATACTGAGAAACACAGTGTAGGAGAATTATATCTTTTACGCCTTTAGAACGGACATACTCAACTGATTCTCCGACTTCTGAGCCATCAGCCATACCGGTAGAAAGTATTATTGGTTTATGGGTCATTGATATTTTTTCCAGAAGAGGGAAATGCATTAATTCGTATGATGCTACTTTATAAATGGGATTGCCAATTTTTTCTAGAGTTTCTACTGATTCTTCATCAAAAACACTGAAAAAGAGCATTATGTCATGATTTTCTGCAAATTGTAATAACTCTTCATACCAAAATTGCGCAATTTCAAGATTTTTTAACTTTTTTACTGTTTCTGGTGTACTGAATAATTTATCGGCATGGAATGACTGAAATTTCACTGCGTCCGCTCCACATTCGGCAGCTACTTCAATTAATTTCTTAGCCTGTTCCAGTTTACCATCATGATTGGAACCGGCCTCAGCTATAATGAAACATGGTTCGCCTACTCCTATTTTTATCTTGCCAATGTGGACTTTTATCATTTTTTCACCACATTTAAAAGGAATTCTTCAATTTTATTACAAATATAATGGATTTGGGTTTGATTAAGCCCAACATGAAGGGGCAAAGTTATAATTCTCTTGAAAACTTCTTCAGTTACAGGAAAATCGTCTATTTTAAAATTAAATCGGGTTTTATAATAAGAAAAGTGATAAATTGGAATATAGTGGACATTTACCCCAATATTATTGTTCTTCATAAACTGGAAAAATTCATCTCTATTTAATCTTTCATCTAATAAAATAGTGTAAAGATGCCAAGCATGTTTTATATCAGGTCTCACAGTAGGAGTCTCGATAAAATCATTATTATCAAGTATTTTAGAGTATGATTTAGTTAGCATGTTTCTTTTATCTATGAAATAATCTAATTTCTTCAGTTGAGAGATTCCCAATGCACACTGAATATCTGTAAGGCGATAGTTTCGTCCCAAAAGTTTCATATCATAAGCGTAATCTGCTTTTGATTGTCTTTTATGCAGGTCTTTATCTATGCCATGATTTCTAAGGATCTTTAGTTTTTCATCGAAAATCGGGTCATTGGTTGTAACAGCCCCACCTTCACCGGTGGTTATATGTTTAACAGGATGAAAACTGAAAATGGTAAAGTCTGCGAATGTTCCGATCTTTTTACCTTCATATTCTGACCCAATGGCATGGCACGCGTCTTCAATTAGGTACAAGTCATGATCATCCGCTATTTCCTGAATTTCTTTTATATCACATGGTTGACCAGCGTAATCTACATATATAATTGCTTTGGTTTTTTTGGTTATTCTAGATCTAATAGCATCAGGATCTATATTTCGAGTTTCTTTTATAATATCAGCAAAAATAGGTACTAAATTATTGTATAAAATAGCATTTGACGTTGCCATAAAAGTAAAGGGAGTAGTAATTACTTCTGATCCAGTTTTTATATCAAATACTTTGACCGCAATGTCAAGAGCACTAGTGCCTGAATTTACTACAGTTGTGTATTTAGCTCCAGTATACTTTGAAATTGCTTTTTCAAATTCCTGAACTTTTGGACCAGTCGTAATCCATTTACTTCTTAAAACATTTAAAACTTCAGCAATGTCTCTTTCATCAATTGAATGAAGACCGTAGGGGATGTAATCTTCCATAATTAACCTCAATAAATGATCTCAATTGTTTTCAATAATTTTCTT
>Ga0182011_10002254_pt1 | contig 16376 bp, 14 predicted proteins | sample 711E1DmetaG_FD_120481 | JGI IMG/M metagenome (GOLD analysis project Ga0182011, IMG submission 120481) | Permafrost microbial communities from Stordalen Mire, Sweden - 711E1D metaG | ecosystem: Environmental > Terrestrial > Soil > Wetlands > Permafrost | place: Sweden: Stordalen | collected... | reverse complement strand
TGATCCGGGCGCATGAAGAAGCGGCGTTCGGAACAGCGACGGGTGATCATGTAGGTGCGGCCAGGAAGGACTTCGCGGGGGAGTGACATGCCGTGTTTTCGGCAGCCGGTGAGAAAGGTTTCCGAAAATCAACCTGGGTGGGGGTTCCGGGGGTGGGGGTTCCGGGGGGTTCCGCGAAATCAACCTGGGTGTGGGTTCCGTGGTTTCCTGAAAATCAACCTGGGTGTGGGTTCCGGCAACCTGGGTGTGGGTTCCGTGGTCGACCGCGAAACCGTGCCCCTGATTCTTGAGCCACCGGTCTTGCGTCCACTGCGCATTCTGGCTGCCTCAAAATGAATGCTATCCACAGTGAATTGCAGGTGTTTCTTTCAATTGACGCAACGTGGACACGATCGATCAGCGGTCAGGGGTGTGGGTTCCGGGGAGGGTGTGGGTTCCGGGGAAATCAACCTGGGTGTGGGTTCCGCCAACCTGGGTGTGGGTTCCGCGAAAGCAACCTGGGTGTGGGTTCCGCAGCGAGGCGACTGGGTCTCCGAAACGAAAAGGCTTGGTCTAGTTGTCGGCAGCTTGGGTATGAACTTGCTGAGCGAGCGCAGCTAAGGCAGCGGTGTTCTAGCAGGATGACTTGGTGCACGCTGTTCATCGATGCCCCAGCGGCCAGGCTATTGGTACAACTCGGCGCTCGTGAGGTCATCGATCGTGTTGAATCCGCCGGCAATGAGGACCGCCCCGCTTTGCAGCAACGTCGCAGTGTGCAACTGCCTTTCATCGTTCATGCCGCTGATAGTCGTGAATATCCCAGTTCCCGGGTCGTACAGCCTCGCGCTCGCGAGAGACGAGCCATCACTGTATCCTCCGGTGACAAGGACTATCCCGGTTTGCAACAACGTCGCTGTGTGGAATTCGCGTGCCGGGGCAATGCTGCCGGTTGTCGAGAATGTTCCAGCGAGTGGGTCGTATAGCTCCGCGCTCGCGAGGGACCCCGTGCTATTGTTGCCGCCGACGATCAGGACGCTTCCATCCTTCAACAGCGTCGCGGTGTGCGATTCCCTTGCCACTGCCATGGGGCCGGTTGTCGTGAATGCTGCGCCTATCGGGGCGTTTGGGTCGTATAGTTCCGCACTCGCAAAATAGGTTGAGGTCGGGCCATTCAATCCGCCGGCGATGAGGACCTTTCCATTTTCCAACAATGTCGCTGTGTGGGATGCCCTTGCCACCTTCATGGAGCCGGCTGGGGTGAAGGCTGCGTTCACTGGGTCGTACAGCTCTGCCCCCACGACGTTGTTCGTGCCATTGTATCCGCCGGCGATGAGGACCTTTCCATTTTCCAACAATGTCGCTGTGTGGAATGCCCTTGCCGCGGACATGGAGCCGGTTGCCGTGAATGCGCTTGCCGGGGCGGCTGGGTCGTATAGCTCCGCACTCCCAACGTGCTGCACACCATTGTATCCGCCGACGATGAGGACCTTCCCGCCCGACGACAACAACGTGGCTGTGTGCGCATATCGTGCCGAGACCATTGCACCGTTGATTGGAGAGAACTCCCCGCTTGTTGGGCTGTATAGCTCCGCACTCGCGAGGGCCACCTCCGTAATCGTAATGATTCCGCCGGCGATGAGAACCTGCCCGCTCGGCAACAATGTCGCTGTGTGAGTGTCCCTCTTCGTACGCATGCTTCCCGTCGGCTTGAAGACTGCTGCGGTTGCACCGCCGGTGCTCGGCACGTCAGAGGCACCCACTTCGTTGCTGGCAGGCCTCACGTCGCCGTTGGCGTCCGGGGAAGCGTCAAGTTTCACGAAGGTCGGAACATCAGTCTTGACCGCGCCATCACTTGCAGCGGCGCCACCATTTGCGACCGAGCCACCACTGCCCGCGGTGCCACCGCTGCCGGCGATGCCACCACTAACGATCGCGGCATCACTTGCGACCGTGCCACCACTTCCAGTGGCGCCACCACTTCCAGCGGCTCCGCCATTTGCTTGCGCAGCGCCACTGCCGGCGGCACCACCACTTCCAGCCACGCCACCATTTGCGACCGCACCACCACTGCTGGCGGCACCGCCACTGCCGACCGCGCCGCCGCTGCCGGCGGTGCCACCGCCGGCGAGCGAAGCACCACTTGCGACCGCGCCACCACTTCCAGCGGCGTCGCCGCGTCCAGTTGTGCCACCAGATGGAACGCCGCCGTCAGGACCTGTACCCTTGAGCCAGCAGAAGTTGTTCGTGCACACGTAGCCGTTCGGGCATTGCGAGGTGCATGGCAGCACGCCACTCTTGGGATGCGGGTCGTAGCCACAGGCCGCTATGAGGCCAATGAGCAAAAGTCCGACAATGGAAACTAGGTTTCGCATCAGAATGTCCCTTGCGCTGAGATTCCCGCCAGCCCCGGTCCAACCATGGGCGTGACTCCGGCCACCGTGCGCCCGGTCTCCGCCGACGGCCAACCCAGTAAGTAGAGGAGAGTGCCGGTGGCGAGCGCCCCGGCCCCGATACTGTAGAACACCCACTGCATGGTCTGGGCGTCCCGGCCCGCTTGATCGTCAGATGCCGATGCCTTGGAGTTTGTCGAGTTGGTTACGCTGTCCGAAAGCGACCTCGCTCGGGTGTAGTAGTAAACTGCGATTCCCATGGAAACCAGGCCAGCCACGCCGCAAGTAATTCCAGCGATACGCAGGCCGCGTCCGCTCACCGACGGCGCCGCACTGACCGGGGAAGCCTGTTCGACCGAAACCGCTGCCGGCGGGATCTCTACTGCTGGGGGCGGCGGAGCCACGACCGCCGGGAGCGGAGGCGTCGGCACAGGCTGAGCAACCTCAGAGGTTGGCGCAGGCGCAGGCGCAGGCGGCGGCGCGGGAGGCGGCGCAGGCGCAGGCGCAGGTGCCGCAGCGGCCTCAGCCGCCTGCGCCTTGAGCTTGGTTTCAGCCTCAATGTCGCGGATCCGTGCCTCGACCTTGCGGCGGTTGGGATCGTCCGGGGAGGCTTTCTTCAGATATTCCTGGAAGAAGTTGAGAGCCTCCTGGTTCTGGCCGAGTTTTCGATAGCACTGGCCGATGTTGAACAGGAAGGCCGCATCGGGTTGAGCAAGATAGGCGGATTTGTACTCGAGCAGCGCCTTGTCGTACTCGCGAATCTCGTAGAGCCGTGTGGCGGTCTCGTAGTGCGCCTTGGCGGTCGCCCTGCTGCTGTTGTCGCCGGCCTCTGCCGACGGGGCAAAACCCCCGAGGGAGACGACAAGGAACACGGCCGCCAGCGCGGACCGCCACTGACGACAGCAAGACAACGCCGCTTTGAGCATGGCGGGCATGATACTATGGCTTCGCCCGCACGGGTGACTGGAAGCACCCTGGCGCACCTCTCAGGCCATCGGCGCGAACCTCTCCCATTTTCGCTTTGATGCCTGTCGCATTCGTGTGAGGAATTCACGCTCAACCCCGCGGCACCCGTCCAGACTATTGGTACAGCTCGGAGCGCGCGAAATCCATGGTCTGATCGAATCCGTCGGCGATGAGCACCATCCCGCTGGGCAACAACACCGCGGTTTCGCTCGGCGCTCTTGGGCCGGGCACGCCAATGCTGGTCACCGTTGCCGCCACTACACGCCAGGAACGTCGGTCAGCATCTCCAGCATCTGCGCCGCACGCCGATCTCCGGGGTCCAGCGCGACACAGTGCTTGAAGACCTCAGTAGCCTCGGGAATCTTGTTGGATTCATAGTAGGCCATACCCAGGTGATAGAAGGCCGCTTCGTCCTCTGGGCAGTTCTCCACCACCAGCTTGAAATTGGCGATGGCTTTGTCGTAATGGCCTAGCGACGCAAAATTCACGCCCAGGTGGTAGTTAGCAACCTTGGCCGCCGGGTTGAGCTCGACCACGCGCAGGAAGGACTCGATGGCCTTCTGTTGGCGCCCCAGGTGGTAGTTCGCGATTCCGATCCAGTAGTGAGCCGCCGCGTAGTCAGGACTTAGCTCCAGGCACCGCTTCATCGTCGCGATGGTCTTGTGGATCTGGCCGCCACGATAGTAGGTCAGGGCCAGGTCGTAGTGTGCTTCGGGGAAATTGGGCTTGAGTGCGATGGCTTCTTCAAGGTACTTGGTCGCCGACTGGATGTCGCCAAGGCGATAGTAGAGAATGCCAAGGCCGCAGAGGACGTGGGCATCGCGCAGGCCCATGTCGTAGGCCTTCAACAGGGTCGCTATCGCAGGCCCCACCGGGCCTCCCTCCATGCGCCCTTCCATGGCCAGTCTGGCCAGCAAGTACTGGTCCGGAATATCCTTGGTTGTCGGCATGCCGCAACGCGGACAGAAGCGAAAATCGGCCGCCAACTCATTCTTGCATTGCTTGCATGGTGTCATGGGGCCTCCCTATGCCTTTGGATGCGTCGGTGCTTCCTGTCTGCTAGTTGGATGTTCGCGGAGCCGCGCAGTCTCAGGCAATTCCGCATTTCTTGCGTTTCTGCGCAAGACGGGTCCCACTCCTATCCAGCGTCGTTGCTGGCCACCCGCGGCCGGGCCAAGAACACGGCGCCGATTAGGTCACGGTTCAACCGGCCGATGAAGTCGGACGACACATTCTTGGGACAGACCGCAGCACATTCGAGGAAGTTGGTGCAGCCGCCAAAGCCCTCGGCGTCCATGGCCGCCACCATGGCGTGCACGCGCGACCAGCGTTCGGGCTGGCCCTGGGGCAGAAGGCCCAAGTGCGAAACCTTGGCACCCACGAACAGCATGGCAGAGGCGTTGGGGCAGGCCGCGACGCATGCGCCGCATCCGATGCAGGCGGCCGCCTCCATGGCGGTGTCAGCCGCGTGCTTGGAAACCAGCATGGCATTGCCGTCCGGCGCGCTTCCGGTGGGCGAGGTGATGAAACCGCCGGCGGCGATCACCCGATCAAAGGCACTGCGGTCGACCATGAGGTCGCGAATGACGGGAAAGGCGCGCGCACGGAAGGGCTCGATGACGATGACCTGGCCGTCGCGGAAGTGGCGCATGTGCAGCTGACAGGTCGTGGTCCCGGGTTGCGGGCCATGCGGCACGCCGTTGATGACGACCCCACACGAGCCGCAGATGCCTTCGCGGCAGTCGTGGTCAAAGGCGATGGGCGACTGGCCGGCTTCGGTCAGGCCTTCGTTGACCACGTCGAGCATCTCCAGGAAGGACATGTCAGGGCTGACGTCCTTGGCTTCGATCCTCTGCATGTGGCCCTGCGCGCGCGCGTTCTCCTGGCGCCAGACCATCAGGACGAGATTCATGCTCACTTGTAGCTCCGCTGCGCGAGGTGGACGTTTTCAAAGCTGAGCGGCTCGGTGTGACGGAGCGGCTCTGCGCCATCGCCCCGGTGCTCCCACACCGCCACGTGGGCGAAGCGCGCGTCGTCGCGCCGGGCCTCGCCGTCGGGGGTTTGGTACTCCTGGCGAAAATGGCCGCCGCAGGATTCTTCGCGGGTAAGGGCGTCCCGGCACAGCAGCTCGGCGAATTCGAGGAAATCTCCCACCCGGCCAGCGGTTTCCAGCGACTGATTCAGTTCTTCCTGGCTGCCCGGTACCATCACCTCGCGCCAGAACTGCTCGCGCAACTCGGGAATGCGCGCCAAGGCTTGCTTCAGCCCGGCCGCTGTGCGCGCCATGCCGCAGTTTTCCCACAGCAGTTTGCCCAGCTCACGATGGAACGAAGTCGCGCTTCGCCTGCCCCTGCGCGCGAGCAAGCGGCTAGCTCGCTCCCTCACCTGCGCCTTGGCCGCGTCGAATTCTGGCTGGTCAGCTGACCCCGATCCCGGCTTGCTGCCGGCCAGGTAGCTTCCGATGGTGTAGGGAATGATGAAGTAGCCGTCCGCCAAGCCCTGCATGAGCGCGGAGGCGCCCAAGCGATTGGCCCCGTGGTCAGAAAAATTCGCCTCGCCCAGCACGAACAAACCCGGGATCGTGCTCATCAGATTGTAGTCGACCCACAGCCCGCCCATGGTGTAGTGCACCGCCGGGTAGATGCGCATGGGAACCTTGTACGGATTCTCGGCCGTGATCCGCTCGTACATGTCGAACAGGTTGCCGTAGCGCTCGCGCACCACCGCCTCCCCCTGGCGTGAAATGACGTCGGAGAAATCCAGAAACACGCCGCGACCGCCTGGCCCGACGCCGCGGTTCTCGTCGCATACCGCCTTGGCCGCGCGGCTGGCCACGTCGCGCGGGACCAGGTTGCCGAAGCTGGGATAGCGGCGTTCAAGATAGTAGTCGCGCTCGGCTTCCGGGATCTGGCCGGGCGGCCGCTGGTCGCCGGCGCGCAGCGGGACCCAGACTCGGCCATCGTTGCGCAACGACTCGCTCATCAGCGTGAGCTTGGACTGGTGCTCGCCGGTGACCGGGATGCAGGTGGGGTGAATCTGGGTGAAACAGGGGTTGGCGAATCCGGCCCCGCGCTTGTGCGCGCGCCAGGTAGCGGTGACGTTGCAGCCCTTGGCGTTGGTCGACAGGTAGAAGACGTTGCCGTAGCCGCCCGTGGCCAGGATGACGGCGTCCGCGGCGTGGGCCTCGATCGCGCCCGACACCAGATCGCGGGTCACGATGCCGCAGGCCTGGCCGTCGGCGACCACCAGGTCGAGCATCTCCATACGCGGAAACATCTTGACCTGGCCCGCCGCAATCTGGCGCGCCAGGGCCTGGTACGCGCCTAGCAGAAGCTGTTGCCCGGTCTGGCCGCGGGCATAGAAAGTGCGCGACACCTGCGCGCCGCCAAAGGAACGATTGGCGAGCTGTCCGCCGTACTCGCGCGCAAAGGGAACCCCTTGGGCCACACACTGGTCGATGATCTGGTTCGAGATCTCGGCCAGGCGAAAGACGTTGTGCTCGCGCGCGCGGAAGTCCCCGCCCTTGATGGTGTCGTAGAATAGGCGCTGCACGCTGTCGCCGTCGTTCTGGTAGTTTTTGGCGGCGTTGATGCCCCCTTGCGCGGCGATGCTGTGTGCGCGGCGCGGGCTGTCCTGGTAGCAGAAGCAGCGAACGTTGTAGCCCAGTTCGCCCAGCGACGCGGCCGCGGACGCACCGGCCAGGCCCGAGCCCACCACGATGAGCTGGTAGCGACGTTTGTTGGCGGGGCTGACCAGCTTGAACTCGAACCGGTGGCGCTCCCACGCGGTGTCGAGTGGACCAGAGGGAAGGTTGGCTACAAGTTCCATTGCTCCCTACCCCCCGATGATGCGAAAGAACACCGCCGCTGGAGCGAGAGCCAGACCCACCGAGATGACAACCGTGGCGACGCGGGCGAAGCCGAAGAGCAGCGATTCAATCCGACGGTGGCGCAGGCCGAGCGATTCGAACATGCTGTGGGCGCCGTGGAGCAAGTGCAACCCCAGCAGACTGACCGCGCCCAGGTAGACCAGCGCCACCCACCCGGTGCGAAAGCCGTTGAGCATGTTGGCGTAGATGTCGCCCTCGATGAACGGGCCGGGCACGACATTGTAGCCCCAGGTCAGATGGGCCAGGTGAAAGATCACGAAGCCGAGCAAGAAAGGCCCCGAATACTTCATGGTACGAGCTGCGTAGCTCGATCGAAGGTAGCGCCGGTTTTGGTAGCCCACGGGACGGGCCCCAAACTCCTGAAAGTAGAGCAGGGTCGCGAAGGTGACGTGGACGACGGCCGAGGTGAGCAGGCCGGCGCGAAAGAACCAAATCAAGGCGGCCGAATAGTGCAGCAGGCGGCCGTACCCATTGATGGCGTCGGGCCCTCGGAGAAAGAGCAGAGCCCCGGTGACGTGTTCAACGCAGAAGGCAAACAGGAAGAACCCCGACACCGCCATCAGAACCTTCTTTCCGATCGTCGATCGGAAAAATGGGATAAGACCAAACATCGGATATTTCCTATCACATCTCGGCTTGCAACGGTATGGTATAAACAAGACCGATGAAGTCCTTATTTGCTCGTTCTCAGCGAGATCCCATGCTAGTTTTTGCTTGCGACCTGCAGGAGCGCCCATGAATCCGAGCAGCCCAGAGCGCCAGGGCAAAGGGACGGTGTTCGTCCGCCCCGAGATCTGCAAAGGCTGCTCCTTCTGCATCGACTTCTGTCCCACCCACTGCCTCGAGTTCACCAAAGAATTCAACTCCAAGGGATACCACTTCCCCATCCTGACCCGGCCCGAAGACTGCAGCGGCTGCGACCTATGCGGCCTGTACTGCCCCGACTTCGCCATCTACGGCGAGCGTTGGAAGGACATCGACGCACGGCAGGCCAAGGGAGCGGCGCCAGTTTCGGCCGCGGCGCCCAAGCTGGCCGCCCTGCCCAAGGCGCAAGATCCCGAGCCCGCTGATCCCAAGGGCGTGCTGACCGGGATTCATTTCATGGACGGCGACCACGCCGCCTGTGAGGGCGCTCTGGCTGCCGGGTGTCGCTTTGCCGCCGGCTACCCGATCACGCCCTCGACGGAAGTTGTGGAACGCTTTGCCGCCCGCATCCCGATGGTGGGCGGCATCTTCATCCAGATGGAAGACGAGCTGGCCTCCAGCATTGCAGTCCAGGGCGCGGTATGGGGCGGGCAGAAAGCCCTGAGCGTGACCTCGGGCCCAGGCTTTTCACTGATGATGGAGCACATCGGCCTGGCCGCCATTACCGAAACTCCGGGCGTATGGGTCGACGTTCAGCGCGGCGGCCCTTCCACGGGACTGCCCACTTTGCCCGGCCAAGCCGACATGATGCAGGCCAAGTGGGGCAGCCACGGCGACTATGAGATCATAGCCATCGTGCCCAACTCGCCCCAGGAATGCTTCGACCTGATGATCAAGGCCTTCAACCTGTCCGAGATCTACCGCTGCCCCGTGATGTTCATGATGGACGAGGTGGTTGGGCACATGGTTGAGCGTGTGGTCATACCGGCCGCTTCCGAGATCAAGGTCGTCCCGCGCAAGTGGACCCACAAGCCCAAGGATGAGTATCGCGCATACGGCACGACCAAGGACGATCCGGTGCCCGAGATGACCAAGGCCGGCGCCGGCTACCGCATTCACGTGACCGGTTTGACCCACGACGAGCGCGGCTACCCGGCCATGAACGCAGGTGCGCAGGACAAGTTGGTGCGGCGGCTGGTAGGCAAGATCCGCGACAATGCCGACCGGATCGTGGACGTGCGCGAGGATGGCGTCGAGGGAGCCGAGATTGTGGTCGTTTCCTACGGCATCACATCCCGGATCGCGATGTCCGCAGTCGAAGAAGCACGCAAGCGCGGCGTGAAGGTGGGGCACCTCCGCCTAGTGGTGGCTTGGCCGTTTCCCGCCAAGCGCATGCGCGAGCTGGCCAGGACGGCCAAGGTCTTCATCATGCCCGAATTGAACATGGGGCAAATGGTGCTCGAGATCGAGCGCGCAGTGGCTGGCGCGGCCCGGGTGGTCAGCCTCCCGCACGCCGGCGGTTCGGTGCACGAGCCGGAGACGATCCTGGCCGCGATCCTGGAGGCGGGCCAATGACTGACGACACACTCTCGCGCGACATCGACAGCGTCAACCCGGTGATGCCCTACCTGCGCCAGGAGCGCATCCCGCACATCTGGTGCCCGAGCTGCGGGATTGGCACCACGGTCAACTGCTTCACCCGCGCGCTCACCGAATCGGGCATGGACATGGACGAGATCGCGATCGTGTCCGGTATCGGCTGCACCGGCCGGGTGGCCGGATATATGAACCTGGACTCGTTCCACACCACCCACGGCCGCGCCATTCCTTTTGCCACCGGGCTCAAGCTGGCCAACCCCAAACTCAAGGTGGTGGTCTACTCGGGCGACGGCGATCTGACCGCCATCGGCGGTAACCATTTCGTGCACGCTGCCCGCCGCAACATGGATCTCCTGGTGATCTGTGTGAACAACTTCACCTATGGCATGACCGGCGGACAGGTGGCGCCCACCACGCCACTCGGTGCCAAGCAGACCACCATGCCATTCGGCAACTACGAAGCCCCGTTCAACCTGCCGTTCTTGGCCGACGCCTGTGGCGCAACCTATGTTGCGCGCTGGACCGTGTTTCACGTGCGCCAGCTCGCCAAGGCGATGCTGGAGGGATTGAAGAAGCGCGGCTTCGCGTTTATCGAGGCTCTCTCGCCTTGCCCGACGTTGTACCAGCGCCGCAATAAACGCGGCGACGGACTCGACGAGCTGAAGTTCTACAAGCAGAACAGCGTCATTAAGCACGGTGCCGACACCAAGGAAGTGGGGCTGACCTTCAACGGTCCCATTGTCGTTGGCAAATTCGTGGATCGCGAGCGCCCCACCTGGCTGGACGCGATGAACGAGCACCTTGGCAAGGTCTTGGGCGCCGAGTTCTCCCCCTGGGGAGGCCAAAATGGTTAGTCGCGTGGGGAGCCCGCCGGCTTCGCCGGCGGCGGACCATCGCGGGAGGGTTGGCGAGGCCGAGCGAAGCGAGCGGGGCGGGGGTGGCGGGTGGGGGGCCGAAGGGCGGAGCGAACCCTCTCAGGGTTCCCATATTGGTAGGACAGAAATTCGAGTGGGAGGCCTGGGCGGCCAGGGCATCATCCTGTGCGGCTCCATCATCGGCAAGGCTGCGGCCATCTACAGCGGCCGGCACGCGGCCCTCATCCAGGCCTTCGGGCCCGAGGCGCGCGGCAGCGCGTGCAGCGCGCAGGTGATTGTGGCCGACGAGGCCATCGGCTATCCCTACGTGCGACGCCCAGACATTCTGGTGCTGCTTTCCCAGGACGCTTTTGCCCAGTTCACCCCGCAGCTCAAGCCCGACGGTCTGGTGCTCTACGAGAACGAGCTGGTGCAGGTGGAAGGGAAGCTGCCCGCGACGGTGCGCGCGTTCGGCATCCCGGCCACTCGCTTTGCCGAGGAGCTGGGCCGGCGCCTGGTGCTCAACATCGTGATGACGGGTTTCTTTGCCGGGGCGACGAATCTCTTGTCCATCGATGCGGTGGAAAAGGCGGTTCTCGATTCCGTGCCCAAGGGCACCGAGAGCCTGAACTTGAAGGCCCTGATGAAAGGCTACCAGTACGGACGAGATCTGGTCGCACCAGCCTGAGGAGGACACCATGGAAAGGGATGGGTTCCCGCGCCTTGCCAAGCTGAAGGACGGATCGAGCGTCGAGATTTCGCTAGCCAGTGCGGCCGACGGCCCGGCCCTGCTGGATTTCTACCGCTCGCTTTCCGACGAAGACCGACTGGTGCTCAAGGACGACGTGACCACGCCCGGCTGGCTGGCGCGCTTCCTCGCCAAACTGGAGGCGGGCGCAGCCACCAGCCTGGTGGCACGCGCTGACGGCCGCATCTGTGGCGAGGCCACCTTGCATCGGAACCTGCACGGCTGGAGCCGCCACGTGGGCGAGATCAGGCTGAGCGTGGCCTCCGATCGCCGAGGCAAGGGTTTGGGCTACGCGCTGGCCGCCGGAGTAGTGAAGCTGGCCGTCGACTTGGGCCTGGAGAAGATGGTGGCGCAATTGGTGGAGAGCCAGGCGGCCGCCCGCAAGACCTTTGAACGACTGGGTTTCCGCAAGGAGGCCAAGCTCGCCCGCCAGGTGACCGACATTCGCGGCGCCAAGCGCGACCTTTTCATCTATGCCAACGACGTCTCACACATCTGGGCCGCGATGGAAGCATTGGTCGAAGACTTCCGCCCGCACGAAGGACAGTAGGTACGTCCGTCCACACGCCTCGCGGGGCGACCGCAGGTCGCCCCTACACGGACGGAGCGGTCTTGTAGGGGCGACCTGCGGTCGCCCTGCGGTGTGCCCCGCCCAATTACTTGCCCATCACGAAACCAGCTTCGCCATGGTCGTGCCCAGGTCAGCAGGCGTGGGCGCGATGGCGATGCCGGCGTCGCGCAAGGCCGCGATCTTGTCGGCGGCCAGGCCCTTGCCGCCGCTGATGATGGCGCCTGCGTGACCCATGCGCCGTCCGGGCGGTGCGGTCACGCCCGCTATAAAGGCAGCCACCGGCTTTCTCATGTTGGCCTTGATGAAGGCCGCGGCTTCTTCTTCCGACGTGCCGCCGATCTCGCCGATGAGCAGCACGGCCTTGGTCTGCGGATCCGCTTCGAAGAGCGAGAGGCAGTCGATGAAGTCCATGCCTTTGACCGGATCGCCGCCGATCCCGACGGCGGTACTCTGTCCCAGGCCCAGTTCCGTGATCTGGAAAGCCGCTTCGTAGGTCAGGGTGCCCGAGCGCGAGACGATGCCAATCGAGCCCGGCTGGTGGATGTAGCCGGGCATGATGCCCAGCTTGGCAGCACCCGGTGTGATCACGCCCGGACAGTTGGGGCCGACCAGGTTGCAACGCGTGGGGAGCCCGCCGGCTCCGCCGGCGGCGGACCATCGCGGGAGGGTTTGGGAACCCTTTGAGGGTTCCCATGAAGATAGTGAAGCATCCAGCACCCGCTTCGCCCTGACCATGTCGAGGACCGGAATGCCCTCGGTGATGCAGACGACAAGCCCGATGCCCGCGTGGGCGGCCTCCAGGATGGCGTCGGCGCCGCCGGGCGGGGGCACGAAGATCACGCTGGTGTTGGCGCCGGTCTTGGCCACCGCTTGTGCGACGGTGTCGAAGACGGGAAAGCCCTCGTGCACAGTGCCGCCCTTGCCTGGGGTCACTCCGCCCACCACCTTGGTGCCGTATTCACGCATCTGCTTGGCGTGGAAGGTCCCGGCCGCGCCGGTGAGGCCCTGTACCACGGCAAGAGTCTTGTTGTCAGCGAGGATTGGCATGGTCAGCTCACCTGGCCTTTGACCAATGCGACCACCTTGCGCGCGCCGTCCGCCATGTCGCTGGCAGTGGTGATGGGCAGGCCGGATTCCGCCAGAATCTTGGTTCCTTGTTCCACGTTGGTGCCTGCCAGCCGTACCACCAGCGGCACCCGCAGTCCGACTTCGGCCACCGCACCCACAATGCCGCCCGCGATGACGTCGCACTTCATGATACCGCCGAAGATGTTGACGAAGATGCCGCGCACATCTGGATCCGCAGTCAGGATCTTGAATGCCGCCGTGACCTTTTCTTGCGTGGCTCCGCCCCCCACGTCGAGGAAGTTGGCCGGCGACGCGCCGAAGTGCTTGATGATGTCCATGGTCGCCATGGCCAGGCCGGCGCCGTTGACCATGCACCCGATGCTGCCATCCAGCTTGATGAAATTCAGATCGTGACCGCGCGCCTGACTCTCGCTCGGGTCTTCCTCGTCGAGATCGCGTAGCACCGCGACCTCGGGGTGGCGATAGAGGGCGTTGTCGTCGAAGGTCATCTTGCAATCAAGCGCCAGCACGCGCTCGTCGCTGGTCACCACCAGTGGGTTCACCTCGACCAGCGAGGCGTCGAGCGCGACGAATGCCTGGTAGAGCTTGAGCAGAAACGCGGTGGCGTTGCGCGCCGCCGTGCCGGCTAGGCCGAGGGCGTAGCTCAACTTGCGCGCCTGGAAGGGCGCCAGGCCCAAGGCCGGGTCGACATGCTCTTTCACGATGGCCTCCGGCATTCGCGCGGCAACCTCTTCGATCTCCATCCCGCCCGCCGCCGAGGCCATGACCACCACCCGGCTGCAGCCGCGATCGACCAAGATGCCCGCGTACAGCTCGCGCGCGATGGACACTCCCTCTTCGAGGAGCAGGCGCCTCACCACGCGGCCCTCTGGGCCAGTCTGGTGGGTGACCAGATGCTTGCCCAGGATCTGGCCGGCCGCCTGTCGAGCCGCCTCGGCACTCTTGACCAGCTTGACCCCGCCACCCTTGCCGCGGCCGCCAGCGTGGATCTGGGCTTTGACCACCAGGGTCTCGCTCCCTGTCTCGTGCATGATCTGGTGGACGACCTGGTCCAGGCTGTCGATGTGAAGAACCGGAATTCCCAGGGGCACGGGCAGGCCGTGTCGGCTCAGCAGTTGTTTGGCTTGGTACTCGTGGATCTTCATGCTCAAAGGATCCCGGCGAACTAACTTGCCGCCGAGGGGCGCACTGTGCGTGGCCGGCGCAACTTTGAAGACTGGCGAGCCAAAGACGCGAAGCTAACCTTGCGCAGTTCGCGTTCTGTCGAGCGATGAATCTTCACCCAGATGGGATGCACGGGGCACGACTCACGAAATGGGCAAGCGCGCGGATCGAGAACACAAGGCCGCGGTGCCAAGCTCGACTGCGTGACGTTGATGACATCGAGGAGCGAGAGGGTAGCCGGATCGCGCGCCAGCACGAAGCCGCCGTGCACGCCGCGAGTGGACCGCACCAGGCCCGCGCGCACGAGCCGCTGCAAGATCTTCGCGACAAAGAGACCAGGGGCCAAGGTTGCCTGCGCGATCTCACCCTTGGTCGCCAAATGGTCGCGCGTGCGACTCAAGTAGACCATGCAGCGGATGGCGTAGTCGACCTGCCGAAAGAGGTTCACTGCAATCCGATTATGCACCGGGTGCAGCGGGGAGACGAGCAAGTTTTGGCCGCCACATTTCTGCCGTATTCTCCCGCCGGCCACCACGACACGCCAGGGACACGTGTGGGCAGGCAGTCGCCCCAGGAATTCGGAAATAAGACGTCATTTGTCTGGTTTCCAGCCGTCGCGATGCTATATTTCAGACCGCTAGGGTTTATTGGAGTATGTGTCTTTCTGCTCCCCGCCTTCCGTACCTGACTGTCCGCGGAAATCTTGCGTCACGCGAGGGATTTCGTGGAACGCCGCTGAGGTGCCGAAGATGGTTGCGCGACGGGCAGGCGTGGGCGATGTTCTGCGCGCTTCGCACTGAACCGCTTTCAAAAGTGTTGCCGGCATGAAATCAACCGCACCCTTCATGGATGTCGTGGATATGATCGTCGAGAACGGCGGTGGGGCGCTCGACGACTGCTACCAGTGCGGCACTTGCTCCGCGGTGTGCCCGTGGGGCGATTTTCGTGACTTCCGCCTGCGCCACTTGATTCGGCTGGCCCAGTTCGGCATCGATGGGTACGATGGTGAAGACCTGTGGTGCTGCACCACCTGCGGGATGTGCCTGGATCGTTGTCCGCGCGGCGTGAAGACCGTCGACATCGTGCGCACCATCCGCAACTTCCTGGGCGAGGCCGGAACCCTGCCGCCGCTGCTGCAATCGGCCTTATCAGGCCTGGCTGGCAATGGCAACCCCTGGGCCGGCGATCCGGACAAGCGGGCGGCATGGGCCTCGGAGGTTGGGCTGCGGCCGCATACCGAAGAAAGCGAGATCTTGCTCTACACCTGCTGCACGCATGCCTACGATCCGCGCAATATCAAGGCGCAGCGATCCCTGGTGCGCCTGCTGGAGAAGGCGGGCGTGAAGTGGGGCAGCCTAGGCAACGACGAAAAGTGCTGCGGCGATCCGGCGCACAAGGGCGGCCGCAAGGACGTCTACGAGAGTCTGCGCGACGAGAATACAGCGCAGATTCGCGCAAAAAATCCGAAGAAGATCGTGGTGACCTCGCCCCACTGCCTGGAGAGTTTCAAGAAGAACTACGAAGGACTGAGAGGCGTGACGGTCATCCACGTGGCGGAGTTGCTGCGCGATCTGATTCGCGACGGGCGGCTCAAGCCGGAAAAGCCGGTCAAGGTGCGTGTGGCCTACCACGACCCGTGCTACCTGGGCCGGCACAACGGGATCTACGATGCGCCTCGCGAGGTGCTCAAGGCCATCCCGGGGCTGGAACTGGTCGAGCTGTCGCGCCACCACGAGGACAGCCTGTGCTGCGGCGGAGGCGGCGGCCGCATGTGGTCCGACACGCCGGTGGCCGAACGCTTCAGCGTGCAGAGGATCAATGACGCCTGCGCGGTCGGGGCGCAGTTGCTGGCCACCGCCTGCCCGTACTGCGTGCTCATGCTCACTGACAGCCTGGGCACGGTGGGCAAGCAAGACGCGCTTGAGGTGGTTGATCTGAGCGAGTTGCTCGCGCGCTCGGTTGACATGGGGACCCTGGAAGGGTCCCCAAACCCTCCCGCGATGGTACGCGGCGAGCAAAGCTCGCCGGCTCCCCACGCGACTGGGGGTGGACGATGAGCAAGGCGATCAGCAAAGACGGCCAGGCTGCGATCGGTGTCTACATCTGTCACTGCGGCACCAACATCGCCGGCACGGTGGACGTGGAAAAGCTGGCCAAGGAAATGGCGGGCGAGGCCGGTGTAGTGGTTTCGCGCGAGTACAAGTTCATGTGCTCGGACCCCGGGCAGGAGCTGATCAAGAAGGACATCAAAGAGTTCGGGTTGAACCGCGTGGTGGTGGCCGCCTGCTCGCCGCGCATGCACGAGCCCACCTTCCGCCGGGCCTGCGCCCAGGCTGGGCTCAACCCCTTCCTCATGCTCATGGCCAACATCCGCGAGCAGTGCTCGTGGGTGACCAAGGATCGCGAGCAGGCCACCGCCAAGGCCATCGCCATCGTGCGCGCCACCGTCCGACGCGCGCTCTGGATGCGGCCGCTGCAGCCG
>Ga0182011_10002253_pt1 | contig 16381 bp, 14 predicted proteins | sample 711E1DmetaG_FD_120481 | JGI IMG/M metagenome (GOLD analysis project Ga0182011, IMG submission 120481) | Permafrost microbial communities from Stordalen Mire, Sweden - 711E1D metaG | ecosystem: Environmental > Terrestrial > Soil > Wetlands > Permafrost | place: Sweden: Stordalen | collected... | reverse complement strand
GCCATGCCGCTCACAATCAGCAGCCGCCGCACGGCCAGGTCGCGCGAGATCATCTCAGCAATGCCTGAGCCATAGGGACTGGGATGCCGCGTGCCCACTACGGCAATGGCTGGCCGGGAGAGCAAACTCGCTGCACCACGCACCCATAGCACCGGCGGCGGGTCATAGATTTCTTTGAGGCGCTCGGGATACTCAGGGCAGCCAAATGTGACCAAGGTCGCGCCCTGCGCCGCCACTCGCGCCCACTCCTCCTCGGCTGCGGCGCGGGCGTTGCCGTCGAAGATGAACTGCGCCGCCTGGGCTGGAAACCTCAGCCCTTCCAGTGCGGTTAACGGCAGGCTGAAGATCCGGCTGGCCGCCTCCAACTGCTTCACCGCGTCCAGAATCCGCTTGGGACCCAGCCCCGGCGCCAGCGCCAGCGCCAGCCACGCCAGCCGGTCCTCATCCAGCCGGGGCGCCATCGGTAGAACAGCGTCTTGGGGCAGTGTCGTCATCTCAGGGAGCTTCTGTCCGAAAAATGCAAAGCCGCGCTTTCCTCACAGGAACCCTCAACTCAGGTTCTTTGGTAATTTCGCTCACGTTACCCCGGAGAGAGCGGGAAGTCAAGCCGGGGCTTCAGACTCCATGGAAATTGAGAGGTGCACTAGAATATGACTATAGTCAGTGACCATGGGAGAAATTGCGATGCAGACCACAATTGCCGTGGGGAGTTCAAGGCTAAGTGCCTGAAGCTGCTGGACCAGGTAGCCTCCGAGCGTCAGACGCTGGTGACCGCGGAGAGCAACCCGTCACTACGCCAGGCACGGCGCAGCGATCGACGAAGGACGCGGTTTGGGATAAGAGGAGAGAAACGCGATGAGATGGAATGGTTGGTCAGGGCTGGCGGTCTTGTTCACGATGCTCTCGCCGGCGGCATTCGCCTCGGTGACGCCTTACCCCGCCTGGCCGGGGGCCGCGCCGAGCCTGGCGTACAAGGTGACGGTGGATGGGCAGCCGGTCTTTGTGCATCGCCTGCCCACCTACAACCAGTTTCAATGGATGGACCATGCCAGCTTCTCGATGAGCGGCAAGGCGCATGTGACGATTACCTCGCTCGTCAACCAGCGGAATATCGTCACCTGCTCCATCCGGCCGCTGGCCTACACGATTCATCCCCAGATCAGCGGCAACACGATCAGCTTCGATCTCGACCAGCCGCGCTACCTGGTCCTCTTCTTCAACGAGGAGCCGACCTTCCAAAGCCCCGGCCTGCTGCTCTTTGCCGAACCCGAGGAGAAGAACGCGCCCCGGCCCGGCGATCCCGGAGTGGTGAACATCCTGGATTACAAGGTGGACAAGACGGGCAAGACGCTGGAGACCGAGAAGATCAACCGGGCGATTCGTGAGATCAGCGCAAGGCCCGGAGGCGGCGTACTGTATTTTCCCGCCGGAGTTTATCTTTCGGGAACTGTCGTGATGCAGAGCAATGTGAGACTATATCTCGATTTGGGGGCGCTGATTCGCGGCTCGCGCCTAAGCGCGGATTACGCCTCGCCGCCCGCGCCCGCCGGAACCAGGCCGCTGAACCGGGCGTTTTTTGTCTTCAATCACGTGGAGAATGCCGGCCTGGAGGGCCGAGGCGCCATCGACATGGAGGGCTACCCGTGGCTGTGGCACGACTTTCAGCCCGACGCGGGCGACGGAAAGGCGCGGACGGAGGAGGGGCTGGTCAGCGATCCGCACGGGCCGGGAATCAAGGGCTACATCGTCAGCAACTGCCGGAATATCACCTTCGAGGGGCTGTTGCTGCTGCGCTCCGCCTACTGGACCGTGACCGTGAGCGACACGGAGAACTTTACCGCGCAAAACATCAAGATCGTGAACCGCAAGCAGCAGTACCACGACGACGCCTTCGACCTGACCGGCAACACCAAACATGTTTTGATTCAAGACAGCTTCGCCATGACCATGGACGATACCTTTGCCTTTTACGGCGGCAAGCGCTCGACGGTGGAGGACGTGACGGTGAAGGGATTCGTGAATTACACCTATACCTCGGCGCTGGCCATCGGCTACGGAGGCGCGCCGAATATCGCGCGCCTGCGCTTCGAGGACGTGCACTTTGTGACCAACCAGAACAAGTTCGCCATCTGGATTCAGATGACGCCCAAGTATTTTATCGGGAAGGGATACACGGAGGGGCTGAAATCGAGCGACGCCGTGACGCTGAACGACTTCAAGTTTGTGAACACGACCTTCGAGGACGACGGCGGGCACATCTACATCGACGGCGGAGAGGCGAAGCTGACGAACTTTGTCTTCGAGAACTGCGCCTTCGGCCGGGCGACCCGGCCGGGCGATCTGATGGGGGACGGCGTTGGGCCCATCCTGTTCAAGAACGTCCGGATGAAGGGAGAAGCGATTCGGAGCGTGGACGAGCTGAAGCGGGCGGGGTATGAGGTATACGTGCCGGTGAAGTTTGAGCCGTAAGGCGCTCCGGGGCGCGAGCGGTTCACCAATCCGTGTAGAGTGAGCGTGGGCCGGGAGGCCGGCGCTACAAATTCTCGCTGGGATTGGCAATGGCTAACGACAACAGGATTGACTCGATACCCATTGGAGAGATGCTTTAGCCCGGCTGTTTGGGCTTGAAGTAGCACGTCCCCCCGGCCAGAACCGGGGTCCAGATGGAGGGGTCTGCGGGCTGCTCGGTCGATCCGAGGAAGAGGAAGCCGTCGGGCGCCAGCAGGCGGTGAATGCCGGCGAGCAGGCTTTTGCGCGTCTCCGATGAGAAATACAGCATCACGTTGCGCAGGAAGACGAGATCGAAGCGATCGCTGGAACGGCGGAAGGCCAGTTCCGGCGTACATAGGTTGGCCTGGCGGAAGTTGCACATCTGCTGCAGATCCTGCCGGATGACCCAGTCTTCGTCCACGCGGTCGAAGTAGCGAACGACATGGCGCGCGGGAAGGCCGCGGTTGATCTCGATGCGGTGATAGCGGCCGGCCTGGGCGCGCTCCACCACCTCCGCGCATATGTCGGTGCCCTCGACGCGGATATCCCATTTGGCAAGCAGGGGAAAGTGCTCGCGCATCAACATGCAGAGGCTATACGCCTCCTGGCCGGTGGCGCAGGCGGCGCTCCAGAAGCGCAGGCAGCGCGAGGTCTTACGGGCTTCCATGAGTTTGGGCAGCAGATCGGTTCTCAACAGCTCGAAGGGGCGGCCGTCGCGAAAGAAGCTGGTTTCGTTGATGGTCATGGCCTCCGCGACAGCCCGTTCGAGCGCCGGGTTCGCGCCCAGGCGAAGATGCTGTACAAGTTCGCCCAGGTGGGCCATGCCCAGGCTGCGCAACAGCCTGGCCAGGCGCGTTGTAAACAGATAGTCGCGCGAGGGATCGAGCACGTTTTGCGAGTGCCCGAAGACGAGTTGGCGAAGGTAGCCGTAATCGACGCCTGGGGTTATTTGCATTGCATAACCGCCGATTCTCGAAGCTCGCGGACTTCGCTGTGCGTCAGGCCGGCCATGCGGAGGATCTCAAGGCCGATGGCGTTCAGCGGCAGCACCTTGTGCGCCAGGCCGGCATGGGCCACGGCGCCGGGCATTCCCCACACCGCGCTGGTGGCCTGGTCCTGAACCAGCACGCTGCCGCCATGTTCGCGGACGATTCGGCAACCGATCAACCCGTCCGATCCCATGCCGGTGAGCACCACCGCCAGCACACCCGCGCCGTAGACCGCAACCGCCGAACGAAAGAGCGCGTCCACCGAGGGGCGGCAGTGATTCTCCAACGGGCCCTGGTTCAGATGCAATGTGGCCGGGAAGCCGGCGCGCGAGGCTGGCCGCACTTCCAGGTGCCAGTTGCCGCGGGCAATATAGACGGTTCCCGCGCGCACCGCGTCGCCTTCGGCCGACTCGCGCACGCGCAGCCGGCATTTGAGGCTCAACTGCTTGGCAAGCAACTTGGTGAACAACTCCGGCATGTGCTGCACGATCACGACCGGAAGGGGAAAGTCGGCCGGAAGAACGGATAGCAGAACGTCAAGCGCCGCCGGGCCCCCGGTGGAGACGCCGATGGCCAGCACCCTGGGAATGGAGGAAACCGGCTGCGCCGTAAAGGGCGGCGCCAGAGGCAGCATGGGCGCCGGGTGCGTTGCGCCGGGCGGCAAGGCATGCGGGTGAACGGTAAGCGCATGAATCTTCGGAATCAGCTCCTGGGCCAGCGTCTGAATGGCCGCCTCGCGGCTGGATTGTCCCGAGGGCTTGGCCACATAGTCGGTGGCGCCGCCGGCCAGGGCCTCGATGGTCACGCTGGCCCCGCGCTGGGTAAGCGAACTGCACATGATAACCGGCATTTTGTATCCCCGGGCGCGCAGTTCCCTCAGGGTAGCCAACCCATCCATCACCGGCATCTCGACATCCAGCAGAACCAGATCGGGTCGCAGATTTTCAACGGCTCTCAAGGCGGATTCGCCGTCCGCCGCGGTTGCGGCCACTTCCAGGCCGGTCTCAGCGCCAATGACCGAGCGCAGCACGCTGCGCATCACGATGGAGTCGTCCACGATCAGAATCTGGGGCCTGCGGCTGGAGGTCATCGCTCAGGCCTCCGTCAAGCCGAGCAGGGAGAGCTTTTCGGTGAGCGCCTCAGTGTTGAAGGGCTTCATCAGGTATTCGTCGGCGCCGGCATCCAGCGCGCGAACGATGAACTCGTTCTCGGTCTCCGTGGTCACCATCATCACCTTCATGCCGCCGAATCCCCCCGCGCGCAGTTTTTTGAGCATCTCCAGCCCGTTCATCACCGGCATGTTCCAGTTCAGCAGCGCAAGGTCGAAGGGCAACCCCGCGTTCAGCCGGTCAAGGCCGGCCTGGCCGTCGCCCGCCTCCTCGCATTCGATGCCCTTCTCCTCGAGCAGGCGGCGCAGATGGGCCCTGGCGGAGTGGGAATCGTCTACGATCAGTGCGCGCATGACGGCCTCCAGTCGCAATCCGGCTACCCGGCCTGAGCCGCGCCCAGGCGCATGGGGGCAAGCCGTTCCGGATCGAGCATCACCAGCAGGCCGTCCTCCAGTTTGTAGGCTCCGGCAAACAAGGCCTTCCGGCGCTCGTCGAGTATCGAGGGATTGGGCTCGTGGCCGGCCGAGGAAACCGTCAGCACTTTGCCCACCTTGTCCACCAGCAGCCCAAAGCATCCCTCCGGGCTCTCCAAAACCAGGATGTCTTGCGGCCCGTCCTTGGGCGGCAAATCCAGCAGTTGGCGCAGGCTGATCGTCGTCAGCACGTCGCCCCGGTAATGAATCAACCCGCCCACAAATCCAGGGGCCAGCGGAACCGGTTGCGGCCGGGCCGAGCCCACAATCTCCAATATGTGCGCAATGGGCACGCCGAATAGCGTCTGCCCCACGCGCACGGAACACATCTCCACCAAAGCCGCGGCTTCCACCTTGCGCTTCGATCCTGTCGTTGTCGTGCTCATGCCGCCGTCTCCGCCATCTGGCTCCATTCGCCGGGCGCCGCTTCCTCAACCGGCAGCGGGGGCGCGCCGGTCAAGTCAACCACGCTGGTGACGAGATTCTTCAAGAGGGTTACGCCGCCGGTGTGCTGGCTCGAGCCGGCCTCGAAGAGACCTCCGCCGGCGGCCACATCCAGCACATGCGAGACCGCGATGCCGACTTGACGGTTGCCGGCGCGGCAAACCACCACCACGATCTGGGCATCGGGATTGTGGGGATTGCCCTGGGCCGCGGCCAATACCCCGCCCGAATCCTCCACCGGCAGCAATTGGCCCTCAAAGTTCAACACCGGCCGATAGCCGATGTACTCGATGCGCGAAACCGGGAGCTGTTCGATGCGCAGCACGTCGGCCAGCGGCACCGCGGCCCGCCGATCGGCCACTTCCACCAGCAGGTACTCCACCTCCTTGGCGGCATCGCCGCCCTTCTGCCCTTCCGCGGCGCGCGCGCTCTCTTCGTCGGCGCTCATGTTTACCCCGGCCTTGGCGGCGATCGCTCCCGGATCGAGAATCAGAGCCAGATCCGCATTCCCCAGCACGGTTGCGCCCGAATAGATGCCAATCTCCTTGAGCACCGCGTTGAGCGGCTTGACGACGATCTCCTCGGGATCGGCGAGCCCCTCCACCACCAGGCCGTAGCGCCGCCCGTCGGCATCCAGAACCGCGATGAAGTTGTGCCGTTCGGCGGCATCCCTGAGCTCGCCGCCGGGCGCCAGCATCCGGTCAAGAAAGACCAGCGGCAGCAGCTTGCCGCGCAGCCGGTAAAGCGGCGCGCCATCTATCCACTCGATCGCCGTAGCGGCCTGGCGCGGAGGAATGTGGACCAATTCGGAGAGCGCGCCCTGGGGCAGCGCGAAGCTCTGATTCACGCTGCGCACGATGAGCGCGGGAATGATGGCCAGCGTGAGCGGAATGCGCAGCCTCAGCGTGGTTCCCTTGCCGGCGCGCGAGTCGATCTCGACTTTGCCGCCGATCTTTTCCACGTTGTTGCGGACCACATCCATCCCCACGCCGCGGCCGCTCACGTTGGTGATCGCGGCGGCGGTCGAGAAGCCGGGCAGAAAGATCAGTTGCAGCAGCTCGCGGTCGGCCAGGCTTGCAGCCCGCTCCGCGGTAATCAGCCCGCGCTCGATAGCCTTCTGGCGCACCTTTTCGACGGCAATGCCGGCGCCATCGTCGGAGATCTCGATAATGACGTGGCTGCCCTCGTGGGCGGCCCGCAGCTTCAGGGTTCCCTCGGGGTCCTTGCCGGCGGCCTGGCGCTCTTCCGGCGGCTCGATGCCGTGGTCGAGCGCGTTGCGCACCGCGTGAGTCAGCGGGTCCTTGATGGCTTCCAGCAGGCTCTTGTCCAGTTCCGTCTCCTGGCCCTCCAACTGCAAGCGGACGCGGCGGCCCAGCGTCTGGGAGAGATCCCGGACCATGCGCGGCAACTTCGAGAAGATATTCGAAACCGGCTGCATCCGGGCCTTCATCACGCTCTCGCGCAGATCGGCCGTCACCATGTCCAGCCGCCGCGAGAGCATGGTCAGGTTGGGATCGGCCGCGGTGGCCTGCAGCACCTGATTGCGGGTCAACACCAGCTCGCCCACCAGGTTCATCATCCGGTTCAGCAGCGTCACGTCCACGCGCAATGAGCTTTCAGCGGCCGTTTCAGCCCCTGGGGCGCGCGGCCTGACGGCTGCCACCGGAGGCGGCTTGGTCTCCGGCGCAGCCTCCGCGGGCTCCTCCTGGGGCATGGCGGCCGGGGCTGGCAGAGGGGGTGGCAGGGCCGGGGATTCGATGGGAGGGGCGGTCGCTCGGGCGGGGGTCTTCGAAGCGCCGGCCCGCGCGCGAACCGGCCGCTTGGTTTGCGCCGGGGTCTGCAACTCTTCCATCTGGCCGATCAGTTCGGCATCTTCTCCGGCGCCCTCGTTGCCTTCCCCCTCGATGGTCTTCAGAATGGCGCGCAGGCCGTCCAGCAGCCGCAACAGCCCGGTGATCGTCGGGCGATCCGCGGCCAGCTTGCCATCGCGCAAAAGGCCCAGCAGATTCTCTCCGGTGTGGGCCAGCTTCTCCAGCCGCCTGAAGCCGAGAAACCCGGTGGTTCCCTTGATCGTATGCACGGAACGAAAGATCTCGGCCAGCAGAGCGGTATCCTGCGGCCGCTCTTCCAGATCGGTCAGACCGCGCTCCATGCGGTCCAGCCCTTCCTGGCTCTCGATCAAGAACTCCCTCGTCAAATCATCCATCGCATACACTCATCCGGCCGTCCGGGATCGAGTCCTTCGGCGCGACAGGTCCTAGCAGCCTTTATCGGAAAGAAAGATGCGCAACTTGAGGCGCGGTATTTGTTCCCGGAAGGAAATCAAGTCCGTGCGAGACCGGAATGACTGTTCATGGGCGAGCGGCGAGTTGCCGCTCCGGAGGCTTCAAGCCCATCCCAGGCTCCTGAAAGACCTCTCTCCGTTTAGACTGATTGCACCGCGATGAAAGACGCCCTCTACGTCTCCAAAGAGAACTACCTCAAAGCCATCCTGGAAGCCGAGGCGGAGGGCCACCAGGTCATTCCGGCCACGTTGGCGCATTGGCTTGAGGTCTCGGCGCCGGCGGTGACCATGGCGCTCAAACGGCTGAAGCGCGACGGCCTGGCGATGGTGGGCGCGGACGGCATTGTGCGCCTGACCGAAGCCGGGCGCGAGACAGCCTATCGCACCGCCCTGCGCCACCACCTCATCGAGCGCATGTTAAGCGAGATCTTCGGCATGGAGTGGCATGAGATCCACGAGGAGGCGGAGCGGCTGGAGCACGCCGTCTCCCCGGTCTTTGAAACCAAACTCCGGGAGAAGCTGGGCGAGGGCGGCGCCTGTCCCCACGGCAACTTCGTGTTGCCGGAAAGCCCGGCGAAGCGCAAGAAGCGCGGCGAAACGCCGCTCTCCGAGGCCGTCCAGGGCCAGCGCTACACCGTCATCAGCCTCCAGGAGCGCGACCCCAAGCTGCTTCTCTTTCTCCACCAGGCGGGCATCGGCCCCGGTCAGAGCCTGCGCGTTCTCAGCCAAAACTACGATCAAACCGTTTCGATTGAGCTGCCTGCGGGAAATTGCATTCTGGGGCACCCGGCCGCCGAGGCGGTCTGGCTGCGGCCAGCGGTGGCTAGTAATTCAATGTAAGAAAATACATTAACCACAGTTAACTTGTTGTGGCATACTCGATTCTATGAGCCTGACGGAGTTCTCCCCATTGCCCGTTCTCCCTGGCCTGGCGCCGGACCCCGAGCACCTGGTGCCTTCGCTGCCGGAGGTTCATGCGACGGTGCGTCTCTCCCGGTCGCCGCGGTTCTGGCGGCGGCTCCTGGGCTTCCTCGGCCCCGGATTCCTGATCTCGGTGGGCTATATGGACCCCGGCAACTGGGCCACCGACATCGCCGGCGGCTCGCGCTTCGGCTATACGCTGCTGTTCGTCATCATGGCCTCGAACCTGATGGCCATTCTGCTGCAGAGCCTCTCGCTCAAGCTGGGCATCGCCACCGAGCGCGACCTGGCGCAGCTTTGCCACCAGAGTTACGGCCCCAGGGTGAGCTACGCCCTCTGGGTGGGCGCGGAGATCGCCATCGCCGCCTGCGACATGGCCGAGGTCATCGGTTCGGCCATCGCGCTGAACCTGCTCTTCCACATTCCGCTCTTCTACGGCGTGCTCATCACCGGGCTCGACGTGCTGCTGATCCTGTTGATGCAGCGCTGGGGCTTCCGCTATGTGGAGGCGCTGGTGATCGCCCTCATCGGCACCATCATCGTCCTGTTCGGCGTGCAGATGTTTCTCTCCAAGCCGGAGTACTGGCCGGTATTGAAGAATCTCTTCATTCCCTCGCCCTCCATCGTCACCAATCCCGACATGCTGTACATCGCCATCGGGATTCTGGGCGCCACGGTGATGCCGCACAACCTCTACCTTCACTCCTCCATCGTGCAGAGCCGCCGTTACAAGCGCACGCCGGAAGGCAAGCGCGAGGCCATCTTCATGGCCAATATCGACTCCATGCTGGCGCTCACGGTGGCGTTGTTTGTGAACGCGGCCATTCTCGTCATGGCGGCGGCGGTCTTCCATCGCAGCGGCCACTTCGAGGTTGCGGCCATCCAGGACGCTTACAAGATGCTCAGCCCGCTGGTGGGCGCTGCCGGAGCCAGCACCCTCTTTGCCATTGCCCTGCTGGCCAGCGGACAGAACTCGTCGATCACCGGGACGCTGGCCGGACAGGTGGTGATGGAGGGCTTTATCCACTTCAAGCTCTCTCCCTGGCTGCGCCGGCTCATCACCCGCTCGCTGGCCATCATCCCCACCATCATCGTGGTTGCGATTACCGGCGAACAGGGCACGGAGAAGCTGCTGATCCTGAGCCAGGTGATTCTCTCCTTGCAGTTGAGCTTCGCCGTCATTCCGCTGGTGATCTTCACCGGCAGCCGCAAGAAGATGGGCGAGTTTGTGAACAGCCGCGGCTTGCAAGCGCTGGCCTGGTTCACGGCCGCGCTCATCGCCGGATTGAATGGATGGTTCCTGGCTATGATGTTTCGCTGACCACTGACAACTGACAACTGTCGTACCATGGTTTCCATGCACGTTCTCTCCGCCGCCGGGATGCAGGCCTGCGACCGCTTGACGGCCGAACGGTATGGGATTCCCTCGCTGGAGCTGATGCGGGCGGCCTCGGCGGCCGTGGCGGCCTTCGCGCGACAACAGTTTCCGCTGGCGCGGCGGGTCACGGTCCTCTGCGGACGCGGCAACAACGGCGGCGACGGCATGATGGCCGCGCGTCTGCTGGCCTCGCGTGGCCTGGAGGTGACCACCCTGCTGCTGGGCAAGCCCGATGCTCTGAAGGGCGACGCCGCCCAGGCATGGCTGGAGTTGACCAGTCCCGCGCACGGCCTGATTCACGTCGTCAACTCAGCGGAAGAGCTGGCCCGGCACAGCGATGCGCTCAACTGCGATCTGCTTGTGGACGCCGTGGTGGGCACGGGCTTCAATCCTCCGCTGAAAGGGCTGACGCTGGCGGTGTTGGATTGGGTGAAGGCCGGCAGGGAGTCTGACCCTTCCCACCCTAGCGACAAAAACAAAAACCTCGCGAGGGTGGGGCACCCGGCGCCGGTCCTGGCCGTCGATTTGCCCTCCGGCTGGCCGGCCGACGAGATCGGCGCCACGGCACCCGGGCCGGTCTTTCCCGCCGATGCCGTAATCACCTTCACCGCGCCCAAGCCGGCGCATCTCTTTGGCCAACTGACCCGCCATTGGGAGCAGCCCGTCGTGGTCGCGCCCATCGGCTCGCCGGATGAGGCGATTGTCTCGGATCTGAAACTCGACTGGGCCGGTTCGGCGCTCTCGCTCGTGCAGGCGCCGAGGGCGGCCTCAGCCAACAAGGGCAACTTCGGGCATGTGCTGGTTGTAGGCGGATCGACAGGCAAGTCCGGCGCGCCGGCCATGGCGGCTTTGGCCGCGCTGCGGGCTGGAGCTGGCCTGGTGACGGCGGCTGTTCCCGCTCCGGCGCTGGCATCGGCGGCCTCGCTTGCGCCGGAGTTGATGACCTGGCCGCTGGCGGCGACCGCGGCGGGCCAAATTTCGGCGGAAAACCTGGCCCCGGAAGAGATAGCGGCGCTCACGGCCGGCAAAACCGTGCTGGCCATCGGTCCCGGCCTGGGCCAGAGCCCGGAGACGGTCAAATTCACCACCGGACTTCTCTCCGCGACAAAAATTCCAGCGGTGATCGACGCCGACGCACTGAATATACTGGCCGCCAAGCCGGTGCTGCTGGCAAAGTTGGCCAAGGGCCGCACACTGGTGCTCACGCCGCATCCGGGCGAGATGGCCAGGCTGGCCGGCATCACCGTTCCCGAAGTGCAGGCCGGCCGGCTGGCGGTGGCGCGCGGCTTTGCCCAGCGAGTGGGCGTCACGCTGGTGCTCAAGGGCGCGCGAACCCTCATCGCCCATCCCGACGGCCGCGTGGCCGTGAATACCACCGGCAATCCGGGCATGGCCAAGGGCGGCAGCGGCGACCTGCTCACCGGCCTGATAGCCGGCTTGCTGGCGCAGTACCCCGCGAACGCGGCGCTGGCCGTCGAGGCGGCGGTCTATCTGCATGGACTGGCCGGCGACCTGGCGGTGCGCGAGGCCGACGAGCACACCCTGTTGGCCACCGACAGCCTTGCACAGCTTTCCCGGGCCTTTCGCTTTCGTTCGCGCGGGCCGAACGGGTATCTTTGGTTGCAGGGGCTGCCGGCTGAGGCCTTGCAGGCAGCAGCCCTTCAAGAGGCCACGCGATGAGTCAAGCCGCCCCTTCCGTCGAAGACCGGATCTACGAGTTCACCACCCACAGCGGCGTGGATACCGTCGAGGTAGGACGCAAGCTGGCCCATTTGATCGCGCCGCCGCAACTGCTGATCCTGCGCGGGGAGCTGGGCACCGGCAAAACCACGCTGGTGAAGGGCATTGCCGAGGCTCTGGATGCCGCCGAGGCCGACGAGGTGACCAGCCCCACCTTCACGCTGATCCACGAGTACGATGGCGCCCTGGACGGCAGGCCGGTGAAGCTCTATCACCTGGATGTATACCGCCTGGAAGGCGAACGGCAACTGGAGACGCTGGGCCTGGACGAGTTGCGAACTCCCGACGCGCTGATACTGATCGAGTGGGGCGAAAAGTTCAAGAGCATCCGCAAGAAATCTACCGGCGAGATTGTGATCGGCTCGGCCGGCGGCGACGCGCGCAAGATTACGGTGACGCTGAAGGAGTAGCGGAGTTAGCGGCGTACTCCCTTCCGGCGTGCCGAGAGACCATGAATCGAATCTCATTCGACGAAGTGCTGGAGACGCTCGCCGGCGTTCTGCTGAAGCTGGGCTTCACAGCAGAGCGCGCGCAAGCCTGTGCGCGGCTCTTCGCCGAGACCACTTGCGACGGCGTCTACACGCATGGCGTCAACCGCTTCCCCCGCTTCGTGGCCATGGTGCGGAACGGCAGCATCGATGTGAATGCGGAGCCGCGGCTTCTGGCCCGCTTCGGCGCGCTGGAGCGATGGGATGGCTGCAAAGGCCCCGGCAACCTGAACGCGCAGGCCGCGATGGAACGGGCCATGGCGCTCGGCCGCGCGCATGGAGTGGGATGCGTGAGCCTGGCCAACACCAACCACTGGATGCGCGGCGGAAGCTACGGCTGGCAGGCGGCGGAGGCAGGGCTGATCGGCATCTGCTGGACCAACACCATGCCCAACCTGCCGCCCTGGGGCGGGGCGGAGCCGGCGATCGGAAACAATCCTCTGGTGATTGCGGCGCCGCGTGAGGAGGGAGCTGTGGTGCTGGATATGGCGATCTCGCAGTTTTCTTATGGAACGCTTGAAAGCTACAGAGAGCGAGGCGAGATGCTGCCGGTGGACGGGGGCTTCGACGCGGAAGGCATCCTGACGCGCGACCCCGCCTCCATCGAGCGTTCGCAGCGGCCGCTGCCCGTCGGATACTGGAAGGGCTCCGGGCTTTCCATCATGCTGGACATGATCGCCGCCATGGTCTCGCTGGGCCAGGCAACCCACCAGCTTTCCACCGATCCTTTGCTTGAGACCGGCCTCTCGCAGATCTTTCTGGCTATTCATCCAGAGGCACTCGGAGCTTTGCCGGAAGTTTCACGGATCGCCGACAAGATTGTCGCTTCAGTGCATAACTGCCCACCCGCGCAGGAGGGCAAGCAGATACGCTACCCCGGAGAGAGGACGCTGCACATCCGCGCGGAGAACCTCAAACTCGGGCTTCCCGTGGAGCCGGCGGCCTGGGCGCGGATAACATCCATGTAACTCGCCGGTTCGATGGAGTGACGCGGTTATCGCCATGCGTCTTATTTCCGTGGAGTTCAGACTTTTTGCACCCCGCCCGGCTGCCGATTCTCTTCCCGCGCGTCGAACGCTCGACCCTTCCATTCCCTTCCGGTCATGCTCCGCCCCGGTAAACTGCTCAGTGAGGTATTTTGTGTTTCGCATTGTCCCTTTCGTTCTGCTTATCGCCTCGGCCGCCGGGTGCGCCCAAGACTCCGCTCCGAAGCCGCACCAGCAAATCCCCGCCTCCACCGCGAGTCTGCCCGTTCCCCAACCCCTTTCTGGCCAGGTGGCGGAGGCCGAGGCGGCCATCGTCAACTCCGACTGGAAGGCTGCCGCGGCCAAACTGGACGCCTGGCTGGCCGCGCATCCCACCGACGCGCGCGCCCTTTTCGACGCCGGCTACGTGGCCGATGCTCAGAGCCGGCTGGACGATGCCGCGGCCCTCTATCGCCGGGCCGCCGATGCCAATCCTCAGTCGTTTGAGGCGCATCTCTCGCTGGGGCTGCTGCTGGCCCGGCTGGGCAAGCCGGCCGATGCCCGGCCGGAACTGACCGCGGCCACCACCCTGGACCCCGGCGAGGCCGGAGCCGCCGTGAAGGCCCGCGCCTGGCGCGCTCTGGCGGAGATCGACCGCTCCGGCGATCCGGCCGATGCGTCGAATGATTTGCTTGAGGCCCTCAAGCTCTCGCCCGAAACCCCGGCCGATACGCTGCTGGCCGCCGGACTCGCCGAAGAGGCCGGCCACTACGAAGCCGCGGAAACGGCCTACCGCCGGGTCCTGGCCAAGGATCCCAAATCGGCGCCGGCCAATGCCGGCCTAGCCCACCTGATGATCGCGCGCAAGCAGTACCCCGAAGCCGAATCCCTGCTCCGCGCCGCCCTAGCGAACGCGCCCGGCGACCCCGCTCTCACCGCGCAACTGGCCACCGTGCTGGCCGCCGAGGACAAGGCCGAGGCCCTGCCGCTGATCCAGAAGCTGCACGAAGCACAGCCCGCCGACGCGGCCATCACCCGTATGTTGGCCGAGGTGCTGGCCGTGGCCGGCGATGCCGCCGGCTCCGACCATCTCTATGCCGGATTGCTGGCGGCCAACCCCAACGACCCGGTCCTCTGGATCGCCCACGGCCAGAACCTGATCCGCCAACTCAAATACGCGGAGGCCTTTGCAGCCTTCGATAAAGCCACCCAGCTCGCTCCGGCCAACCCAGACGGCTGGAGCGGCCTGGCCTTTGCGGCATCCCGCACCAACCAGCCTTCTGTTACACTGCACGCTCTTACCATGCGGTCAAAATATCTGCCGGAAATCCCATCCACCTACTTCCTTTGGGCGACGGCATACGATACGCTTCACAACAAGACGGCGGCGGCAAGCTACTACCATCGCTTCCTGGATTTGTCCGCCGGCAAGTTCCCGGATCAGGAATGGCAGGCGCGTCAACGTCTCATATTGCTCGAAAACAAGAAGTGAGACGTGCAACGATGCGAAGTTGAAAGCGGTTTTCCCTCCGAACGGCGCCGCGGTAATCGAGCTGGTGAGCAGGCAAGTCGTTGGGCTTGCCTGATTTCATTCCACGCTCCGGTCATTACGGCCTGAGGCAACGCCGCGGATGCGGAGGTCCGTCATGCGGTCCCTGGTACCGTTCGCAACCCTCGTCCTTCTCGCAGTTTCCGCGGCGCCGGCTCGTGCCTCCGGATTCGACGACAACCCCCCCGACCAGCAAAGCATTGATGCGCTTCAAATCAAAGCCAGCCATGCCCAGCCGCGCGAGCAATGCTATCTGTACGCGCAACTGGTGCATGAGATGACCGAATTCAGCCTCCGCCGGTACGCTGCCGGGGACGTGGAAAAGGCCTCCGATCTGCTCAAGCAGATCCAGCCGTTGACGCGCAAAATCCATCTCTCCGTGGCCGACAGAGACAAACGCTTGAAGAGCGCGGAGATGCTGCTGCGCCACACCGCCTTTCGCCTCACCGAGATGCTGCATACCAGCAGTTTTGAAGACCGTACGCTGGTCGAGCAGACTTTGGCGCAGGTCAACCAGGCGCAATCCGAAGCCATGATGCAAGTCTTCCGCAACCCGTAGAGAGATGCGCCTGGGGTGGCCTCTCCGGACCTTCCTGAAAGAGTCCTTGGCCTTTCCCCGCCATAATCGCCTGTGTTTCAATGGGAGCGGTCCGAGGGGGTAAATCCATGCATCGGATGCGCTTTTGTGCCGCAATCCTGGCCTGCCTGTTCTGGGCGTTGCCGCTCCACGCGCAAAAGGAAAAGCGCGAGCCGTTGACCGCCGCCCAGATCGAAGAGATCCGCGAAGCGGGAATCGATCCGGATGGCCGAGTCAAGCTCTACGCGAAGTTTCTGGACGAACATGCTGACCTCATCAAAGGGCTCGCCAACCGCGCCAAATCCGCCGCGCGCAGCCGCCGCCTGGACGACGAACTCCAGGACTTTACCGCGCTGATGGACGAGTTGGGCGACAATCTCGACGTTTTCTCCGGCCGCAAGGCCGACATCCGCAAGTCTTTGAAACCGCTGACCGAAGCCACCCAGCGATGGCTGGGGATTCTGCACGCGCTGGCTGGCGAGCCGGGCTTCGACCTGGCCCGCAAGGAAGCGATCGAGAGCGGCGAGGAGCTGGCTGAAGAGGCCAAGCGCCTGCTCCAGGAACAGACCGAATACTTCAACCTGCACAAAGACGAAGCTGGCCAGGATAGGGCGGAGCCGAAGTGATGAAAAGCAGGGAGCAGGGAACAGGGGTTAGGGAATAGAAGAACGGAGGCGGGAAGATCTTGTGAGCTTTTTTGAAGTCAGTTCGGTACGCCTCCGCTGACTTGCTGACTTAGCATACTTGCTGTTACTACCCCTTACTCCCTACTCCTATTCAGGGCAATCGCATGAACGTCAGATGAAGGCCTGATGGCGGCTCGTTCCGCCCCTACGGGGCTGGCGGATTCGGTTATGCTGCTTACCCAGGACTGCGCTGCGCTTGTCCTGGGCTATTTTCCTTCACTCCCTCCGGGAGGAGATGCGGGATTTGACCGGCTGGGCAAGTTATGCTGCTTACCCAGGACTGCGCTG
>Ga0182011_10002251_pt1 | contig 16386 bp, 17 predicted proteins | sample 711E1DmetaG_FD_120481 | JGI IMG/M metagenome (GOLD analysis project Ga0182011, IMG submission 120481) | Permafrost microbial communities from Stordalen Mire, Sweden - 711E1D metaG | ecosystem: Environmental > Terrestrial > Soil > Wetlands > Permafrost | place: Sweden: Stordalen | collected... | reverse complement strand
GGCGAAATGCTGATAAAAGAGGCTAAATGGAGGAAGAATTGGTCCAAAAACGACCATAAATATTGAAAATATTAACATAGGAATTTAAAGCCCTGCTAATTGGTACTAAATCGAAACCCTCTGGTATAAAAACATTATTGCAGTGATGTTTTAGGCGAGTCAAGCACCGATCCACAGTGCCCACCTCATCATAGGGACCGACCACCGTAGTGGCGGCCTTGATCCGCCTTGCGCCATCACACAGGCAACAGCGAGACAGCACTGGAATTGGACACAGCACCCTTCTTACGGGGACACGTCATCAGAGATGAAGAGTCTGCTCCCGTTTCGCCTGCACACATTTCGATTCTTGCCGCACTCACACAAGAGCTGAACGAGGGTTCGCTAGAATCTCACACTCGGCCGAAGACTTCGCAATTAAGCGAGGCGCTCTATTCTAGGAGCTTAATCGGCTACAGCCTTATCTTGCGACAAACTCCTTACATAATCTTTATAGATTATACAGTTTTCGGCTGAAAAGGGATTAAAGAACTTGGTCCTGGCTGTGCACTTGAACATGATTTCTGGATCCCAGCGCTCTCGCTCAGCACACACTGCTTGCCCTTTAATCCCTGTAGCTCCCCTACTTATCTATGGAAATTGAACTCCACCCTGCAGTCCCCCTGATCCCAGAGACCATCAATGTCCTTTTCGCTACCTTTTGAAATGCTCGTCGAAGCATTGAACAGTCGCCTCAACCTCCCGTAACAACCTCTACATTTGCGGAAACTACTCCCGCATCCGCATCCTCAGTCGACTTGATCGCGACTTAACAGAGCTGGAGATTTGCAGGGGTAACAGTACATGAGCACAGCCAGGATCGCAAGAATGAGGATAATTCCCTAAATCAGGATCTTGTTGGTCATCCTGCTCATTTCCCGGACCGTCTCTCGGAGATCGCTGCCCTCTTCTTCAAGGGTCATTTTTGCAGCCACCAGTACGACTCCACGTTGGAGTCCTACCTCTTGAACCGTTCCAGCTTTATTGTCACAAGGTTGTGAGCATCGGGGCATTGCATCTCTATGGTATCTCCCTGCCACCAGGGCATGCTCCCGCCGAACTGGAAGGTTTGCAGGTTGGGGAAGATCTTGTGGTAAAAAAATCCACAAAGCCCGGCGGGATTATGGCAGCTTATCTCGAAGCTCTCGCCTACCGTGTGCCCGGCGCTGCAATTTCCTTTAATATCGGTTACAGTTGCCACGACTTTGTAACCCAATTCTGGATCCTTTGCCATCTTCTTGCCTCCTAAAATTAATGGATTCAACTTCGGCCCAATTGAAATAGCTTACCTCTACTGAAGCTGATCTTTTGCTCAGAGACGGGGCTCAAGCCTGCCTTCTCTGCTACTTCGGTTGTCTTTTCAAAAGCAGTTGCTGAAACATGGAGCCTGGGCTCAACAACGAGCAGCTTTCCTTTGGGTTTGAGTAGGGAGACAATCTCCATCAGGAACGCTTCCGCATTGGGCACTTCATGAACCATGTAGAAAGCCAACGCAAAATCCACCTTCTCAGAGACGCCAATCCTGTCAGGATCGCTCCAAAATCTCCGAGATTTTCTCTCTTACAACCTATATCCAGCCGCCTCTTCATATCTCTTCATATCTCTTCACCTCAGGCGGTATGTAGATCAATGCAACCCTGTCACACTACTCAGAAATCCATTAAAAAGAATCAAACGCTATAGTGCGGGAGACGGGATTCGAACCCGCGAACGCCTGCGCGACAAGGCCCTCAACCTTGCTCCTTTGACCTGGCTTGGAAACCCCCGCTCGAAATATGGGTTTGATCGGCTTGAAGCCGATCCGAATTCTAAGATAACTCTGCTAATTTGGCGTCTAAGTCCAGAGCTCGCTTACGAATCTCTGAAGCTGCCTTTGCCACCATATCTTTGGCTACCACGCATCCGCTGCCCTCAATGGAGACCACGAAGGAATCCAGGACGGGCGAGAGCGTTATGGCCGCGGCCTCACACGCTCCTATACAGAGCTTGCACAGAGAGCATTCAAGGATATTTGTAGCTTTCGCTCTGCCCTCTTCTATGACTAGAATATTGCGGGGGCAGACCTCGACGCACTTTCCGCATCCGTCACAGGCTTCGCTTATGGCCAAGCTCGGCAGATTCTTGTAGCCGCACAACGTTCCAGCCTGCCACTTGGTATGATCTTTGCCCACGCGTTTTGTAGCAAAGCCTTCCATGACCAGCTTCTCTCCATCACCTAAGATGACGATGGGAATCTTCTTGAAAGCGGACTTCACACCCAGATCGGTGAACTGAATGTCCTCGGAGTAGACCATGCCCGGCCCTTCCTTGGAGAGCATAAAATCCACTCTGCATCCCGGACAGCCTGCGCCGCCGCACTGGCACTCCTCCGGCTGGGAGAACACATCCAGGTCCTCTGCACGTAAGGGGACCTCTCCGATTCTTAGAGAGAGCTGCTCATCGAAAAGCACCGAAGTGTTGTCATAGAGGTTGATCTCATCTATGGCCAGCACCGGCACCTCACTCATGCATGCCCGGCGAATGCCATTGGCGAAAGCGGCTGTTACGCCGCTGAGGAGGTACCGGATGCGGTCCTCCTTCAGCTCAAGCAATTCGAACTTCAAGCTTTACACCCTTCGACCCCTCTTTCCTCCCTTGGGCTTCGTTCCATCGTGAGGTATGGGGGTCGCATCTTCAATCCTGCCTATCCTCAGTCCCGCTCGCGCCAGAGCGCGTATGGCTGCCTGAGCGCCAGGTCCTGGAGACCTCTGCTTGTTACCGCCGGGTGCGCGCACTTTAACGTGAACCCCGACAATTCCCTTATCCTTCACAGCGTCAGCGACCTGCATGGCCATCTGCATGGCTGTGTAGGGAGAACTCTCGTCCCTGGCTGCCTTTACCACCATGCCGCCCGAGATCTTCGCCAAGGTTTCGGCTCCGGTCTGGTCGGTAATAGTAATAATCGTGTTGTTAAAGGATGAGAATATATGGGCAATGCCCCATTTTCCTTCTGCCATTTATCCTTCCACCCTGGGTGTTCTGGATGCCCTTTCCGGATGGCCATCCTTGGCCATGGGGGAACCCATGTAATAGTCAATGCTCATTTCCTCGCCCCGCTTTACCAGATAGCCCGGCACATCTACTCTGCGCCCGGATACCTGGACATGGCCGTGAACGATGAACTGCCTGGCCTGCTTCAAAGAATTGGCGAGCCCTTGACGGTAGACTTGCGTCTGCAGTCTCCTCTCCAGAACGTCGTTGACCTTCATGGAGAGAATGGCGTCAAGATCACCTTCCTCTTTCAGCATTCCCAGCTTCTTGAGACGGTTGAGAATTGCTTCCGCTTGGGGAGGCGCCTGTCCCATAGATACTGCAGCGAGCATATTACGGCTGGCCTGTCTGTACTTCCTGAGCACAGCCTGAGCCTTCCAAAGCTCCCTCTTGTTGCGCAGTCCATAGGCCTTGACGACCTCTACTTCACCAGCGATGCGTTCCGCCTGCCAGGGAGTGCGTGGCCTGGCATACATCTTCCGATTCTTGCCTGGATATCCCATTTTTTACCACCTACTCCTTGGTTGCTGCGGGTGCAGCTGCTGGTGCTACTGCCTTTCGGCTAACGCCTACGATGGCGCCTGTTCGTCCACTGGATCTGGTTCTCTGGCCCCTCACACGCAGGCCGCGTTCATGCCTGATGCCCTTGTAGCTCCTCATCTTCTTCATGAGGTCCAGGTCTTCGCGAAGGGTCATATTGAGGTCCATGCCCATGACGTGGATATCGGTGCCGGTTTCAATGTCGCCGCGCCGGTTGACCATCCAGGGGGGCAGAATCTTGGTGGCGTCCTCTTCGATGACCTTCTTCAGCTTATCAATCTCCGAATCGGGAAGCAAACCGAGGGTGGCGAAGGGATCTACACCTGCTCTATCGGTAAACAGCTTGGCGCATCTGCGGCCCACACCTTTGATGCCCGTCAGGGCCATGTGGACCTGCTTCTTTCCGGCCAGGTCTGTATTGAGAATACGAACTATATGCCTGAGATCTTCATCTACGGCCTTTTTAACAGGCTTATCATCACCCTTTTTAGGCTTGGCCGCTTTCTCTTTTGTTACTTTCTCTTTTGGATCCTTATCTTTCGTTTCTTTATCTTTCGTCTCTTTCTCTTTTGCCAAGTTAGTCCTCCAGAAGTTTAGTACTTTCTGGATCAGCCCCGGGTCAGAGCCCGACGCCGCCCGCTTACCACGTAGTGGGGCGAATTAAATCCATTGAGCCAAAGTGAAGTTATGCTTCTCGTATAAAAGACTTATGAGGTTTTCAGCTCGATCTCGTTTTCCCTGGCCCACTCACGAAGCGCCTCTTCTTCTCTTTGGCTCGCAAAATCATACCAGCTCTGAAGGAGATCCTTCTGCTCCAGGAAGTCCTTGAACCTTCTGTAGGCGCCCCGACGGCTGAAGATCTGCTGGACGCTGTCAAGTTCGTCAGCCAAATGCTCCTCTGCAAATTCGAAGACAAGCCTTTCGCCTAGATCGAGATCGTTCTTATGGGGAATCTCTATGAAATGATCACAATCAAACTTGTCTTCATCCAGTTCATCGAAGGTCCCCATCTCGGAATGGTAGTATATTTCACCATTATCCAGGCAGAGAAGCGCTCTATTCATCCCGTATTCGTCTGAGCTTACGAAGAGGAAAGCGTCCTGGATTTCGTCGAATGTGGCCATCTTCACCTTTCCCCTCTGATCTACTTATCTTTATCTAAAATTTTTTCCAGCTCAGCCTTCCTCGCCTGAAGCTCGCTCAGTTTATGTTCGATTTCAGCTATCTCTTTCTTGATTTTCTTAAGCTCGGTCTTGCCTTTGGCTTTCTCCAGGTATTCCGATCCCAGCTCCGCCGTAATATACTCTTCGAGCTGGCGTCTCAGAACCTTGATAAAGGGGCTTCCCCATACCGATGCGTAGCGGAATTCAAGTTTGCCTGCCTCTATGCCTCTGATGATGAATTCCTGATCAACCGTGTACTCTTTTCTTGCCGTTTTATCGCTGAGCGTCGCGCCCTTCCGATTCCACTCGCCATATTCAGCCATCTATCCTCTTTTAGCATACCTTCATGCTATGATGGAAATCCCCAGAGCAAAAAGCCTGCCTATAATCAAGTTCTCGATCTCGCCAGCTCTCTTATCTTTTTGGAATCAGCTTCAAGCTTGTCCAATAATGGATCGTCCTTGAGAGCGCCAAAGTATTCGGACAAATCCGTTCCACTTTTTGGAGCCTTCTTATCCCGGTTGGCAGTTGAATGCATGCTGCGAATTTAAGTCTCAATTAGATAATGTCTTTTCTGCCTTGGAGATAGTCTGCAGCTTCATCGTTGCACCCCGCAGGGTGCGCCCCTGTGCCCCCCCCGAGGCCATCAGGCCGACTCGCGAGTTTCCCATGGAAAACTAAGTTCATGATGTAAAAGCAATTCGATTTTTCATTTGGGAAAGTGGATACAGTGGAGGACAGCTTTCTTACGGGGTGCCGCGAGTCGGCCCTGCGGGGCCTCCCGCGCTATGGTTGGGGCGCCGCTCAAGGCCGCGGCCGGCCGAGCGACGACGACGGCGGTTAAGCTGTAGACTAATCAAAAGTCACGATAGCTTCATATTATTATCATTCCTTCCATATAGAGAGCCGCCTGGCCTGATATCTTCACGCGCTCGCCTGCATGGGTACAGAAGAGCTCGCCACCCCGTTTCGAAACCTGGAAGGCATAAGAATCGTTCTTGCCAAGCTTTCCCGCCCAATAAGGAACCAGGACAGAGTGGCTGGAACCCGTAACCTGGTCCTCCGGTATGCCCAGGCGGGGAGCGAAGAAGCGTGATACGAAGTCGCCACGCTCCCCGCGGGCAGTAATGATGATGCCTCGACAGGCTATCCGGGCCAGAGCGGGAAAATCGGGCTGCACTTCTCTGACAGTCCTTTCGCTATCCAGCACAACGAGCAGATCCTCTGCGCTGCCGAGCGTTTCTTGGGGCGTGACTCCCAAAGCATCTGTGAGCCCGGCGGGAGGAGTTATGATATGGGCGGCAATTGCCGGAAAGTCCATTTCGAAGAGATCTCCTCTTCTGGACACAACCAGCTCTCTGCTCCGTCGTGTCTGAAACCGGATGCATTCCTCTGGCCAATTCTGGCAATTGAAGAGAACAAAAGCGCTCGCCAGTGTTGCATGGCCGCAAAGTGCAACCTCTGCGACCGGAGTGAACCATCTGAGATCAAAGCCTCCGGCATTGGGGACCAGGAACGCCGTATCAGAGAGATGTTATTCTCAAAAGCTATGGCCTGAAGGATCGGGTCGTCGTGCCAGCGATCCAGGAGGCATACTGCGGCGGGGTTGCCGGAAAAGACTTCAGAGGTGAAAGCATCCACGTGATATAGCGGAATTTTCATCCTTTCACGCTTCTCTTCACAAACTGGATGGTGTTGTCCCAGGGGTCGCTCAGGACTATCAGGTTCTCACCGGGCATCCTGATGGGGCATTTTTCGATGAACTTTGCGCCCTTTGACACCAGAAATTCGGCTTCTCTGTCCGGGTCGTCGCTCTTCAATGCGATATGCAATTGCAGGTGGTGACTCATTCCTGTTATCAGAGGCGAGACACCAGGAACCCTTCCCAGTTCGATCATGACCCGATCGCTGCCATCTGTGAGAAACGCCACGCCTTTTTCTTCATACTCTGCTGAGAACTTGATATCGAATCCCAGGGTATCTCGATACCATTTCGCCATCTCGATGGGCTTCTCGACGGCGATTCCTATATGCTCGATATCATACTTTTTCATGAGCATTATCTTAACCCGACTGAGCTTGTTCTTTCCGTTCTCTTTTATCTCGCTGCAGATTCTTGAGTTTTCACCGACCACAGTGTGAATGTTCCCGGGAAAACTTTAATGGCCACGCCATCGTGCCGCTGCCATCCTAAATGTTTGTGTTGCACTGCACCGAGCCGGTCGATGTCTTCTTTTGCCCGATCGCTGAGCCAGATTTCTGCCTCTTTGATGGCGCCGACCATATGGGCTGCGAAGTTCACAGTAAACATATCGCCTTCCTCCATATGCATCGGCCCGATATGAATGCCAGCACGGATTTGTATCTGAGGATGGCCCATATTTCTCTGAAATGCTATAGTGTAGTCCCGCGCTGGATCTGCGGACTTGAACGCTGCCATGAAGCTGTCGCCGATGTTCTCGATTTCTCGGCAATTGAACTGGGGGATCACCTTGCGACTTTGGGCAAAGTGAGCACGTCATACTTTGTTTATGGCTTCCCGAATTTTATTTCCAGTATCATAGCCTTAAACGGCTTGCTTGCCACCCATCTCTGTCTTAGTCGGAACGCGGCGGACTTTTTTTCTGGTTCCTTCGAGGATAGTTCCTTCGAGACGGGCTCCTCTGAGATTGGCTCCTTCGAGGATAGCTCCTTCAAGACGGGCTCTTTCGAGACTGGCTCCTCTGAGATTGGCTCCTTCGAGACTGGCTCCTCTGAGATTGGCTCCTTCGAGAATAGCTCCTTCGAGATTGGCTCCTTTGAGATTGGCTCCTTCGAGACTGGCTCTTTCGAGACGGGCTCCTCTGAGATTGGCTCCTTCGAGAATAGCTCCTTCGAGACGGGCTCCTCTGAGATTGGCTCCTTCGAGACTGGCTCCTTCGAGATTTACTCCAGTCAAATCTGCCACAGAGAAGCACGCATACGTGGCCCCAGCATTTTTGAGGTTTGAAAAGCTCAAACTCGAATTGTAGAAATCTGCAATATACAAATGAGCCTCGGGCAAATTCAAAAAGGATAAACATTTCGCTGCCAGAACTGATTCGTCACTTGTTCGCTGTCCTTGAATTCGTTTGAACCAGGTGCCAAAAGCTGTTGGATCTAGTTGTTCTATGCTGCTAATTTGGTGTGTCGCAACCGCGCACGCATTCAAAGCGACAAGCAGCGCTTCTTCGGCGTTTCGGGAATGGAACATCGCCACACTAAACGGCACGATTTGAAGCTGCTCCATTGGCATCCCTTGCCGCAAAATGTATCTGAAAAGCTTTGTGAGCCGCCCTTGCCATTGCGCCAATTCCTGAGCGGGCCGCAGCTTCATTTCGTTGAGAAGGAAGACATGAAGGTATTTCGATATTGCACTTGGTCCGCAGATTTGTGCCCAATGCTTTAGAGCGTCCCGTTCGTCCCAACCGCCATCGGGATTCTCGGCGCGGCTATTTAGCTCTCGGTTGACTCTTTCGACTGCTCGTACGATTCGCCGTGCAGTAAGATATTCGCCAAAACTCTTGTGAGTGAACACAAATGTCGGGTCTCCGCTGGTGCGCTGCCCATACTGCCGGAAGAAAAAAGCGGCGAGCAGTCGTGTCACACCTGCTCTGGCACCCTCTTCAAACGCGTCCAGCAATATACCCACTCCACTATTGCGACAACGCGCCTCGATTTCTTGCACAGTCGTTGTGCGTCCATCTCCATGCCAGGCCGCCAAGCCAATCTCTTCAAGGACGCGAAAGAAATCATTAATTTTCATATGGCGGACGTGAATAAAGGGATGCTTTTCGTATCCACGTTCATGAACTGCTGCGACAAGGTCGGCATAGATTGAGTTAAGATTAATGTCCTTCGTGAAATCAAGTTTTTATCGAGTGAAGCTGAGTGCAATCAAATAGTTGAGCAGCGGTTGAGCGGTAACCTCAGTGAGGTCGTCGCGGTCCAGCTCATTCGGCAGTCCATTATAATCTCTTCCAGTCAGTGCACCGTAGTTCTTCCACCACTTCTGCCGGAGATCTTTCTGCAGCAATTTTTCGGGATCGTAGTATTCCTCCCCGTCTTGCACTACATATCGCCTATCTTCGGTCTGTCGAGAAATCCAGTAGGGAAGCAAAGTGAGGATTTGGCGAGGGCGGCGAAATTCCGATTCATTCTCCTGCACGACAACTTCTCGACCGCTGATAAGAACACGAAGCTTAACGCTTTGCATATTTCGCTTCTCTGCGGTCCTTTCCACCTCTCGAATAAAAGCTCTAGCAGTCTCTGCCGCTGCTTTCCCCTGGCTGGCCAATTCGTCCAGGCCATCAAAGATAATCAGTAGGTCTGGCTCAGGAGACTCAGGGTCTAACGGATTTTGAAGCAGCACTCCTTCATCCCTGACGAACCGCCCAATCTCATCAGTCAAGTCTTTGGAGGCGTCGATCAAATGTAGTGGAACATACAGCACCTTCAGGCTTGTGTTATCCGAGAGTTTGCCTGCAAAAATGCGAGCAAATGAAGATTTTCCGCTTCCTGGACCACCGCTGATCACCCTGATGGCATCTTGCGAACAAGGATTGTCCAGCCATTGTTCCAGCTCTTTCTCCAAAGAGACGGCTACCCTTCGGCGCGTCCGCTTGCCGCGTGACATTTCTTCGGTTAAATCTTTGCCGATCTTTTCCTCAGAGTAAAACGCATTCAACGGAACATATATCTGGCTCAGACTGAATGGCTCATCAAAAATTCCCTCATGGATCCGATGTTGCAGGAGAGCGGAATAAGCCGCCCACGCCCACTCCCGATCCCCTGCCTTGGCAAAAGGCGTATCCAGCGCTTCGATAATCGGGCTATAGGCTTTTGCATTCTTCCGCCATTCCTGATTAAGCGAGTAAACAAAGTAGCTGGGCAGACGGTCTGCAATTGCCTTAGCACTTGGATTGCTAACGCCGAGGCCTTCGAGCCATTTCTGAAGGAGAGATTGGATCTCTTTCAGTAGGGGCAACTCAGCAGGCCGATCGAGAAACTTGTGATCGATATAAACCTCTCCGGATGACATAGAGAAATCAAGTTGGTCTACCAGAGCATCGGAAGCCTTCTTGTTGTCAATCAGTTGTTGGCTTGCATTCTCACCCACCAATTCAAAGAGGGCTTTAGTGATGGAACGGCTGATGAGAAGAAATGAAAGTTCTCCAGGCTCTGTTGCCAATCCGACAGCTGACAAAGTTTCCACCGCGTCGGTGCCTAATTCTTCCCATTTGCCGCAAGCGGTGTGGATGACGCCCTTGGAGAGTGCTTTAAATAGCTCCTTTAAATCAACCTGAAATGACTTCTCGAAAACGCTCTTGGATTTCTTAGCCTTTAGCTTTGGAGTAGCCTTCGCTTTTTTTGCCATATGGACCCTCAGTAAACCCTTTCAACTTGCCTTATGAAGCTGCATCCAGCATTGGACGAATCGAGATGCAGCAGTTACTATTCTCCAACCAGATCCAGTACGATCCCAGCTAGCTTCATGCTATGTTCATGATCCCGCAGGGAAATTTTTAGCATTTCCATTTTTCCTTATGTGGAATGTAAGTTTCACTCGATAGTTATAAGACTACTCTTTTCTTTTTTATCCGAAGAATAGGAACCCTTTATTTTGAAAATAATTCGCTCCACCCAGAGAACTATAATTCAATATGCATCGCAACATTTAATGATGATCTGTTATTCCACTCCAGGTCTCCATCTATTTTCTTTCCTTTGGGAGAACGTTACAGGCATCCCCAGAAATGCGCCATACCGATCCACAGCCATGGACAAAGCATCTTTTTCATCACTATCGAGCGGTCTGAATTGCTTCTCCCTGACAACTAACCTATCCTTCTTTCTCTCTTTTCTCCAGCTGCCTGCTATGACACCATCGATAATAATCGTGTGATTAAGGGCGATCCTGCCATAAGCCTGGGAGTCCGACTTTTCAGGCAACGCCGGAAACATGACACTACGATCCTTATAGCCGATCATATATTCGTCATAATTGGGCAACAAACATGCGATAGGCGACCCATCTTCCCCGGCAGGGACAGACAAAGGCGAGAACCAGTAATGCTTACCATCAACCACCTCCCGCACAAGATCCGCCTTGACCATATCCAGACCCGCCTTCGCTTCGGCTGCCGCAAGCCCTGTCCACCATGCGAAATCCTGCAAGGTTGCCGGACCGTGACTGGTGAAATATCGTCTGGCAATCTCCGCCAGTGCTTCATCCCGTTCCAGCCTCCGGCTGTCGGCCACCCACTCATCAAATAGCACAAATGTCTGCTGCTTGCCTTCTCGGGCACCCAGGCAAATAACTCCCTTTTGGGCCAGGTATCCGAGAATATGATAACTGCGCTGGCCTTCTGGATTGATGCCCCCTTTAGCAAGCACATCATACAACGCCTCACGCGTCAGATGCCTGCCGCCCTCAAGTGCTTGCGAGATCAGCTTCTCACTTCGTTCGAATATCTCACCATTCAGGCCCAGTTCTTTGTAGCGCCTCGCGCTCCGCTTGATAACGCGCGGGGTCAGTAGCTCCAGCATCCATCTGGCGTCCTGTGCCGGGACAAAATGCAGGGTACCTCGCATCGGCCAGGTGCGGATGATCTTTCGATCGATCAGTGCCACCTCGATATCGACGAGCTTCGAGCCCGGCAGGCGAAGCCCAATGCCCCACAGGCCGCCTGAGTAGTCCTGCGCCTGAACAGCTCCCAGCCACTCGACTATCTCCAGAGTATTACGAAACTTCGTGCCAGCGATCTGCTGATTATGGAGCCGATAACGAATGATGTCAGTGCTCTTCATCATATCCTTCCTCTATCCGACTTCTTATCTTTCATTGATTGCTTTTGCGACTGGAACGGTTAAGTGCTTGGGACAGAGGCTCACACGTGGCAGATGGGAATCGAAAATTCTTTGAGATAAGCATATTCGATTTATCCTTGCGAAAAGTCGTGGCGACATTAATACATTGGAACTCTCGATTAAATCTGCAGCTTAATCGTCGTCGCTTGGCCGGCCGCGGCCTTGAGCGGCACCCCAGGCAACGCGCGGGAGGCCCGCAGGGCCGACTCGCGGAACCCCGGAAGAATGCGCTGATGCTCTACTTGTTTGTATCTATGAAGTCCAGTTTGCAGTTGAACGACCTCTAATTAGTCGCAAAAATAATCCACTAAATCTTCCGGGATTCCGCGCGGTGAGACGCGCTAGGGTAACGGGGGTCCACTCAAGGCCGTGGCGGCCCCCCTAACCCCGCGGCTGCGGGGAACAATCTATGAAGCTTTGCTCGTTTTCCTTGAAAAGAAGCATCAGAAAAGACGAGATCGAGCTATCGATGACATGCAGCCCTAATATGTCTGCATTTAGCCACCGTCGCTCTGCCGGCCGAGGCCCGCAGGGCCGACTCGCGGCAATCCACAAAGAAAGTGCGAAAACTTTTATTTGAATGAATCCGCATTCCTTTCTGTTTAGGTGTTTACTATGAGGACTCTCGGTTATCGAATCACTCTTAGAAAAGAACCAGAAGGAGGTTATACCGTGCTGGTTCCGGCCCTTTCAGGATGCGTAACCTACGGAAAGACCGTGGAAGAGGCCATAGAGATGGCCAGGGACGCAATCACCGGTTATGTGGAGAGCCTCATTGAGGATGGAGAGGCTGTTCCCATAGAGGACGACGTCATCGAGTGCCAATTCTGAGCGCCTCCTCTTCTCACGCCACGCTTACCTTCGCCCCCAGCTTCTTCATCTCCTGGAAGAATCCCGGATAGCTCACATCCACTGCCTCCGCCGTATCGATCTTCGTCTCTCCCGCCACAAGGCCCGCCACCGTCAGCGCCATGATAATCCTGTGGTCGTGGTAGCCATGCACATTTGCGCCGTGCAGCTTTCCGCCCGTGATCTCGAGGCCATCCGGCCTCTCCCTTATATCGGCTCCCATCTTGGCCAGCTCCACAGCCATGGCATGCAGCCTATCTGTTTCTTTATGCCGCACGTGCTCGGCATTCACGACGATCGTCTTGCCGCTTGCAACTGCACCCAGGACGGAAATGGTGGGCACGAGATCCGGAGTCCGGCTGGCGTCTACCTCCACGCCCACAAGCTCGCCGCCCTTGATCTTCAGGTCCCCTTTTTCCTTATCCCAGGAGACCCTGGCGCCCATGCGGTTCAGTATGTCGATAATGGCCGAGTCCCCCTGCCGGGAGGGCAAAATGCCCTTAACAGTGACCTCAGATCCCGTGACCGCTGCCGCTGCCAGAGGGTATGAGGCGGAGGAGAAGTCTCCGGGAATGGTGTAGCTCTTCAGGCCGTAGCTCTGCCCGCCCGAGACATTGAACTCCTGCGGCTTCGCCTGCACGCTCACGCCCGCGTCTGCGAGCATGTCCAGGGTGATCTCCGCGTAAGGCCTCGACTTCAGCTCGCCCTCGATCACTATCTTCGTGTCCTTTTCCGCCAGCGGAGCGGCTATCAGCAGTGCCGAAAGAAACTGGCTGCTCACCCCGCCCTGCAGGTGGGCTATGCCTCCTCGCATCTTTCCTCTCACAACCAGCGGTGCCTTGCCGTTATTACGAATGGAGAAGGCGGTGGCGCCTAGCTCCGAGAGCGTGCTCAAGAGAGGTCCATTGGGCCGGGTGCGAATGGAGGCGTCGCCAGTCAGCACCGCTCCGTCTGTTAGTGCAGCTACGGCCAAGCAGAAGCGCAGCGTGGTGCCGGAGTTCAGGACATTTATGACATCATCGGGAGTCTGGGGACGGTCCGAGACGCCCTCGATCTTCACCTCATCGTTCAGTGTGATCCTGGCCCCAAAGGCCTCGCTGGCGGAGACCGTAGCTCTCGTGTCTGCGGAAAGAAGAGGCCGCTTCACAATTCCGCCCGGACCCAAAGCGGTTATCAGAATAGCGCGGTGAGTGTAGCTCTTGGAGGGCGGAGCGTACACCTCACCGGATACAGCAGAGCGCTCGACTGATGCAATCATGATCGAGAGATAATTACAAGAAGTATAAGAAATGTGTGTTATGAAATAACCTGACACGATTTATGAAGAAATGAAAGCCACAAATACCTTGCATTTGTGAGTAATCGTCGGAGAAGATACTGCGCCCGCTGTCACAGATTTAAACAAAAAGGGTAACAAGGGAGAGAGAAGCCCCCACTCCTCTACCTCTGCCGCCGCCTATCTTACGGCATTCAACGTAGTACGACACAAGTCGAATATAAATTTTTCGGCCCATTCCAGCAAAAGATGCAAACGTCAGAAGCGGAAGATAAATCTATGATCATCCGGATACGGTGATAAGGATGAACTATGCAAAGCCCGGGCTCGCCGGTGATACTGCTATGAATATCATTTGCGCCTATCCAGTCAACATCGATGCTGTCTACAATATGCGGGAAGAAGAAATATCTCAATTCACCAAATCAGGCCCTGCCCCGAAGATAAAGAGCGAGCTAAAAAGGTCAATAGGTAGCCGGGACGATCTCATATCCTCTCTCCTATTCTGCATGCAGCAGGGATCCGGAGCCGAGCTCTTGATCGAAAGCCAGGCATTGGCCAAGCTGATCGAGGCGTCCTTTCCCTGGCAGTTCCTCCTGGGCGGAAACGCCGGAATCATGGCCAATGTACTGGCCGCGCTGGGGGCAAAGCCCATTTTGAATGCTCCGGCACTGGGGCCTAGATTAGCAGGCATGCTTCATCCTGAAGTGGGCATCCCAGTTTCCGGAATCCTGAAGGAGCCTAGTCAGGCAACAGGAGAGCCCGAACTGGATAAAGAGGCGATGCATTTTGTCTTTCAGTTCAAAAAGGGAGACGCCGTTTCTGATCCGGATAATAGAATAATTGCAGCAGGCGATAATCGATTCATTGCCACCTATGACCCGGTGAATACGAGCCTGAAAACCAATGCGGATTTCGATGCATACTGCCTGGCAAATGCAGGCGACTTTGACGGTGCTCTGCTCTCCGGTTTTCACCTGGCGACCTCTGAGCACTACCAGGAAATCTTCCCTCAAAAAATCGCGCAGATCCAATCCTGGAGAGAGTTGAACCCTAAGATATTCGTCCATGCCGAGATGGGCAGCTTTCAGAATCCAGAGATCATGCCGTATCTTCTCCCACGCCTGCCAGTGGATAGCCTGGGCCTGAACGAAGATGAACTGGCAGTGGCAGAGGGATCGTTTTCGAGCTGGAGCGATTGCATGCAAGCTGCATTACGGCTCAGGAAACGCCTGGGGCTTTTCAGAGTGGCAGTTCATACCAGGGACTACATTCTGAGCGTCATATTGGAGGAAAAGATCTCGGCCAGAGAGGAGCTTTCTGCCCTGCAGAGCGGGGTTGATGCAGCTGCAGCTTTGGCTGCTACGGGTTCTGTAAATGGTGAGCCCCCTCGAGAGGATAATTCCGCAGGGCTTGAGGCTAGAGAAGCGTTTTGCCAAAACGGGGCCACAAAAGCTGGCAGAGGGGCATTTTTTAGTTCAGGCGACGAAATCATATCCTTGACGCCATCTCTCCTGGCAAAAAAGCCCCTGATTACCGTCGGCCTGGGCGATACAGCCACTGCAGCCATCTTTTTCCAGGAGCTCAGGGCTATTAATGGAAGGAAGATGTAGGCCTCGAAATGGAATTTGATCAGTTGATCATCAGTTGATCGGTTCAATCTCAGTCAGGTGCCAGTACCAAACCGATTCTAGCCGCCCGTCTCCAGGTTATCATCCTGCATCTTGACTGCATCCATCATATCTTGCGTCTGCTTGAACCTCTCCTGGATCTGCTCCAGGGTCATGCCCTCCAGCTCTTTTCTCTCCGGAGCCTTCTCGATCAGCTCCAGGGAATCCAGCCGGTAGTAGAGCCCGGTGCTGTCCAGAAAGGCCCATGTCACTCCGTCATCCTCCAACAGAACCTTCACAGTTCCTATGGTGCCCGTGCCCTTGTACCTGACCAGGCTGTCTTCTCGTATCTCCGCCATAAGCAATCACCTGACTTTGATTTTAGGAAGGATTTCAACAGACCTTCGTTCTTTTAGATCTTCGTTCTTCGCCTGCAAATCATAACTCGATCTACATGATCTACTTGATCCAATTGATCTATTTGATCTACTTGGATAGGTCTTACAACTTGGCTATTATTACCTGATCCGAATCCAGTGACACGCCTCTTATCTCGGCACCACCAGATTCCGCCAGCACTTCCAGTTCGTGAAACTCCTCTGATCCGCAGAGCACATTCTGCTCAGGATGCGTTCCCGGCTGGATCTTGCAGCTCAGGCGCGTGCATGGGCCGATGGACACAACCACCTTTAACCGCGGTGACGCCGGATGGCCTTTAGGAAGCACTATCAATGGAGCGCCAAGCTCCCGGAGCTGATAGAGAGTGCACCGGAGACCGCGCCTGACCTTCTCGCCCACGCCAAAGGACGAGGCCACCATCAGATCCTCAGTTTCGGTGAAGAGAGCAATCTCTGCCGTCTCCGTCTCCAGATAAAAAAAGTCGCCTCTGGTCTTGGCCATGGCTATGGTGCCGCTCCGGCCCACGAGATAGGCGATCTCGTCCTCTTTCAGGAGTATATGCATGCCCTTGCAGACCTTTAGTTCGACCTTC
>Ga0182011_10002247_pt1 | contig 16398 bp, 13 predicted proteins | sample 711E1DmetaG_FD_120481 | JGI IMG/M metagenome (GOLD analysis project Ga0182011, IMG submission 120481) | Permafrost microbial communities from Stordalen Mire, Sweden - 711E1D metaG | ecosystem: Environmental > Terrestrial > Soil > Wetlands > Permafrost | place: Sweden: Stordalen | collected... | reverse complement strand
CTCGGTCAGGACCAAGGTCGCTTTGGGTCGTCCCATCGCCATAGGCACCTCCATTGTGCACCAGGAATGCCTATTTTGGGAGCAATACTAATGCCAATTACTTATGGGACAGTACACTAGAGGGAACCGGAGCTGCGGGATTTTTCCCCTTCCAACTTCGAGTTTGTGCCTGCTCCCCAAAAGGGGAACACGAACCGGATGGTCAAGTAAATCCCTGCGGTCAATGTCAGCCCGATGATTTCAAGATACCCCGCGCGAAGGAGTTTACTGGCGGGAAGGCCCAATTGCTCGCGCAGCGAGACCCAGGAACAGATGTCGAAAATATAAAGGCCAACCGCGCAGTCGCGGGTTGTCCGACTGGCCGCATCAAGGAGCAAGGCAATAATGATGATGCCCGCGACGATCCTCAGCCCATAGAGGAGAGTTCGCACGTAGGGCAGGTTCTCCGCCACTCGCAATGGTCCTCCGGTTAATTCACTGCGGCGAAATTGTACCTGCCGGGCGCGCAGCTTGCAAGTTTGTTATCGTAACGTTGCTATCGTAACGTGCGAGTCCTGAACCACGATGGCTGGCGGGAGCTTGCTAAGCAGTTGGGAACAGACCACCGAGGTTGAGGATAATGGCCGAAGCCACAATAAAGGCCATGCCGGCAAGCAGCAGTTTTTTCGTCCTAGGAGAGGTGGCTTTCCACTCGCCCGTGAGAATCCCAAGCATGTTGGAGGCAAGGATGATCGAAGCTATCATGAGCACGAAACCAAGGGACGTCCCGTACTTTCCAGCCAGAGTTGCTCCGATTCCGTACCCGATCAATCCACCCAGCCACAACAATGCCATGGCAACTCCAAGGAGCGTTTCAGTTAGCCATCCTGTTTGATGGAAGAGCGCCCAAGTGCGGTTGCGGATAATCAAATACAGGCAGTAAAGAAGATTCGGAATGAAGCCGGCGCCGAGCACCAGTGCCCACACGGCGTAGGTCGCGATGAGTGGATTGGCGCCGCCTTCAATGCTTCTTCGGAGAAGTTCTCCCCCGAAAACAAAACCCAGGTTAAGGTTGGAGCCGAATATGCCGGTGAATATGCAAATCCCTAGGCCGACCAGAAAGGTACGCCCACGCTCGTTCGTCGGGGTTGTGGTTATGGCTTGTTCCTTTTGCCTGCGGCTGCCGGCGACGCCGTAGAAAGCCAGGCCAGCGACGAGAACCGGCAAGCTCACGAGCATCAGGAGCCCGCGCGGTTGGAGTAAGGCAGCGGGGTTCAGGACGAGCAGGGGAACCAGCGAACCTCCGAGACAGGTGATGCCTGACGCCACCGAAACCGCCAGCGCCATTCCCACAATGCTAATGCCCAGCCCATAGGTAACCTGGGCGACCCCCCAGAAGAAACCAAAAATCAACGGATACAGGAGCATCTGTGGCGCGGCGCCCCGATAGAGCTCTGCCAATCCAGGAACAAATCCAGCCGCCATTATCCATGGCAAAAGCAAGAGGGACACAGTGGCGAAAACTAACCAAGTGTTTTCCCACCGCCAGCGGCGAGAATATTTCATGGGCGCCGGAAAGCTGCCATTCAATACGCCACTCACGAAAATGATCGCCATGCCAAGCCAGAAGTGTCCACTCATTTGTGTTCCTTGGTGGTGCGGGAGTCGGGAGGTCGAGTCAGCATGTTGTGATACAGGAGTATAACTGGGCTGCTCTTGACAAGATCACGGAGGCGCATTTTAGGGTGCCGGTCGGCAGGAAGCAAGAGAATTGTGAAATTGAGGAGTGAGGGCATTTGACGGGCTGGTTGTGGCCCTGTAAGGGGGACTTGCGAAACCCAGGTGCGGTGTGTCCACCAAGACGCGCGCGCTGACTTGGGCGAACGTCGACGTCGATTATGACGCGGAGACGGGCACGCACTTTGACGGGATCAATGGTCTCGCCGCGATCCAAGGAAGCCAGTCGCCGGCCCAGCTCCTTGTTGAGATCTGCGAGGAGATGTTGGAAGGACCTTCTTTTTCCTTGTAAATGATTTTTGCAGTAAAATTGCGGGTGAGGTGGACTTCTATTAGCCCTGCGATGTATGCCAACAGCGCGAAGCGAAGCACATCTTCGCGGAGGTCGCACAAGCAGCCGATCAAGCAAGACGGGAGGCGCAATGGCAGAACTGACCGTAGAAACCTATTCCGGTGAGGACGGCTACGTCGTGGCCGAGTGCCTGGAAATTCCAGGATGCCTCTCGCAAGGCAAGACAAGAGAGGAGGCTCTCCAAAACATCCAGGATGCCATTCGAGAGTGCCTTTCAGTCATGCGCGAAGACCTGCTTAAGCATGACCACCGCGCGACACCGGATGCGGCAGCGAAAGAACAACAAACGATCCGCGTCCAACCCCCGCAAGTTGAACTCATCCACACCTAAATGGGCGTCAAAGACCTTCCCCTTGATTCCGGTGAGCGCATAGCCCGCGTGTTCGAAGGCCTTGGATTTCAAAGGAGGCGAACGGGAAACCCCATCGTTCTAACCCATCCTGACAAGTCGATGCTCTGTGTCTCGATTCCCAACCACAAAGAAGTTGACCGAAAACTACTCCGAACGGAAATACGAAAAGCGGGGTTGACCGTGGAGGGGTTTCATAGCGCGTGGGAGAAACTATAAGCAAGGAAGCTCTGGCATTGTGGTTTGAACCGACCGACTTGTTATCTCAAATGTAGCTCGCTTGGGAATGTTGGAGGCGCGGGTGAGAATCGAACTCACGCATAAAGGTTTTGCAGACCTCTCCCTTACCACTTGGGTACCGCGCCGTAAGAGCAGTGACGAGTGATAAGTGACAAGTGACGAGCAGGAAGCTCATTCTAGTTCTTGCCTACTCGTCACTTACCACTTGTCACTGATTTTTGGAGCGGGAAACGGGATTCGAACCCGCGACTTCGACCTTGGCAAGGTCGCACTCTACCACTGAGTTATTCCCGCCCGGTTACCAATCAAAACTCTCGTCAAGTGATTATAGGAAGCGGTGATTCGCAAAGTCAAGCCGGTTTCAGCCCGCCTGCCGGCAGCGCGTCGGCAGACGGCTCCACAGGCTGGGCCGCCTCGCGCAAGAACTTCGCGGACTCCTCCGGGGGTGTGGGATTGATGTAGAAGCCCGTGCCCCATTCAAAGCCGGCGACTTTGGTCAATTTGGGCATGATTTCCAAGTGCCAGTGGTAGTAATCCTCTGCGGATTCTCCGATGGGCGCGGTATGGATGATGTAGTTGTAAGCAGGCCACTCCAGCACTCGGTCGAGACGCGACAGCATATCCTTCAAAATCGGAGCAAGCTGCTCGAACTCAGCTTTCTGGGATTGCTCGAAGGCGCATTGGTGGGCCTTCGGCATGATCCAAATCTCAAAGGGGAATCTTGGAGCAAAGGGCGCTACGACCACGAAAGCCTGATTCTCCGCGATCAGGCGCGCACTCTTTTCCTTCTCCTGGCTGATGATATCGCAAAAGATGCACCGCTCTTTGAAATTGTAATGTTCGCGCGCGCCGTCCACCTCTTCACGGACGCGCTTGGGCACAACGGGCAGAGCGATGAGCTGGGAGTGGGTATGCTCGAGCGAGGCGCCCGCAGCCTCACCGTGGTTCTTGAATATCAGGATGTATTTGAAGCGCCGGTCTTTCTCGAGGTCCAGAATCCGATCGCGGTATGCCCAAAGCACGTCCTCGACTTGGCGCGTGGGCATGGTGGCCAAGGTCAGGTTGTGCTGCGGCGTCTCGATAATGACCTCGTGCGCCCCGATGCCATTCATCTTGTCGTAAAGGCCTTCACCATGCCGGTTGAGTGTTCCCTCGATGCCCAGGGCCGGGAACTTGTTGGGCACCACGCGCAGCGACCAGCCGGGGGTATCCCGCGCGCTTCCGTCGTTGCGGTAAGCATGAATTTCCGGCGGCGTTTTCTTTTCGTTGCCAGGGCAGAATGGACAGAAGCCCGAGCCGCGGATCTGAACTTTATCCCGGACGAAATCCGTAGGCCTTATGGCTCGGTCAGTCGCAATGATGACCCACCGCCCGGTTACGGGGTCTTTTCTTAGTTCCGGCAAAGTTTTTACTCCTTCCAAGGCTAAACCCCGAAGGGTAGCGGGCCAGTCAAGCTTTGAAAGCATGCTTGAGCAGCCGAACTTGCAAGCCCTCCTCCGGGTTCAATGACACACTCACCACATCAAAGCGGCAATCTACGGGTTTCCGTCCAAGTTGCCGCAAGTATTCCTTGGCTGCTCTAATAATCCGCTTTTGTTTGTTCGGGGAAACCGCTTCCTCGGGCGGACCCGCTGCCCCGGAGGTTCGAGCCTTTACTTCTACAAAGACCAGGGTGGGCCCATCCCACCCGACCAAGTCGAGCTCTCCGGCGCCTGAACGGGCACGCCAGTTTCGCGCCACTACAGTATAACCTGCTTGGCGCAGATACCAATAGGCCAGAGTTTCACCGCGTACTCCGAGCTCCGGACTTTCGGATTTGCCCCGCTTTTCCTGCCGTAGTAAGGCCGCCCTTTGCGCGCGCTGACGCTCTTTCCATGCCAGCGCACGATACATCAACCGTGCCCACAAACGCATATCAATATCGACCCGCGCCCTGTGACAAGCAATGCCTGGGCTCAGCGCTCAATCCTCGACTTTGACCAGTCACCAACGTCTTAGACACGGACAAAGATTTGAGCGCCGAGGCGTGCATGGCCCGAGCTATTTCTCGATCTCGGAAAGGCTAGCGTCGAGGATTTCGAGCGCGATATCCGCGTGCTCCGGCTCGATGATCAAGGGTGGCATCAGGCGCACGGTGCTCTCGCCACAGCCCAGGACGAGCAAGCCCTGATGGAATGCCCTCTCGAGGACCTCTTGGCGCGCCTCCGGGTGAGGCTCACGTGTTTCCTGGTTCTTGACTAACTCAATCCCGATCATCAGGCCGCGCCCCCGCACCTGGCCCACAAGGGGGTGCTTGCGTGGCCAATCCGCCAGCCGGCCCATGATGTATTCTCCCATGCGCGCGGCATTGGCAACATATTTTTCTTCCAGCAGCCGAATAGTTTCCAGCGCCGCCGCGCAAGCCACGGGGTTCCCTCCGAAAGTGGAGGCATGCGCGCCCGGACCCCAATCCATCAACTCCGCGCGGGCTACCGCTGCGCCGAGTGGCAGACCGGAAGCGATGCCCTTCGCCGTGACCAGGATGTCGGGTACAACCCCTGAATGGTCACAGGCCCACATCTTTCCGGTGCGCCCCATGCCGCACTGCACTTCATCGATAATCAGCAGGATGCCGTACCGATCAGCCAACTGCCGCAGCTTGGCCAGAAAGCTGGGAGGGGGCACGATGTATCCGCCTTCACCCTGGATCGGCTCCACCACAATTGCCGCCACTTCATCCGGAGGAACGGCCGTCCTGAAGAGCTGTTTTTCAATGAACTCTGTGCTGCTGCAATCGCACTCCGGCGCGTCATGTCCGGCGGGGCATCGATAGGGATTCGGGTACGGAGCGTGCGCCACTCCGGAAAGCAAGGGGCCAAAACCACGCCTCTGAACAAGTTTGCTCGCGGTCAGGGAAAGCGCGCCCAAGGTTCGGCCGTGGAACGCGCCCATGAACGCAATCAAGCGATGGCGCTTGGTGTGGTAGCGTGCAATCTTTATGGCGGCTTCAATGGCCTCGGCGCCGGAATTCCCGAACACCACCCGCTTGGGGAAATTGCCTGGGGTTATCTCCGCCAGTTTCTCCGCGAGTTGAACCAGCAGGGGATAGTAGAAGTCCGTGCCGGACATGTGAATCAGCGTTTCCGCTTGGCGCTGAATGGCTCGCACCACGTCGGGGTGACAATGGCCCGTGGATACCACAGCGATGCCCGCCGCGAAATCCAGAAACACATTTCCATCCACGTCTTCGACGCCCACGCCTTCGCCTCGCAAGGCGACCATGGGGTAGTCGCGCGCATACGAAGGCGAGATGAATTGGCGGTCGAGTGCCAGGACCTTCTGCGCTTCCGGACCGGGGAGGGATGTTTTGATCGAAGGGACCTTGCTCTCCATATGAATCCTCCTCTGCGCTGCCTTTTGGCGGCAGCGAATGGGTTTTAGGTTCTGGGTAGGTAGGGCGCACAGAGGGGAATCAGTCCCCGCCAAAAAGGTTGGGGCGTGCCAATAAAGGGAGTGTGAGCCGCAGGCCAGGCATGACTACTTCCGTTTCCAACGGGTTCCGACCTTGCTGTCCTCCAATATAACACCGGCCTCCTGAAGTTTCCGGCGGATTTCATCGGCGCGGGAAAAATTGCCCTGGCGACGCGTCTCGTCACGTTCCGCGACCCATCTCGTGATTTCCTCGTCGGTTGGCAACTCCGTCGCCATCGCGCCGGTGTGCCCATTCCCAATCGCGGCCTGTCCAGGGCCCGCCAGTGCCTTGGGGACCAGAACCTCCCGGCTGGAATCGAAGGGCTGGATGAATCCAATTTTCACGAGCTTTTCGTGGTCATTGTCTTCGAGGACGCAGAATATGCGGTCCCAACGGTCCAGCGTGTCCAGGAAGGCAGCGCGATCGCCATCCCGGAAGTCGCCATGGTCCATGGCGGTGTTTCCATCCCGAACCATGCCGAAGACCGCGCCGAGAGCTTCGGCGGTGTTCAAGTTGTCGTCCAGGGCATCTTCAGACGCCTGGCAGGCGGCGCGGGCACGATCCTGCAAAGCTGTATTCTCCCCCGCAGAGAATGACTCCTGGGTCAGACGGAAGCGGAAATTCCTCAGCCTCTCGATGGATTGTTGCGCCTGGTGCAGGCCCTCAAAGGTGAAGTTCAAATGCCGGCGGTAAGGGACAGAGGCCAACAAATACCGGATCGCTGAGGGCTTGTAACCCTTGGCTAACAGGTCGCGCAGGGTATAGAAGTTGCCCAGCGACTTCGACATTTTCTCGCCGTTGACGATCAAATGCTCGGCGTGCATCCAGTAGCGTACGAACGGCTTGCCCGTGGCCGCCTCGCTCTGCGCAATCTCGTTCTCGTGATGGGGGAAGATCAGATCCACGCCCCCGGAGTGAATGTCAAAAGTCTCGCCCAGATATTTCATGGACATCACGGAGCACTCGATGTGCCAGCCGGGGCGCCCGGGCCCGAGCGGCGTCTCCCAAAAGGGCTCGCCCTCCTTGGCCGCCTTCCAGAGCGCAAAATCGCGGGCGTCGTTCTTGTCGTACTTGTCCGTATCAATTCGTGCCCCGTCGCGGATGCCGGTAAGGTCAATCTTGGTCAGTTGGCCGTAGTTCTTGAATGCAGCCACACGAAAGTAGATCGAACCCTCACTCGCGTAGGCGTAACCTTTCTCAATCAGGGTCTGAATCACCTTCACCATGTCATCGATCGAGTCGGTGGCGCGCACCACGATTTCAGGATCCTCGAGGCTGAGGAGCCGGCGCTCCTTTTCGAAGGCTTCGATGTATTTCTCGGTGTACTCGCGCAACGACAGGCCGGCGGCTTTGGATTTGCGGATGGTGTTGTCGTCCACATCCGTCAAATTCATGACGTGCCTGAGCGTGTATCCCCGGTACTTCAGCCAGCGCCGCAGGATATCCTGGAACACGAAGGTCCGGTAATTGCCGATGTGGGGAAAATCATATACGGTGGGACCGCAGGTATACATGCCAACCCGGCTGTCGTGGAGAGGTTTGAACTCTTCGACCTGCCCGCCCAACGTGTTGTAGATGCGGAACGGCATACAGTCAGCCTACCTGTCAATGATGCAGACGCTCAATTCTAGGAACCTGCTCAAGGCAAGTCAAGCGTTGAAAGACATTGTGCAGCGAGAGTAGTGACATTGGGCGTCTTCCACTGTATTCTTTGCACTGCAAAAAACAGTCATTTGTATCAGCGGAGGTATTATGCTCGAGGCATTGCGGAAATCCTCTCATCGTTGTGCGAGGCGGGACTTTTTACGGGGGGCGGGGGCGCTGGGGTTGGGCGTGGCGGCACAGCAACTTCTGGGGCGGAGGATTTATGCCCGCTCTCAGGGTGGGCCAAGCGAGCCAGCTTTGCAGGCAACCCTGAAGATCGACCTTGAACGGCGTCTGGGCACCATCGATCCCAACATCTACGGTAACTTCATCGAGCATATTGGCCGGTGCATCTACGGCGGGATTTACGATGAGGGCTCACCTCTGGCCGACGCCGACGGCAGCCGCAAGGATGTTCTCGATGCAGCTCGCAAGCTCCGCGTCACGCAATTGCGATGGCCGGGCGGCAACTTCAGCTCCGGGTATCACTGGCAGGATGGAATCGGTCCCCAGGATGCCCGCCCCGCGCGTTACGGCCTGGCGTGGTTCCAGCGCGAATCGAACCGCTTCGGGACCGATGAATTCATTTCAACTTGCCGCAAACTGGGGGCGGCGCCGTACATTTGCCTCAACCTCGGAACAGGCACCCTCGACGAAGCCTCCGCCTGGGTGGAGTATTGCAACCAGCAGGGCGGAACTTACTTTTCCGACTTGCGGAAGAAAAATGGTCATCCTGATCCCTACGGTGTGAAGTACTGGGGCATTGGAAACGAGATTTATGGCGATTGGCAAATCGGCCACAAAAACGCCGCCGACTACGCCAAACTCAGTTTGGAATTCGCCAAGGTGATGAAGTGGCAAGACCCGAGCATCAAGCTGGTGGCTTGCGGCACCGGCGACCCGAGCTGGGACCGGCCCGTGCTCGAAACCCTGGTCCATCATGTAGACTACATTTCTGCGCACCACTACTCGGTCAGCGATGATCCAAAGGATTATTACGAGACTCTGGGGTCGGTGGCGCAAATGGAGCGAACCATCCGGAACTCCGCCCTGGTAGCCGAAAGCGTCTCCGCCCAGGCACGAAAGTCCACGCCGGTCTGGACCGCCCTCGACGAGTGGAACATCATCAACAACTGGGCAGACGGATCAAAGCGCGACGAGGTCCACAAGTTCGAAGTCATGTATAACCTTCGGGACGCTTTATGGGTGGCGTCTGCTTTGAATTGCCTCCAGCGCCATTGCCGCACCGTACGCATGGCAAATCTTGCGCAACTTGTTAATGTTATCGCGCCCATGCAGACTTCCCCCACAGGTTTACTCCTGCTGACGATCTTTTACCCGCTGGAACTGTATGCCAGCCGCTCCGGCAACGTTGCCTTGGATGTGGTAGTGCAAGGGCCATGTTTTGAATCCAAGAGCTTCTCCGACCAGCCTTATCTTGACGCCTCGGCAACCTACGACGAATCGAAGCAGAGAGTCATGCTCGCGGTCGTCAATCGCCGTAAGGAGGGCGACGTAGTGGGCAGCGTCGAACTTGCAGGTCTACGCGCCAAGCCCGGTGGCAGGGCTTTCCAGATCTCGGGCACGAATCCTGAGGCGATGAACACCTTTACCAACCCGCGTGCCGTGGTCACTCAAGAGGTGAAATTCGAGGCCTCGGGAAGCCGCTTTCGCTACCAATTCCCGCCCCACTCGATTTCCTGGCTGGAATTTGAAGTCGCGTGAGAACTTCAGTCGGACCCGCCAGCTCCTTCAGACGGATAAGGGGTGCTGTCCTAATTTCAGACGTAGCGTCGGCTTCCAGCCGGAATTGAGCCGCCAAGATGGCGGCGCTATGTTCAAATTTGAACAGCACCGCTAAGGGAAGATGGTTGACATTTGGTCGGGAGAGGTATCTTATGGTTCACGGCAGAGAGCGAGTCCTATAGTAGGACCAAGACGGGGACGCAATATCCCATTGGGGATAAAGATAAGTTCCCGCCGGTACGGAAATTGCTCTAAGTCGAACAGGGTGGCTCAAAAGAACCCGCAAGGTTAAATCTTCCTTGCCTGAAAGGGGTAAGTGACTTGAGCCGCCACGGGGTGTGCGATGTCTTCAAGAAACGTATTATTGGCAATAATAGTGTTTTGCTTCGCGGCGGGGACCTTCTCGGCGCAAGAGAAGAAAGAGGAGGCGCAAGGGTCTAGCTCCTCGAGCTCAACGGCAGCGGCTCCCTCATCTCCGCACAGCGCTGCAATATCGCCGGCAGACGCAGCCATGAAGAACCCGATCAGGTTTACCGATGCATCTGTGGACCGGGGCAAAAAGGTCTATATGACCCAGTGCGCGTTGTGTCACGGAGAAAAGGGAGACGGGAAAGGCGACTTAGCGGCGGACATGAAATTGAAGCTCCCTGACTTCACGAAGCCCGACGCTTTGGCCAAGCGTACTGACGGTGAGCTTTTCACAATTGTCGGAACGGCGAAGGATCCCATGCCAAGCCAGAAGGGGCGGATGGCGGAGCACCAGCTATGGAATCTGGTGAACTACCTTCGGACCTTGGACGGAAAAGCCCCTGCCAAGGCGACGGCGAAGGAATCCGCCGAAGAAAACGTGATTCTGGTTCCGCGATAGACCCTCGGGGATGCAACGGGAGTGAAGGCGAGTATTGTGCGCTCCGCCCTCGGGAGTTCTCCACATTGCCGCTGGGGAGTCCCAGAGTGCTCGAGGGGGTTCCTTAACCAGTGGCCAATCTCTTGGCCAGACTGAGCAGAACATCCCGATCCGGCTCTGCCAGGCGGGTCAAGACGTTCTTAAGCTTCAGGATGAATTGTGCATCCTCTCCTGTCCTCGCATTGTCTGCCGCGATTTCTTCCAAGGTCTTCCGTGGCGTCAGGCTAGGTGTTGGCGGAACCTCTTCTCCAGGATAAAAGAGCATATAAAGCGGGACGTCGAGCACCGCAGCAAAGCGTTCCAGGGTTTCCAGCGACGGCACGGTGTGACCATTTTCTACGCGGGAGATGTAGCACCGCAATAAGCCGGTGCGATTCTCAATATCCCCTTGAGACATGTGTTTCTGCTCGCGAAGCTGACGCAGGCGTGTACCGATCAACATTGGCATACTCCCCTTCCCACATTTTCATGATGGCTAGATTTAAAAGATGAATTATCCGCTACCTTGTCCAACAAGTCAATGTTACTGATTGACTAGTACGAAAGTCCACCTTCCGCGCGCCTTGTCAAGGTTACAGTGCAAAACCTGCGTTTTGCATGATGCTGGACCGAGGCCCGGAAATGTGGCGCCACTCCATAGGGGCCGCGAATTTATATCCGATGCCGCACGGCGCTTCGCCGAGCTATTTCAGTACCATCCTCAGTAGTGCCATCCTGACGTACAGGCCATTCTGTGCCTGGCGGAAATAGGCGGCGCGCGGATCGCTGTCGACTTCCATCGCGATCTCGTCGAGGCGGGGAAGCGGATGCATGACTATGGCATCGGCTTTCATTAAGCGTAGGGAATCTGAATTGATCATGTAGACGCCGCGGCACGCCTCGTAGTCGGCAATTCGATCCCCGAAGCGCTCTTTTTGAATCCGCGTTTGGTAAACCACATTCACCTCGGGCAAGACTTTATCGAGGTCAGTTTCTTCTGCGTACCAGACATTCTTTTCGCGCAGGTGGTCGAGAATATCTCCTTTCATCTTTAGCAAGGGAGGAGCGACGAAATAGATTCTGATGTTCTGGAACTTGCTCAATAAGTAGGTCAGCGAACGAACGGTGCGGCCTTGAGCTAAGTCTCCCACCATGGCGATGCGCAAACCATTGATCGAGCCTATTTCCTTATGGATGGTGTAGAGGTCAAGCAGGGCCTGGGTGGGGTGTTGGCCGGCGCCGTCGCCAGCGTTAATGACCGGGACGCGTGATACGGACGCAGCCCGTTTGGCCGACCCAACCTCATAATGGCGGATCACTAGGACATCAGCGTAGCCGTTCAAGATTCGCACCGTGTCCTCGAGTGTCTCGCCCTTGGCGACGGAGGAGAACTCAGCCGCGTTTTCCGTTGATATCACGCTCCCCCCGAGTCGGTACATCGCCGTTTCAAAGGAGAAGCGGGTTCGGGTTGACGGTTCATAGAAGAGCGTGGCCATGATTCGCTTATGGAGATCGGAAGTCCCACCGCCTGAAACAGCCTTCTCCATTTCCTGAGTAGTCTCAATGAGATGCAAAAGCGTAGGCACATCAAATTGCTGGGCTTCAATTACATGGTGTAAATCCATGGGATTCGTATTCCTCCAGAAGTGAAGAAGTCAGGAGTCAGAAGTCAGAAGCAGGAAAACTCCAACGTGCAAGATACTCCGGGGATTCGTATTCCGTCAAATCGGGGTTCGTATCCGGCCACTTGTATTGCAACAGGCTCGCGCAAAAACGCCTCGTAATTCTCCGGCAAGGTGATATCATTCCACAGAATGGCGACGGTGTACATGGACCCTCACAGCAAAGAAATTGCGGCAGTAAATAACACGACAGGAGAGATTCCGCCCGAACTCGCCCAATTTCGGGACGAGGCTCGCGGCCGTCGCTGGCAGTACCTCCTCGCCTTCTTTGGCGGAGCGGTGCTTATCGGGGCTCTCACAGGATTTCACATTCTGGAGAAGAAAAAGGCTGCCATTGTCTATTGGCAGGACCAACAGTCGACCATCGTGGACGACCGCGCGCGTCTGATTTCAAACTGGCTGGGGGAACGCCGAGCCGACACAGAGTTGCTTTCCTTATATCCTCCCGTTCAAGAACTGCTCGGTCCGGTTGAGGAGTCCGATTCGATTGACGATTCCCGCCAGGCCTCACTCAAACACCTTTCAACCTTCATGGACCAGTTCGCCTTCACACACGGCTATGCGAGCATATACCTTATCAGCCCGGAGGGAGTAGTCGTAGCACGGTCTGCGACTGCGGAGGGCATGTCACCCGCAGTGATTGAAAAAGCCCGCCAGGTCTCGCAGGGCCGCGCCTTCTGGGTGGGCCCGCTGGACGAGACGCAATCGAGCAGCTTTGTCTATTTCGTTTACCCGGTCTCTGCCCATGTTCAACCAATTAAGGAAACCAAGCTTCCCTCATCCTGCCTGGGCGCGTTTGTCTTGCAAATCGACCCCAGAAGGAGCTTATTTCCAATCCTGATGCCGGAGAGTATTGCCACGCGCAGCGGCGAAGCGCTGCTCTTGCGACGCGAAGGGAACGAGATGATTTACTTCTCACCGCTTCGCGGCGCCCCTTTGATGCAAGGTTTCTTGCGCCTTCCTCTTTCGGTCTCGACGGTCGAGGCTGGCTGGGAAGACAAATCATTGAGCGGGGAAAGATTGGATTACCGTGGCGTGCCTGTCCTAGGCGCCGAACGGCGCATCCCGCTGACCGATTGGATATTGGTGAGAAAGATCGATCGCGAAGAAGCGCTGGAGGACTTTTATGCAACAGCCCGCCTCGAGACGATGGTGGGAGCGTGCATTATTCTTGTATTCGCCTATCTATTGCTCGGCTACAGGCGCAAAATGCTGGCTCGCGCCCTGGAAGAAAGGATAGCGCACCAGCAGGTCATCCTCGCCCTTCAGGCATTTGCCCAGGAGATGGTGGACAATGTTCCGGTGGGTTTATTGATCCTCTCTCCAGATCTGAACGTACTTTCCGCCAATCGAACGTTCCTCGAGGCCTTCCATGTGCGCTCGCAAGAAGTGATAGGGCGGGCTCTGCCCGAAGTCATACAGGCAGAGGAGCCGCCGCGCCGGATCATTGGATCTACGGGGCCCGCTAGCGGGCCGCACGATGTGCTGTTGGACTTGGCCGTGCCGGGGGCAATGGGGACCCGGCCTACCCGGCTCACTGTGACCCAAATCTCGAACGGGCAGGGCAAGGGCCGCCTTTTGCTGACCATGGAAGACCAGACTGAGAGCGAGCGCCTGCGGGCGGCTGCCGAGGCTTCGGAACGCCGCCTGCGAGAACTGGTGCAAAGCATTGACGCGATCGTTTGGGAAGCCGAGGCCAAGATCCAGCAATTCACTTTTGTGAGCCAGCGGGCGGAACAGATTCTGGGCTATCCTGCCGGGCAGTGGCTTACCCAACCTGATTTCTGGGTCGAGCATCTCCATCCGCTCGATCGCGAACGGGCTGTCGACGCACGCCAAAAGGCGATTGCGGAGGGCCGAGATTACAGCCTCGAATACAGGATGCTAGCGGCGGACGGTGGCCAGGTTTGGCTGCGCGATAAAGTCCACGTGGTTTTGGATAGGGAGGGGCATCCCATCCAACTCCGCGGGGTGGCTATTGATGCCACCAAGGGAAAACTGGCAGAGGAGGCGTTGCGGGCTTCGGAAGAAAAACACAGATCGCTCTTTGCAGGAAACCTCGCCGGGGTCCTTTACGCGAGTCTCGACGGAACCGTGCTGGATTGCAACGATGCGCTGGTTCGGATTTTGGGCTACGACTCGCATACGGAGCTTCTAGGTCGCAACGTATCTGATTTCCTCCCCGGCGCGGCAGATCGGGAGGAGATAAGGGGCGCGCTTCGCAAGGGGAAGGCGCTCGCCAATGTTGAAAAATCAGTTCCCCGCAAGGACGGGAGCTTGGTATGGCTTCTGATCAACGCCCACTTGATGGAAGGACTGAGCGGAGAGTCTGCGATCGTTCAGGCGACATTGATCGACATCACTGAGCTCAAAGAGGCTGAAGCGGAAAGAATACTCCTGATGACCGCTATCGAGCAGTCGGCGGAGGGGATCGTGATCACCGATGCCCAGGGTACGATCCAGTATGTCAATCCCGCCTTCACTCGCGTTTCGGGTTACTCCCGCGAAGAAGCACTTGGGAAAAACCCGCGAATTCTCAAGTCCGGAAAGCACGACGAGGCTTATTACAGGAAACTTTGGGAAACCATCCTGGGCGGTGAAATCTGGCAGGATGAGATCACCAACCGCCGGAACGACGGGAGTCTCTACCCGGAGCAGATGACCATCGCGCCGGTGCGGGACCAGCGCGGGGAGATCACTCACTTCATTGTTATCAAGGCGGAAGTGACGGAACGAAAACGCCTCGAGCAGCAACTCCGCCAGGCGCAGAAAATGGAACCGGTGGGGCGGCTGGCTGGCGGCGTCGCTCACGACTTCAATAATTTGCTCACTATCATCAGTGGTTATAGCGAATTTCTTCTCGATCATCCCGGTACGGTTGAGCCGGTGCGGGGGTATGTTAACGAGATCAGCAACGCCTCGGGCCGGGCCGCCTCCCTGACGCGCCAGCTTCTGGCCTTCAGCCGACAGCAAGTGTTGGCTCCGCGAGTGTTGCATCTGAACGCCGTGGTAGCCAATGTCGAGAAGATGCTGAAGCTGTTAATCGGCGAGCCTATTGATTTGGTCAAGGTTCTGGGGGAGAGCTTGTGGCCAATCAAGGCCGATCCGGGACAACTGGAGCAGGTGCTTCTGAATCTGGCGGTCAACGCGCGCGATGCCATGCCCAAAGGCGGCGTGTTAACCATCGAGACCGCGAACGTGGAAATGGACAGCACTTCTGCGCAAGCCCACTTCCCCCTTTCACCGGGCCCTTACGTACTCCTGGCCTTTAGTGACACACGCATTGGGATGGATGCTGAAACACAAGCCCGCATTTTTGAGCCTTTCTTTACGACAAAGGAGATGGGAAAAGGCACCGGCCTGGGATTGGCAACGGTCTATGGCATCGTCAAGCAGAGCGGCGGATACATTTGGGTTTACAGTGAAGTGGGGAAGGGAACCACCTTCAAGGTTTACTTCCCTCGAAGCGATGAGGTTGGTGAATCTGAACCCCGACAGGACGGAGTTAAGGCCCAGCTAGGGACAGAAACGCTCCTGCTCGTGGAGGATGAAGAGGCGGTCCGGGCACTGGTGCGAAGTGCATTGAAGGAGAAGGGTTATAGGGTCCTGGAAGCCAGCAGTGGGGAAGAAGCACTTAAGCTCCTGGAACAGTACGGTGGGCTGATTGATCTCCTGGTGACCGACGTGGTTATGCCTCGGATGACTGGACCCGAACTCGTCGGCCGGCTAGCGAACTCACACCCGCAGATCAAAGTGCTGTACATCTCGGGTTACGCGGATTACGCTGGTTTGCACCATGGTGCGCTGGACTCGGGCGCGGCATTCCTGCAAAAGCCTTTTTCCCCAGAGGCCCTGGCTCGCAAGGTGCGCGAGGTCCTGGGCAGCCCCCCCCCCGCAGCGTTCCTGACAGCTTTCACGCCCCTAGGCTATCCCGCAGGGCGGGACCGCCCCTCCGTGGCCCATTAAGGCTTCCCCCATCAACAACCAGTCTGCCGGCAGAAGATGGAACTCCGGCAGTATACCGATTTTTGTATACACATTCATTTTTTGGAATTGCGGTGCATTGTGAAGACAAGGCTGAAAGGCTATCACCCAAAGAATCATGGACATAAACATTCCCATTGCTTTGGAATTTCGGTTGCTCGCCGACTTGACTTCGGTGGCGGGAACAGATTATTCTAATCGCGCAAATAAGTTGACCTGAATACTTAGCAGGCTGCGGAAAAACTATCCACGGGTGTCATCCTGAGCGCAGCGAAGGATCTCGCTCTGCGTATCTTCTTGAAAATGCACAGGGCCAGATTCTTCGCTTCGCTCAGAATGACAGTTTCG